>Ga0099826_10001985_pt1 | contig 12858 bp, 9 predicted proteins | sample Mtrugardesep15_FD_76830 | JGI IMG/M metagenome (GOLD analysis project Ga0099826, IMG submission 76830) | Root nodule microbial communities of legume samples collected from California, USA - M. trunc garden sep15 | ecosystem: Host-associated > Plants > Roots > Nodule | place: USA: California... | reverse complement strand
GATAGTAGAATTGCGAATCATTTTGAGATTAAAGCTTGGGTTTATGTTTCTGAGGAGTATAGGAGGAAGGATGTTTTGCAAGGGATTTTGAGAGGTGTTGATGGTGTTGCGAGGGAGGATATGGATAGGATGCCGGAGGAGGAGTTGGTGAATAAGCTTCATAATGTTTTGGCGGAGAAAAGGTATTTGGTTGTGCTTGATGATATTTGGGGGATGGAGGTTTGGGATGGGCTTAAATATGCTTTTCCGAGGAGGAAATTAGGGAGTAAGATTTTGTTGACGACAAGGATTTTGGAGGTTGCTTTACATGCTGATGGGAATAGTGATCCTCATCAGTTAAGGCCGTTGAATCATGATGAGAGTTATGCATTACTTAGGAGTAAAGCGTTTCCTGGTGCGAGTGTGATACCATCCGAGTTTGAGAATCTTGCCAAGGAGATTGTGGTGAAATGTGAAGGTTTGCCTCTTGCTGTTGTTGTGGTTGGTGGTTTGTTGTCTAGAAAGTTGAAGTCTAGTGGCGAATGGGCTAGGGAGTTGCAGAATATTAGAGGGGGTTTGCTTGAAGATCAAGAGAAGATAACAAGCATTTTAGCATTGAGCTATAATGATTTGCCTTCGCCGTTGAAATCATGTTTTCTCTATTTGGGTCTTTTCCCAAAGGGTATGAATATTCAGACAAAAAAATTGATTAGACTATGGGTTGCTGAAGGTTTTTTGCCTCAAGAAGGTGGTGAAACTGCAGAAGATGTTGCTCAGAGGTACTTGAATGAGTTGATTGGTAGGTGTATGATTCAAGTTGGAACGGTGAGTTCGTTGGGGAGAGTTAAGACGATTCGAATCCACGATCTTCTTAGAGAGCTTTCGGTCACCAAAGGAAAAGAGGAGTATTTTGGTGATATGGCAGGCTCATCATCAACATCTCAGCTAACTAAATCCCGGCGGCATTCTATACATTCTTGCCATGAACGGTATGATTTCTTAAAACATATTGCAGATTATTCGCGTTCGTTGTTGTTCTTCAATAGAGAATATAATGCTGATATAGACAAGAAAGTTTGGATTCACTTGAGTTTTATGCAAGAAAAGAAATTGAATTTCATCTACACCGAATTTAAGCTACTTAGGGTGTTAGAATTAGACGGTGTTCGGTTAGTTAGCTTGCCAAGTTCGATAGGGGACCTGATTCAATTAAGGTATCTGGGATTGAGGAAGACTAATCTCGAAGGAAAACTTCCGCTTTCCATAGGAAACTTGCTAAACCTACAAACACTAGATTTAAGGTATTGTTGTTTTCTTAAGAAAATACCAAATGTAATTTGGAAGTTGGTGAACTTGAGACATTTGCTTCTGTATACACCGTTTGATTCTCCCGATAGCGGGCATCTACGGTTGGATACATTAACCAATCTTCAAAGCCTACCATATATTGAGGCTGGAAACTGGATATCAGATGGTGGTTTAGCAAAAATGACCAATCTTAGGCAATTGGGGATAAATGGATTATCAGGACAAATGGTGAATTCTGTTCTTTCTACTATACAAGGATTACACAACCTTCATTCACTTTCACTATCACTTCAATCTGAAGAGGATGAATTTCCAATCTTTATGCAGCTGTCTCAGTGCACACAACTGCAGAAGTTGTCTTTGAATGGAAAGATCAAGAAGCTACCTGATCCACATGAGTTCCCGCCGAATCTGTTGAAACTAACCTTACATAATTCCCACCTACAGAAGGAGTCTATTGCCAAACTTGAGAGATTGCCAAAACTTAAAATGCTTGTTTTGGGTAAAAAGGCTTACAATTGGGCAGAATTGAGCTTCAGTGCTGAAGGGTTTTCACAATTGCATGTTTTGCGGCTCACTCTTCTGAAAGAATTGGAGGAATGGAAAGTTGAGGAAAAGGCAATGCCATTGCTTGAGTACATGGTTATTGATCGGTGTGAGAAGCTGAGAAAGATTCCAGAAGGCCTGAAGGATATCACTTTGAAGAAACTAAAAATTACAGGCATGCCTGTAGATTTTGAACATAGACTTCGGACTAAAGATTTGCTTGAGTTCAAAAATACTCCAATTATCGAATCAACTACAGACATTTTATCAATTGGTAAGCTATTTCGTTTCATCTTAATACATAATCTGACTGTAAAAAATACATTGTATGTGGAGGCAATACTTTCAGAAACTTACTTTTAATATTGCATATCATACTGCAGATTGATTTCCGGCGCAGTGTTGTTGGTGATAGGAACTTACATCTGAGGAAGGGAAACATCTTCAAGTTCTGGCATTCCATTGTACAGCTTGTAATCTTCATTTGATTTCGACAATGTACACATTACTGTAGTGAATTGTCAGGCGCCAATGAGTTTTTCCACATCAATGATCAAAGAATTTTATTTTTTACTCCCTTTTATTAATTGGGAATGACTTCTAATTAAACGGTTGCCATAGTCTGTGGAACTTGTACGAGTATTAATGCGGTTTGCTATAATACAGTGACATCAGGTACATTCCCTCACATTAAACAAATAGAAATTTTTTAATTAGATATTCAATTTATGTACACTGTACTTGATTTGTGTATTGTCTCAACTTATATTCAATACATAAAGATGGAGCACTTTCTACTTATATTGTCTTGTTTGTCTCATTTCTCAAGCCTGCTCTAGTCCATGAAGAATAATTAGCATTTTTAAGCTCCTTGAGAGTTGGTTGTTTGATTAGCTCTTAAAAGCCAAACTAAAGTTTGAGTAAATCAAGATTTATTTTTTTCCGATTGGAATTACCCCTAGAGTTTATTCTTTTTTTTCCCTTTATGTTTCCAAATCACGTAAGATTACACTATCTTAACGGGTACACCATGCTGATCAGAATCTTACAATACAATGTGATCTGTATCTTGATTCAATACTAAATTGAACCCAATTGATAGAGATCTCTAGTGTGTATCTATTTGGGACATGAATCTCATCTTGAATGAATCATGATTCATTGTGATGAATCTAAGTCACTATGATGAATCTCATTTCATTTTGCAGTAAGGAGAGTAGATCAGATGGACGATAGTCAGATCAAAAGAGTTAGATGAAGACCTAGAAAAACTATAAGAGAAACTATTAGGAAAGATTTAGAGATTAATGAGTTTGATCCGAATATGGTTTCAGATAGAACATTATGGCATAATTTGATCTATGTAGCCGACCCCACTTAGTGGGCTAAGGCTTGGTTGTAGGTTGAACCACTTTTTAATACTGTACCCAACCACCTTTTATGACAACTTTGTACAATCAACCGCTTCTCTTTTGTTATTTGATATATCGGCTTATAATTTTGTTATGTCAATTATGTTTTACTTAAAAATGACATTTTTATTAGCAATGTATCTTAGGGTTCATAATAAGATTTAATTCACCATTGGGAAAAAAGTTGTTCTCATTCATGATTTGATAACCATGGGGTACACAACTAAAATTAAATGAGCAGAAAAAAGATGACAAAATATCAGTAAAGTAGAGAGTAAACAAGGATGGAAATATGCTTAACACTGCTAAATAGATCACCTGATTGTTGGCTGTAAATACTTCACTGGGACTGGGAGTGTTGTGTTGCAAACATTTATAGTTATGCTATTAATTTCCAGTCTTTATAAAGTGCTCTTAATTTTTACTTTGTACGTGCACTACATATATACTAAAAAAATGAAATTTCTTTTGTCCAACTTGAAGTATTAAAGGGCAAAAAAAAAGAAAAGAAAAAAGAAGAAGGCAATATCAGTAAAATGTGCTCAATTTCTATTGCATTGAATATAAGTTGAGACAATAGACAAATATTAAGTACAGGGTATATAATAACAATAATAGGATGCAATGTGATAGAAACTGAGATACAATATCAGGCAAGTACAGTTGAAATTGTGTTAATCCAAGATGCATTTAGTTGTTATCTTCCACAAACTCTAGAGTGATCGTTGTTGTTTGAGGACTTGTGCAATATCAAGCATGTGTTGAGCAAGCATTCGAGCTTTTCCAATTCTATCTGGCACAATATGTGAACCAATTACTTGGTATCTGGTATAAAGTCCTGGCCTATTTTGAGTATAACTTTCGCTGGCCTTATTTTTCAGCTCTTCTACGTGCTCTGCTGTGAGTCTCAACAATGCAGCAATTGTTGTCTGTAGTTCACTGGTTTGAATAAGATCAACCGACTAAAGTTTCATGTCACTTAGTGCGTTGCAAGACTAACATCTCGATGTGCATAGTAGAGTAACCGGACAAATGTTTTTACTGCTCCTAGGTCCTTGAAATGTGGAGTTTTTACTCAAACTGGAGATCTTTCTAGACATGATTGTATACAAGAAATGAAGAAATTTACATTGAAGAAATTTGATGAAATTACAAGAAATTTGATGAAATTACAAATTTGCTAATACAACTAATAAAAACCAGATTCATTGCCATGCACATCACATGATGTATCTCTGTTTCACATTTTTATACACACAAAAGTGTTTCCAGATCTGGTCAGGAAAGAAAGCAATCATCATAACATTATTGCAACCCCTTCAAAGCATAATCATGTGATTTTGGATACATTGTCTATTAGATTCATAATAACTTTCAGAAGAAAATGCACCGTCTATTACAGCGTCCAAAATATAAGATAATGACAAGCATCCTTAGTTTTCCAATATCACTTCAGGACATAAATTTCATTAAAACTTCAAGAACATTAATTTCAACAACTTCACACTTTATTAACCGATTCTTAAAACATCTTGTTACATAGAATTTCTTCAAATACACACAACAATGCTACCAAAAGCCCAAATTTTATACTCAGGACACAGCAACTATGCCAATGGCTTCATAAAAAAATTGACTAAATAAACAAAAGATCAACAAATGTAGAATGCAATTTCACATGTGCAACATGACAATGATAGTACTTCATCAGTTATTAATCTTTCTGCAACGTTTTCTGATTTCACCCCTTGATCCTGTTAAAGGAGTAATGTTTCCCATCTTAACCATGGACTTGGCAAATTGTTCAAAGAAAAGATCATTGTTTTCTGCATACTTTTTCACTAAATCTGCAGATACTTGATTCTTTGTCAACAGAATTTCATCAGAACTTAGGAGACCCTTGTTGGCCAATAAGTTCTTGTAGTAGTTGTTGTCGAATTTTACCGGAGTGACAAAGTCTAGGACAAATAGATTTTGGTCTCCACCGGATCTTGGGCACCGAGTGCGCAATTGAGCTGCATAGTTTTGGTCAAGAGTGAAATCTGACTTGCCATTCCCAGTTTGGTTGTAGAGTCTTTGTCTAAAGCTGGTGCACCGCGAATCTCCTATAGTGTGGCTACCTATAACATTACAAGAATTTGTTTATGTCACTGATGCAACCATGGAAGAATCCAATATTAAAATGAAGAAAACTGAGATAAATTTGGTTGATGCATGAGATAATATACAACTGCACAATCGTGACTGCAACACAATCTCTATCGTGGCTTAATCAACTATATTATGCCTACGAGACTCAATAGAATAAACCACGTATGTGCTGAAAACAATGGACATGAAATGGATTAGTACTAGGAGTTTACCAGATAGAGCAACTAGATCAACAATGTTAAGTCCCTTAAGCTTGAATTTAGTTAAGATGGTTTGGAATGTATTGTTAGGGGCAGGAATGTTGTTGTTTGAGCCACTTATGCTTGCACCAAGAGAATCTCTTCTTCCCAAAGGTACATCCCAGCTTGGTCCACCAGTCTGAAAGGATTGAATATTAGACTTGATATTTAACGTTTGATGATCATTGATAAGGGTAATATAGTAGTAAACAAGAGGAAATATTTACAAGAACAGTTGAATCTCTAGCAGCTAGAGTCAAAATATCAGCACAAGAGACTGTCTGGGGACACTCTTTCTCTACGGCGGATTTAATTTCTTCAATGACTTCAAATCCTCTAGCTGAATTACGGTTTGGATTTGACCTCTTTTCGCTGATGATTGTTCCACTGCTATCTAGCAACAGCGATGCATCACAACCCTGCAAAATCAACTTTTGTCATGCATTTGAACAATTTATATTCTATAAATATGACTATGCATATCACCAAGACCGAATATACAACTCATAGATCACATATATAGTTAGACAATACTGTAAATTTTCTATTTGCATTCACAAGTAAGGTTTTGAAAAATAGTATGTGACTGCAATTGTGGCCACAACGTTAAGGTTTTTTTACGTGTCTGACTACGTCGTGACTACAATTGCAACCGCATCAGCAGTATTCAAACGTAATTTTCTGCTATACATCAAAAGATGACAAACATGACCGCATTTTTAAACATTGTTTACTAAAAAAATGCAGAGACCTTGACAAAACAGTCATGGAAATGTAGTCTCAGCAAGGAAGCAGCCATGCGGGGTTCTTTAGCGACAGCCTTAGCAACTACGGACTTGACAATCTCTTCAACTCTGGGACATGATTCGTCGTAAAATTGAGGGTAGAGGTAATCTCCTGCTTTTGTTTTACAGTGACAAAAGGGAGCAAAAACTAGAAGAGAAAAAAGCAGGAGAAAGTTTATAGAATTGACCATTATTTCTCTTTCAAGGTGTTTTCAACTGGATTGTATGAACACCATGATGGGAATGATAGTATTTATAGAGAAGAATCAATATAGCAAAAAAGTGTCTATGAGGGAATAAAAGTTGGAGTTGGTACCTAATAATTCCGTATAAAATGATTAAGATAAGAGTTGTTAGCTTTTACTATGTCATGTAAAATCATCACCCATATTGTTGTATGGAAGTAACTTAAGGGGTCTAAATCAATTTCTATAAATGCAGGGAAACATGCTTTTAGTTTGGTATTAAGCAACATACTTATATAGTAAAGGCCTTAATTAATAAATGGACTAAGTTCACCACACATTAATTAAGTAAAAGAAAATGTGTAAAGCATTTTTATCCTATTCTTGCTTGCATTGTAAGACAACAGTTAATCTTTTTATTTGTTTAATTAAAAAACGTCTGAATCAATTCCTTTCTTTTGTTATTTCTTAAATGTTATATTACTTTTGCTTTATCATTTGAGCAAACAATGATTGAGCCTAATTAATTGGTTAGACATTGATGTGTAATTTTTGATAAATGCTTAAGACTACTTCACTAGCTGTTTTTCAGATAACCAAGCAACCTATTGGAGTTTTGATACTATTTCTGATATAACCTATCAAGCACCGACACAGATACCAAATACATTAGATCGGTGTCTATGTCATTGTTGGACACCGGCACGTGTCAGTCATCAAACACACCTTTAATATAAAATGTCGATGCTATATTGACTACAACTTAGTTCTGATTGTAGAGAGTTTTTAGTCAACTATGATGAAACTCTTTCTGTTCTAAATTATAAGCCGTTTTGATTATTTCAATGTATTAAGAAATGTAAATAATTTTGTATGGGAAAGAGAAATTATGAGTTGTTTTACAAAATTATTCTTAATAAATGATATTGAAAATATAAATTAAAAAATTGAAAGAAGAGAGAGTAATAAATAGTTAAGAGTATAATAAAAAAAAATAACATTAATATTTTATTGATATTGTAAAACGACTTACAATTTAAAACAATTTTTTTTTCTAAAACGATTTATAATTTGGAAAGGAGGTTATGAAATAGTGGAAATAGTGGAGCAGTTGTTATGGAGTTCTTGTTCTGTGTGTCTTATTAGAGGAAGTCTACAAAGTTAAGGTAGACTCAACTGCTCAATTTATTTGATTATAGCTCATGAAATTTAGGTATGAATGGATACCTACTAAGCTAGGTGTTTTCTTCTCTTGGTTAATTTAGCATTATATTCATAGCTTTATTTCTTTTCATTTATTTTTTGGAATATAATATTTTTGAGTAATATTGTATTATAGTATATGCTTAGCTTTGATTCTAGCCTCCAGGTAAACGACAACCTTGACTATAGTAAACTGAGATACTAAAAAATAAGGGACTAAATTAGCTGGAATCACTTCTTTTATTTCTTTTCTTTTTGGCAATTTTTTAAGATAAAATATGAGTACAGGAACGTGGCAATTAACTTTAAATCTATAAGAGAGGATCTTTGCATATAAATTCATGCAACATTTTTCAATAAGAATCTATAAAGTAAAGTTACATGTTTATATTTTTTTGTGACAAGTGAATGCTTAGTCTTCACTCTCCCTTAATAATGCACTCAAGGAGCTTTTACTTTAACAATTAACTCTACCAAAATCCCTATTCTAGGACCACAAATATACCCCTTCAAGACAAAGGTGACACTCTCTCACATGAAAATCTTTGGCCATGCCTATTAGTGTCTTTTTTAGGAGGTTGTTATTATAATCAATCAACCCAACCTTTTTTAACCATGCTCTTATATTTTCAAAAGTACTTTTCAATTTACTGCTTACACTTTGGAATAAAAAAAAGTTGCCCATCATTAACTTGGACTTCATACCAAATTTATGCTGCACTTTTTCTAAAAAAAGTATATTGTAAACAGTTTTTGAACCAAATCTGTAACATAAATTTCTTAAAAAATGTGTACCATATTTTTTTTTTCTTTCTAGTTAACAATGTTTTACTTTTCTGTAATATAAGTCATTTCTGGTTTACCTTTCTGTAATTTTTTTTTTTAAATTTCATCCTTATAATTTAAAAATTATTTGATTTTAGACCTTCGTTAATTTTGATCGTACAAAATCAATAATATGACAGGAGATAAACCAAAATGTTTCTCAAATAACAGGGAGAAGATGAGATGCTAGATTAGATCTCAGGTTTCTACTCCCCCACATTTGGCCAATTCAACTATTACTCAATCCTCCCTACCGATGCCTTTTCTTCTTTACTTTAGCTAACAGAAGGATGGCTCTTTCGTGGGAGCATAATTTTCATTTTCATGTATGTAAATACCGGCTTTGTCTAATGTGCACAAGTAAAATAATATTACACCATGCACACGTTTATTTAATTTAATAATGAGGTTTAATAGTAGAAACAACCTTATGCATGGTGCAAGACATATATCCCTTGTGCGCCATAGACTTGGCCAAAAAAACATACTCTCTAATTTTGTAATAGATATTGATTCCAATGCGTACACAATATAGGACTGCTTTGCATAATGTTCATAGACCTATAATATATACATAGAAATCAATTGATTTTATCCTAATAGAGACAAAAATTCTGATTTGCATAATTCATATATTGAGCATATCCTTTTCTTGTTGTTTTGTAAATTTACTAGTTCACATGTTGTTGGAACATTTATGTAAAAAGGCATTTGGGAAGTCTCTTGAAAGGCAGAATGTGAAAGTCAATCTCCTGCTAATCTCTGGACATCATGCTTTGTTGGGGGCATCCACAATTCTAATTTACCAGAAACAAAACTGCATTAAGAAAGTAAATTGCATTATTACTAGTAACCAAAATAATTATGCAGTAAGTAGTAAAGTTAAAAGTTAGGTATATATATTGCATTGGTAGTGTACATACACACTTTCTTCTATTCTGTTTTTTCTTCTCAACATAAGCCGAAATCTCCTCTTGCTTAACCAGTGAATCCTCTAAAGCCTGAAAAAGCAAACAATAACGACAGTTAAACTTTCATCGAACGATAAATAAGCATAACTAGCAAAACTTAACTCTTGATGATTGTTTTGAGTATGACTCGTATTGGCTGATAAGTAGTCAGTCGATCGAGCGTAGTATTTAAACACGGCATTTTACTATGCAATCCTAAGAATTACGTTTGTGCTCTTGTGTGCATTTTATTTATTTGTTTTCTTTAGAACCAAATATGCTGATCTAACAGATTGAATACCTTCTTGGTGGCCAAGAGTTCTTTTTCCAATAAATCAGCTCGATTAATAGTATTATGTAGCATTTCCTCCTTCTCAGGTGGCATTAAAACAGGCTGATGATTAATGGTTGTCATTTTCTGTTCCAACTCAGTCATGCGTTTCATGACAGTCACAAATTCTGCAGGATGGAGACAGAGATGAGTTGAAATAAATTCAGATCAATAATGTTAAGCCATTCACAAAGATATGTAAATGTCCTCACAAATGTTTTCATTTTGTGTAGAGACAAATATTTTTAAAATCATGAATAAGGTGGAAGAAAAGCATGTGTAGGATCATGGTTTTAAACCTTAGGTTATTTTAAAAAGGAATGCATTTGATGGAAATCAAGTCATATATTAAAAGAAATATATAATTTGACCATGTACCTTCTGAGGTTGCCATTGTGTCTGTCTCGTCAACTTTTTTCTGAGCAGTTTTTTTATCATCTACCGGGATTGGACCCTCGTGCTTGGTAGCTTTAGTAGCAGGGACCTGTGAGGCTTATATTTTTCAGACAGTAAGAACAATAGGCATTAAGAAAACTAAAAAGCAAGAGGATAATGGAGGAAGAGGTAGCTCAATATTTTAACTCCAATTTAAAAATCCAAGTAAGTTAGCTTATGTAGTTGTAGAAGGTTAAAAAGACTTTTTACATAGTCCCTTCGTATATAAAAGGGGTATTAAAAAATTTTAACATTAATATTATATGAATGTTATATTATGTATATGACGAGGGGTTAAGAACGGCAACACACAAGAAATTGATGGTTACATACTCTACTATGCCATGAAAGATGTCTATTCTTAACAAGATTCAAAATGGACATTAACATACCTCTTCAGAAATCGGAGGAACTTGTGAGGTGGTGAGATTTTCCTCCAACTTGGAAGCCGTTTGGTCCTAGAGTACATCCTCATCAATCAGTTAAGAAGTTTACAGATGCCAAAAAACACTAACACTTGCTAGAATGAGCTTTCTTACCTCAGAAGTTGTTTTCTCTTCTTCAACATGAGACTCGGATTTTTTTGAACATTTGTGAGCCCCGTTTTCAACCAACTGCATTTCCATATACGCGACATAAAATTATTAGCTGAAATTAAAAATAGAGATGCAAGAAGAGAATAGAGGTAAAAGAGAAGAGTGGCAGGTCCAACCCTCAGAATTTCAGGATCTTTCCATGGGCCCTTATCCGAACGCATACATCCTCCTTCATCAGCACATTTACATTTACCTCCTAAAAACTCAGGCAATTCACTGACAAAGAAAACACAATGGAAATTAAGACTTAAAGATGGACAAAGAAATATGAGGAGCGTAAAAATAAAGAATCAATTTCAGATTATTTGTCAAATGACGAAATCAGATACTGAGATATTCAATGCATTTATGAACTCACCTTTCGTCAATTACTTCCAGCAACTTACTATCATATTTGTTACCAAGGACCTGATCATATATAAATTAATATAAGTTTCAATGACACAATTTTCCAAACGCAACAAGCAGATTTAGGATAAGCTGTATAGGCTCACATTGATTTTTGCTGTGGTCTTGGGATCAAGGAAGGATTTTACAGTGTTCCACAGTATTCTAAATCCAGAACCTGCATTGATGATGAACATGCGATTCAAGGTCTGCAGTGAAGCAACCAATTTCATAGTATTACTCAGTAATCCATGATATTTATTCACAACAAAACTATTCCCCCATAATTCTAACCAAAAGTAGATAAATAATAATACCTCGGGATAGTTGTCACCATCAACCTTCTGAATGCGAGTAACAAGTTCCCTAGCATGTTTGCTGAAGCTTTTAAGCCCCTGTGACATTGAAACAATATTTATCTCAAGTTGCAGAAACTTTTTCATGTATAAATATAATTAACTATCTGTTAACTATTTTTATGCATACCACTCCTTCCACATCCAGGATAGTCGTACTTTGATCGATGTGCTTCTTGGCAGCAATGGAACAAGCTGCAAACTTTACATCGAATGTCCTCTCAAACTCCTTTACATGGTATTTGATATAGCGATCCATGGTTGTGACTTGCATCATCTTGGTCGCATCGACTTGTCCTAATCTTTCTATGTACACAGGTCGTCCATCTTTATCTACACCATGATGTCCTTGTGGATAATATTTCAATACTTCATCAATTTCCTTGAATTCAAATTCCTAGTATAATAAAGGACACAAAAGAATACACAACATAAATTAAATGTTCAAATTCCCTCAAGCTTCACAATAATATTGTTGTTACAACCAAGTACCTCCGTAATAGTGTCAGCACCGAATTCCTTCCTCCATTTAAGCATGTCAGACCACATCAGCTTTGATTTATCAATTTCAAATTTCCTGGCCTTGAGGAATCTATACAAAATGAAAAATACATGAATATTCGGATAAGGGGATAAGGGCCTAAAGCAAAGGCTTCATTGAAATTAGTGTGATAGACTAAAAACACAAGAAGAAAGAGTAACCTAAGCATCATATGATAGTCATCATGTTTCGCAGGGAGGAGGTCTTCCGATATAAGAGCTTGACGGAACTCTTCAACAGCTTTCAACTCCTCCGCATCGTGAACATCCTCAATTTCAACAGACATGACCTTACTACTTCGCCTACCCTTTTTTGTCAAAGAATTCCTGAGAATGTTTGAGGCATTCATTGCTTTCTTCTTAAAAGAACCTACAACATCATCATATATATATATTGTTCCAATCAAAAGCCACTTCCATAACACACTATAGATAGATTATTAAACTAATAATTATCGTCTCATTTAATTGTGAAAATGCATAAAGTTTACCATTCCCAGAAGCCAAAGGTTCTGACATGGCGTCGTTTTGTTTGATTTCTTCTGCTTATTATGTAGAGGAGTTGAAGCCAACGATAGAAGAATCAAGCACTCATATCATGCAGGGCAGAAAATTGAAAGCACTCCCAAT
>Ga0099826_10001984_pt1 | contig 12860 bp, 2 predicted proteins | sample Mtrugardesep15_FD_76830 | JGI IMG/M metagenome (GOLD analysis project Ga0099826, IMG submission 76830) | Root nodule microbial communities of legume samples collected from California, USA - M. trunc garden sep15 | ecosystem: Host-associated > Plants > Roots > Nodule | place: USA: California... | reverse complement strand
AGTTCTTGACAAGTACAACACTCTTTTTGCTTGCTGTGTAACACTATTGTGCCCCTATGTAGTACCAAAGAATCCGGTGGTTATATAAGTGGAGTACAACTTCAACCACAGTGACTTAACCTACCTATGCAACATCGACACTTTAGTTTAACACAACGACACTTTAGTTTGACACGAACATGGCATTGACACATGATTAGATTCAATTACTTTACTTTTTGAAAAATATTTGTTATTTGTGTCTATCAGATGGTGGCATGTTTGATCGTCCGGTGTCTGGGTCAGTGCTTCAAAGGACTTAACCATAATTCATAGGCATCACAGAATCCTTCAAATTTAAGGTTGTATCATAGAATCCTTCAAAGTTTAATGTTGTTCATCAGCAACAAATTGCTACTTATCGGATTCCTTTGTTTATATTATGCTGCTGACACAAAAATGTGGACACAGCATGTTTTAAAGAATCAACAATGTGACTAATTAAGTGGCCAAAAAGTTAAGTTAGGAGAGGGTCTTTGGTACCATATTTCCCTTTGACTAAGAGACAGAAAGCTGAATTAGACAGATTCAATTTAGGTGTGTGATTGAAAGCATAGCACCTTTCCAGATTTTACAAATGTAATAATGGACATGTTACTTAGAAGATTCTATTCCATTCTTTCTATACTATACAAATGCAATATTTAAATATATAGATAAATAACTAAACCAGATTCTATTAAGATGGTTTATCATGCCAAAGGCTACCCCAAATGCTGCATGCTTTCTTCTGAATTTACAAAATTCAATGGTGAGAAAAAGAGAACTGAAAAAACTTCCCCTTTACAAATATTATTTATCTGATCAAACTACTAAAGGAATAGAATAGAATTTCTACAACATCCTTCACCATTCTGTAATCACCAATCAATTATGCACTTTTTTTTTCTTCCTGTAGTGTTACAATCTCTCCAGCCTTCTTAGTATTTGTAACAACTTGAAAATCATGCTGAGTGAAAGGTAAAGAAGTTGCTCAAATCACATGGCAGAAAAGAACAAAATGAAGTGGAAAGAATTCAATAATAAATCCTAAAAAAAAAAAAAATTCCTAGCTGATTAAATTAACTCAAAAAAAGAGGGATAAAAAAAATTGTTACACTGATGAACTATCAACAAGAACCTCATTCAACACATCATCATCACCATTTGTCAAGGTGAACAGTTCTGCATCCTTATCTTCATCACTTGATAAATCCCTTCTTTCCAATTTAGAATGAGCTGCAACAAAAATCAACTTCTGAACCTTATCCAATGAAGTCTTGTAGTGACCATGAGAACAAACCCATTTCCACATAGACCAACTACATTTGAATCCACAAGAAGTTGCATGAAGGAAAATTAACCTCACAGCAACTCTTCCTAAGGATTTGAATTCAGTTAAATAAGTTTCCCAAACAAGTCTACTACTTTGTGGATTAGCAATCCTCATCTTTCCGGTAACAGGATCTCGCTCCTTCATTTGTACGGCTTGCGCGTAAACCGGATCGAGCCCTTCTGTTCTCCATTTCATGAGTTCCATTAGAACAATGTGTGCTTCATCTCTTGAAACAAGCCTTGTTATGAGTCTATCAACATCTTTCTCTTGCTCAGGTGTTAAGTGCTTAAAGGGTGGAAGGTACTTTCCACTAGTGTCTCTTATTAGATAAAGAGGATCAAGAATGTATGAAGCTGCCCAAGCAGGGTGGTAGTTTTTCCTAAACCTTCTTTCAATCAACTTTTCTATTGCTGCTTCTGCAATGTTGAATTTGGAACACCAATCTTTCACTTTTGTCCTCAACTCATTCCAAAGGAGAAGGCATTGTCCAACTAATGGCTTTTCTGTCTCAATTTCCTTAGCCATTTCTTTCACCAATTTAGCCAAACTGTGTACAGCTTCTAAATCATTCCAAAAACCGATGTCGCGAATCATGTCGCCAATTTCTCTAGCATTCCTATCTTCCATGGATACCATCTTGAACGGTTCGTCAAGAAGAACCAACTGCAACGCACGAACCGAACTCAATGTATCCTCAATCATTGCATAAACAGGTTCAAAGTTAAAATCCTCAAAATCCCGCATTGGAAGAACTCGAAGCAACCACGTGTGACCGTACTCTTGCAATTGATACTTGTGAAAACTATTCCGAATTTGAGACGTGTAATTAACAAAATTAGCTACCTTCATACAATTCTCAGTCACTGTACGAAACAAAGGAAGTTCTTTAGTAAAATCCTTGATTAAACTATTGAAACCTTGATACTGACAAGAGAGATTCACCATCCAATGATTCTGATTCTCCAAGTTTCTCAATGCCTTGGATTTAAACTTGTCAGCAACTATCCCAACACAATTCTGAGCTAGATTCCCACAAATGCCAGTTATTGTCTCCCACAAAACATCCTCGGCATAATTGGAAGGAACAGAACCATTCACAAAAACAGCTCTTCTATACAAACTTGTCCCATTTGGAAGATTCACTGTCAAATTCACCAAACTCTGATCATTTTCATAATCTTTAATTTTCCATCCATCAGAAGCAATTTGAAAAAACATAGCATCTCTAATCCTTGCTTCTGATTCAACCTTAACTTCCTCAAACTTGGCATCCAATCTTGACCCAACAAACTCCCTAGGAAAAACAGGTGGCAAACCAACTTGTGTAAGAAAAGCTCTAAACTTTGGATGCTCCAAACTCGAAAAAGAAACAGAACCACAAGATTCATAAACCCAATCAGCTAAAAAATCAATAGCACTATCAACTTGTGTCTTCTGAAGAACAACCCCAGGTGAAGTCTTGGGACTCTTCAGCTTCTTCACACTATCTTCCAACATAGCCAAAGCTCCCAAATCATCTTTCCCACCAGATAACATCAAATGCTGTTGCTGCATCGGATCCACACCATACTGCAACAACTGCTGCTGTAGAGGTGGTGCTGGTGGTGGTGAATTTCTCTTACGTCGGTGAACAGAAGAACCCAACAACGGCGGAGAAGAAACAACAACAGCACCAGCACCGGCACCGGAACAAGTTTCCGGTGAAATTGAAGAAATGGGTTTTACTGCGGAATTGAAATTAGGGCAAGTTCCACGTTTGAGATGTTCAGAAGCGGTTCGTGAAGGATTAGAAGCGGAGAAAACGGCGTCACATAGAAAACACCGTAACTTAACGGCTTTAGGTAAACCGGTTTCGTTGTGTTGAATTAGAAACGGTTCAAGATGTGACCAATACCATGCTCCTTTACCTTTAATCGCTTTGTTACGAACCGTTACTAAACCTTCGTAACGTTTTTGAATAGCCTTCGCCGTTGCTTCTTCTGAAGAATTCGTATCTAACGCCGCCGCCGTAGTATTTGTTGTAGTAGCCGCCATTGGTGAAACAAAACACCGTTAAGTTAATTTTAACGTTGTTATGTTTTTTTTGTGGTTTGGTTTTTTTTCATCTTCATCGGAAGAAGAAGAAGAGTGTGTTATTATGTGTGTATTTGTGTTGTGAGACTGAAATGGCAAAGCGAATGAGAGTGAAGAGAGAGTCACGCGCTGACAAAATGCGCGTGGGGAACATTAACTTGTGTGATGTAAGGGGTAACGAGGTTGTGATTGAATGGAAGTGCCACGTGTGGACGTGATGATTTGGGGGTGGTTTGCACGCGCTGATGGGTTTGGTTTTTATGTGGTTTTGTCTTTGTTTTTTTCTGGTTGTTTTGGTGGGTCTTACTTTGTCCTTGTCTCTTACTTTTTCTCTTTCTATATGGTTTTCTTTTTCCATTATTATTCTTGTTGGATTTGTGTGAAATTTGTGTTTATAACGTTTTAAAGAAAGATTGTTTTTCATCTTCATCGGAAAATTTGTATTCAAGTACAATAATTTTCTTGACTATTTTGGGGAAGAAATTAAAAGGAAAGGATATTTGTGTTTATAACGTTTTAAAGAAAGATTGTTAAATTTTTCAAGTCTAAATAATTGTATGTTGGGTTAATTTTCAGTAGTCTCTGTAATTTGAATGAGATCTGAAAATACCATTTATTTACAAAGACATTTTAACTCTATATATGATCATCTTAAAACTTGGTCTGAATATTTTTTTAACAGGATAAAGGTTGAATGTGTGAAATTTGTGTATTTTTTACTAATGTTGTTTTCAAACATCGTCCAAATTACATGAGTTTTTTTTTTTTAAGGGACAAATTACATGATTATTAACTCTTTTTTTGTTCCAAAAAAAAAAAACTCTTATATTGTTTAACTTGTTTTTTATATGAATCTCTAATCTATACATATAGAACATCTTATTAAAGAGATTTATTATCATCTTATTATAGAATTGTAATATTTGAACAAACATTTATTACAACTTTTGTAACAACTTAGTTTTTCAATTTTCTTATTGATAAAAACAATAGAAAAAATAAATAATGATAAAGAATAAAAACATAATATAATTTTAAGAAATAATAATTGTAAAAACATTTCACCTCAATATAAGTGTTCTTGGGTGTATTTTTTAATTTGTTTATGGCTGAGCTTTTCTCTCGTGATGTTTGTTTGTTGATTATTTGTTTTTTGTTTATGGTAAACGACGTTTGTTATTGGATGTATATTCAGAACGGGACATTGCGGAATTTATTGAATTCCAAACGAGGAACTGTGCACTCAGACAGGGATGACAGTTTAAAAGTGCAATGCCTGACGTCATTATATTTAGATTAAAAAAAAATGGATTTGCTTTGTCGAGGAATATTCATTTAAGAAAATTGTTTTTCATTTTGGTTGTTCTCATTCCCACCCCCAATTTTTCTTAAACAATTTCACCGGCAGTTAACTCACGTTTAGTATCTAAAGTGAGTTAATCTGCATTAGTATTCGGTGTGAGTTAAAATGCATCTATTTTAGAGATGTTGATTTTTTAATTCCATAAACGTGCATTTCTCACAATATCTATTATCGGTTATCACTACATTCATTTACCACATTAATTCATTCACAATATCTTATGTTAATTTTTTAATTCTCAATTATTCACTACTATATTTTTTTAAAATATTCGTTTGTTCAATGGTAAATATGTCTTAGAAAAATCAATTCATTCATTTCTAAAATAAATCAGAACTAAAAAATACACAAGTGCGCAAAATCAATTTCAAAACAATAAACTACCATGAATTAAACTTAATTCCAACAAGATAACTACACAACATAATAATACAACTTCGTAAAAACTAAACATCTTCATCTAGCCCAATCAAACTCTTGAGAATATCTTCATAAGATCTCAACAACGAAACATCCAACTCAATCATCGAGAGGATGTTGGGCTGATCAAATACCAAGAACATGTTCCTGACGTCGTCATCGTTCTTGAGTATCATCCGGTGAACTACAATCTCCCGACCGAGTCAATTAATAAACGTCAATACCAAACATTGTCCACCTTCTTCTTGTCTTTGTGGTTTAGTCGTTGATTGATTTGATCCAGTTGATCCTTCTGATCTACTGACGTGTTTGGATCTACTGGATAAATGTCCATTGTACTAAACCCACTGCGTACCACACCGTCGTATGGCTCGCCTGAATGCCGAGTCTTTCTCCACCGCCACCTCGACGTTGTCTTCACCTGCAAGAGAAGGCCAAAAACTGGGTAGGACCCTATTTGGGCGCCTATTGACCATTGTAACCCAACCAGTAACTAGTGCCCCCAATGGACCTCTCCTATGTAACTCCAATTTAAGGTCACCCATGACACACCTCTCCCACTTGAGTGACATTAGCCCCAGGCAGGCCATGTTATTCAATGATATTGGAAAAATGGCATTCCCATAAAAAAAAATTACGATACGCAATTAACTTAACATAGTTACTCCCACATAGTACTTTTAAGATTCAACCTACTTTTTTATTCTACCTACGTTTTTTCAGATCTACACCATAAGAAGTAAAAAAAAATAAAAAATTAATAAAAAAACTCATTCAAACATCTCATCGAACACTTGGAGTGCAAAATATACATAAACCTTAAAACCAAAACCTAAAACATAAACATGCAACCATCTAAACATTTAATCAACTTAATCTATTCTAACAAGGATTCATGGCAATTTACATGTAAACATTTAATCATTTCCTACAAAAATAATATAGTTAACGTAAACCCTAAAAATAAAACATTTCTGATTTAAGAGGAAAAATGTAACATATAAACATAAAATGTGAATGAATTATGAAAACTTACTTGTTATTGTAGTGGTGGCTGATTTGAATTTGAAGAAATTTGATGTTGGATGATTTGAGAAAGTTTTAGAGATTGAGTTTTGTGCAATGGAAGAAATGAGATGATGTTTGTTATATAATAATGTAACGTGGGTTAACTCATGTTGGTATCAGCGCAAGTTAACTTATGTTGGATACCAAACCTGAGTTAACTCATGTTGATGTTATTTAAGGAAAATTGGGTGGAAATGAGCAAAAACCAAAGGGTGAAAAGCAATTTTCTTCATTTAAAGGCGAGCACAAAGCCCATATCCCAACCAACATTTTTTGAATTTTGCTCTCCCCCAACAAGTTTTGCTCCCACCCAACCAAAATGACCAAAATACCCCTATGTGAGTTAACTAACGAAAGTGTTAATCCTACCTTAGTTAACTCACGCTGCGTGACTTAAGTCATGCAGAGACATAATAAGGTGCGTGAGTTAACTCACGTAGGGGTATAATGGACAATTCAATTGGACATGAGCGTTTTGTGTTGGCTAAAGAGCATAATTCACATGTTTCTATGACAAGCCCAAACTAGTTTTTTTTTAGGAAAAGCCCAACTGACTTAATTTCATTGGGCATAATCAAAATGACTCTTTCTTTTTTTACCCTATTGATTTTTTATACTATTTTGTTTGGATTATATAATCAAAACAACATAAATATCATATAAAAATTTATAAAACAAATTAAAACATTTCGGAGAAACTCGTAGAATGAGAAAAGTAACGTCCAATCAAAATTAATGAATGTTCCTAAACTCTAGTACTTTTAAATTTACAAGTGTAGATTATTTTTAGTCAAAAAAAATCAGTTTTAACAAAAAAAATATAGTGTAAATTATGGTCAATAGCAAAAGGAAAAAAATCAATAGACTTAAAAGATAGATGGAATGATGGTATATATGGTGATAAGAACAAAGAGATAGAGAGAAAATGAAATGTTGAATAAACGTAGATAAGATTTAAAAATAATGCTAAATACACACACTTTTAATTGGTTCAAATCAACTTAAGTATTATACTTTGAAAATTGGTCCCACTTAAAGTGGTGGGATCTACAAATATTTTATGCTGAATGTTAAAAAATGAATTGTTTCTAGCACTTAAGGTGTTCAAATAGTAATTGATAGCAAAATGACAATGACATGCAAGCTTAAGACTAATAACTAAGGATCCCCTCTCACTGAATCTCTTTATCTTATGCGTAGAAGAACTAGATAATCTCCTGAAACATGTTAAAGGACTAACTAACCTTTTTCGAAGCTAAGAAAACTATGCATTATAACATCATTGGTGTCATCACATGTACTGATACAAGAAAATATTTAGGCCTTAGGTCTATGATGATAGGTCGGGATAAAAAGGTTATATTTCATCACGTAAAAGTCGTATACCTTAGAAAGGTGTTACTCGAATCAGTTGTACCAGGTATTCCATTTTAGGGCATTAATGTTTAATTGCTTCCTAATGGTATTGAAGAAGCCATTCAAAAAATAATAATGAAATGCTTTTTGTGGGGTTCTAATAGAAGGTGCATAACAAAAACTAATTGGTTTAGTTAGGAAAAGTTAACCATGCAAAAGAAATTAGGAGACATGAACTTTCGTGATCTCTACGAGTTGAATCAAGCAATGTTGGGGAAGCAAGGCTGAAAATTTCTATTAAATTCATATTTTGTTTAAAACGTCTTTATAGCAAAATACTTTTCACGGTGAAATTTCTTGGGTACAGCAACTGGCCATAATTCCTGCTATAATGTGTTGTATTGTATGATGGCTTATTTATTCATATTTGGTTGCCTTGTGGTCGTGATCCTCACACTCTTTTCTTAAAAAAAACTTGTGACATTCTAATATTGAGAAAAACTATTCCATTTCCTTTCTCTTTTCAATTCTTTAAAAACTTGTGACATAAATTTTTCCAAGAGTGTTTTCAATAAATACACATTTTTTATGTAAATATTACTTCTTTTGACTTATAAAGAATGTCTTAGAGACGATTGTTAACATTTTCCTTATTCAAAATCCTTTGGTGAAAAAAGAACTTAATATGATTCACTATTTACAAAATTACATACTATGCTTTGCCAGTCAAATTAAATCTACAAAGATTCAAGTCAATGTTTAATTAGTTAAAATGTCAAATTTTCTTCCATCATCCAATGAAAGAAGAGGAGAGAGACACCTCTGGTACATATCGGTCTTTTTGAAGAGAAATTGAAATGAATATTCAATCAAGCGAAAAGTTAGATGAAATTTTTGACTTCGTGTAAATATATAAGTAAAAAAGTAAAAGCATGTGATATGATCACGTGTTTTCTTCTCTTGTCATTCTTCTTCTCAAACACCCTAATGTATTCAAAATCTTATCTTTTGAAAATATAAAATACTTTCAAAACCTCCTCATATTTTAGATTTTAGAATTCATAAACATGGCGCATAAGAAGCTTGTTGGGTAGATAAGAAACCCAATATAATCATATGATCTGAAGCACAAACAAAAACAAAAATGGGCAAATTAAAAAAAAATGTCCGTTTAGTCTTTATTTTTATTTTTAATCGAAATTGAGTTTTATCTTCTCCGTTACGAAGAGCAAACTACAATTGAAGAAATAGTCACTACCCATATGTCCCTAATTAGAAACACATTTTGAAAGAAAAAAATAGTCTCTAAGACTATGTTTGGATTGATGGAGAATGGTGGAATGAAATAGAGTGAGATAACCACATTCTATTGTTTTGTAAAAAAAGGAATGAAACAGAATGGAGTGTGATAAAACTCATTCCACCCAATAATTCAATATCACTAATTCAACCAATTTTTCATTCTCCCATTTAGGGTGTATCCTATCAAATTCAACACATTAATAATTCAATTATAATTTTGTCTCTATTTCTTCTATTCTTTTACCATCCGGTTTCCCTCGTTTTTTTTCTCTTCACCCTTTCTTATTTCTTCATCGTTCACCTCATCTCTCCAACTCTTCGTTGTTCACTGTTCCTCTCTGCTTCTCCTTTTTGCAACTCTTTCATTCCAACATGGTATCCCATATTTCTTCATCTTTAGTCATGTATGTTTATTTGTGTGCCCTAGAAAATGAAAAAGTTTGTTGCTATTTTTTAACCTAGATTTCTTCTTCTTCTTTTTTTCCCTTATTGATAGCGATGCTACTTTTTGTTCCCAAATCGATGGTGATGGTTCTTTTTTTTTGAAGGATTGTGATGGTTCTTTTATTCATCTTTACTAAAAATCTATTGTTAATTGTGAACCCAGATTTCTTCATATTTATTCGTGTATATTTATTTGTGTGCTCTATAAAATGAAAAATCTATTGTTATATCTGTGATCTGTGAGATCATTCTTCTAATTCACTTTAGATCTTGATATTGATGACAAAATTGCTGTTTAATATATTGTTTGTGCATACAGTGGCACGATTTCAATCATGATAAAACAATATAGGCTTGTTTGAATTGTGATATGAATTCATAATTTCTACGTGCTTATGATTAAAGTTGATTTTATTTGAGTTCATGAATAAAGTGGTATCCTAATGCATACACGTTGCACATATTATAGAAACTGTGATGGTTTTATTTTGTTTATGATACTATGAACATGTATTGACTTTGAGTTGGTGGTAATGTGTGTCATGTTGGTCAAGTTGTGGCCTAGTATGTCTAGTTGGTAGTGGTGAACAATTGTTGCATGGACTTCAAATTGGATAGCTCGTAATCTTTGTAATTTGCGTAATAGGCTAGGGTTGTTGTTCTAGTTGATAAAAACGGAAAGTGGAATTTGCGGATGATCATAAGAAAGTTGTTGATAAAAAATTCCCCTTTTCCATTTTTATTTTTATAAAAATATCATAAGAATTATCATGATAAGATAAGTTTCATGATGTTTGCAACAAAATTTCAAGTCTATTATAAACTAAGTCCAAAGGTTGCTAAAATTCAGCTTCACTCTTAATTTTTGGATTATCGTCTTATTCAACTGGTTCATGGTAAAACTTAATTTATATTATTATTAGAACATTTGTTAACATCATCCTATTGATTTGTTTATTTATAATTGATACTACTCATTTTTCTCTATAAAGAGAATTGATTTAGAGGAAATTGACCAATGTCTTTGCTATACAATATCAACCATTGATATGCTTATTAACAGTTGATACTCACTTTGCATTATAAAGTGTTTAGAGGAGCTTGATCCTAAACAAACCAATGTGAATTTTGGTTATGGACTTGAGTCAGGCAGTGATCCTCACCCACGTATATGAAAATGATTGAGAAGCTGATATTTGTAATGATATTATGCCTTGAAAAAGAAGGCCAAAAAAAGTATGAAAATTTGAGAAAGCATATTTGCTACATCACTGACTTTATAAAAAAGTAGCCGAGGAAAAAAGCAAAAATGGGCCAACAAATCTTTAATAATAGATAAGCAAGAGTCTGTGAAGATAGTTGGTAGGACAATGCATTATTATATGTAAGGGTCGGGGTTCGAACTCATTCATCTTGTAAGGTGAATTCTAGCCACTAGGCTACCTGATCAAAAAATAAATAAATAAATAAAATAAACGTTTAAAGATGAAAAAACTTAAGATTAGAAACAGCTGGGCACATAACCACGTGATTGTTGGTCCCATTAATAATCGGGTCACATTTAGCAGTGTTTCTGGCAATGGCTCTATGGTTTTGCTATAATAGGGCCTGCATTTTTCAGAAACTTTTTTCATGTAGTTGACCGTCTTCAATGCCAAAAATATATAATTTTGATTTTTTTCCGTGAAACTTTAGTGCAAAAAATGTTACCTAGACTTGGCAGCAATGGGGTTGGAAAAAATTGTTTTTTTTTTCAGCAACTAAAATTTTGAAGTTAATACTTACTAATAAATAGGCTGTAACCAAAAAAATACTAGTAATAAATAGGCAGTGTAAAAAATGAACTTTTTTTTGAGGGAGTGTGAAAGACAAACTTAATAAATAAGTTCCCAAAAATAAGTTTTTTTAAGCCCAAAATGTTTATGGGATTTCGTTTTCTCTCTGCCAAGTGGCTCTTACAAAAAAAAAAAAAATATGACTCAAAAAAACTAAAATAAGGACGCCCACCGTGGGGCTCGAACCCACGACCACAAGGTTAAGAGCCTTGCGCTCTACCAACTGAGCTAGACGGGCAATTGCTAATAATCTTCTATTAATAATATTAGAAGTTAATGACTATACTATTCTTCAAACTTGTACTTATTCTTAGGTTACAACTACACAATACTGTATCTTAGTAACGTCCTGAAGATAAAATGAGAGTAAAATATCACCCGTTTGTTAATAAATGTGATCATGGAAAGTAATAGCTTCAATTTTTAAATTTATTTATCTTGAACAGCAAGTAAACATGATACTTTCATCATATCTGGTTTCTACATCTACTTTCACTATTTTAATCTACCTCATTAGAGTCTCAAAGTACTTGAGAAAAATGGATGTTTTAAGTAATGACGTCAATCAAATTTTAAGCTGTAGGTTTAATACATATAACAATTTATAGCATAACAAATATAACATGCTTGTAAAAATGCACTGAATGATTTTTACGAGTTTCATGATAATCTGAAATATTAAATGGCCGTTACTCATTTATAATAGTAGTACTAGTATAGACTTATACAAGAGACTAAATAATCATTTATCATTCTACTATTCATATAGAATAATATGTTAGGAATAGTACGTTCTAATGATTTTTTTACTGGATATATATTCCAATGTTACTCGTTGAGCAGTTCAATTCTGGGTTCCTGGACTCAATCCATCAGAACTTGCTCATGTTTGTAGACTACATTGGAGAAGGGGCATTTACCTGTGCATGAACAGGCTATCACATAAAACCGAACTTCCAAATTTTATTATGCTTTTTGAATTGCAACCCGGAGGAGGAAGTCTCTTTCACATTTCCAGAATTTACAATCCATAGGGATATGATCATTCTTACATAGACATGAAGCTAAACCGAATGTTCGAATTCCAAAACATGACAACAGAAAAATTTCTTCCCCAACCCACTCCTGTAAAACAAAATCACGATTCGTAAAGCCCCGTTCTACTAGTCTTCATCCTGAAGCTAACCAAAGACATCTATTTTACTAGTACTATATATGTCTACAAGAAATTTTGGTAGTTTCAAAAGACCAACATGCAACATCAACCACCTAATATGCTTCTGTCTCATTCAGATTTATAATTATCCTGTTCATTGTATGATCTTCCATTCTGCACGGCACCATTTGTCGAATCTTCCTTCAGCTAAATCAATTCACAAAAGGACAATGAAGTGGGGAAAAAGGTCAGTCATTGCATATTGTATAGTAAACTAGACAAAATGAAAAATGTGGAAGGAGTTTGAGCAAAATGGGAATGCTCTTAAGCTAATTAAAGCCATAACAGGCAAATCACAGTTCTCAATGACAATGCTCAATAAACTTACCTTTTGAAGTATCTTCTTCTGATACCGAAAACCCTGTGACATAAAGCAAAACCATTGCAAATCAATTTCACATGTGGAGAAAATTACACAGATATTTATGT
>Ga0099826_10001983_pt1 | contig 12861 bp, 11 predicted proteins | sample Mtrugardesep15_FD_76830 | JGI IMG/M metagenome (GOLD analysis project Ga0099826, IMG submission 76830) | Root nodule microbial communities of legume samples collected from California, USA - M. trunc garden sep15 | ecosystem: Host-associated > Plants > Roots > Nodule | place: USA: California... | reverse complement strand
AGTAAAGCTCTAATTCTCTAACAGAAAACATCATAATTTTTTTTAAAGAACAAACATTATAATTATTCTCTCAAATAAAAAATTATAAACCTTTTATTTTTACATGTGTGCAAATTAACTAGGGAAATTAACAACCTAGAAGATTGATAAAGATATTAGCTTGAAGTTGTATTTTTATTTTTACGGATCTCATTTTCAATTTAAATAGATGATTGCTCTTTTAAAAAAATTACATTTTTATTTTATTAGGGGCCTATTTTTGATTGAGAGTCAAGCCTCCAAATATATAGAGACGACCCTGACACTTGGAGGAAAAACAACCTTGATAATCACAAGTCCATGAGGATCGATACCTTTTATTATGACAATATACATGTGTGCTTGCTAGTGTATCAGCTCTTACTTTGGTGGTAGCTTAGATCAAAACATAAGTCATCTAATTGAGAGTGTAACAAATTGTGGATGAATCCTAATGAGGTGATCTCTAGTTATTGTATTGTTTTAAGTTTTATATTGGGAGCTTAACCCTTTTTTTTTGAGAAAATATTGGGAGCTTAACCCTAAACAATTGGTTTGTTTGTTTATGGTATGCATGCATTTTGGAGATTTGATTTTTAATTTTCTTTTTCTTCTCTTTGATTGTTACTCCTTTGGTTGATCTTCATCCTCTTGGTTTTATGTTTTTTTGTTTATCTTTTTTTTTGGTAAGTAGTCTAGTGATTAGAATTCACGTTTTAAAGTGAATAAGTAAATGTTTGTGGTTCGAACTCCGACCCCTGCATATAATAATGCATTGTCTAAGGTTCAAGTAGCATGTTCTCTCTCTCCCTCTCTCTTTGTGTGTGTGTGTATTTGGTTGCTCCTTCCACTATTGTTTCTTAAGTTTGATTGCTTCTCTCCTAGTTGGATATACTGTTTGGTTGATTCTCTCTTAGATTCTTCTATTTGGTTGCCCCTATCTCTATTGGTTATTTTGTTTGGTTGTTTCCTTCCCTATTGATGTTTCTCTTTGTTGGTTTGACTCTTCTCTATGATGTTTCATCTCTTTCGCGTTGCTTCTTTATTTGTTGGTTCTTCTATTTGGTTGATATATACTCATTCTTTAGTTGTTGGTCCTCTTTGTTGGTTATGATATTGATTGGTTTGACTTAATCTCTTATTTCAGGGCTAATTTATAACAAATTTAAAGCTTAGTAAGTTTTAGCTTGAAGGATAGTGTTAGAATATTAGCTATTTTGAATTTATATTCTTTATTAAATACATTTTCATTTATAGATTGACAAACTCTCAATACTTTCTATTGACTTATAGTGAGTTTGAAGTGAGGTATCGGACAATAAATTATTGACTTTATGTTAATGGACCTTCAGACTTATAAGTTAGTAGTACATTGCTTTAGTTTTCATACATTTTCGTTTGTAAATATGAATGTGAAATATTTACCAAGTGTACGTATATAATTGGAGCTTGAGATCAATTAAAGGAGGAGGTCAATTGATTTGTGTTTGAGATACGATGTACACTGTCCAAGTTTTTGTTTAGATAAAAGTTTTATTTGATTTAGTCATCGGTGTAATGGAGTTTATTTTTTATTTTTTTGTGTGGTGTTATTATGATATTTGAAGTGACTTTGCTTTTTGTCCTAACCTTTACACTTGAGCCTAGATTTGTGATTATTATTAATTCATGTGGCATTTAAAAAACAAACAAAAAAAAAACATATTTATTTCTTAAATATTCGATGTAAAACAAAAATTATTTTTTTGCTTGGGAAGTCAAAACTAAAATTCCAAATACTCTATTGTCGTCCTTTGAATTTAAAATAACATATCTTTCCTCCCTAAAAAAAATCATATATCTTTCCTAACACGTATTCTGTACGTTGATGAATTAGAAAATTTTAATTGAGAACTGTCTAAACAACTAACAAGTTGTCTAGAGAAGGGGAAAAAAAAACAGTGTAACAAGTTGTAATTAAGCAACAAAACAAAGTTGTGATTAAACAACAAAACATATGAAAAGCAAGACAACATGGCCCCAGAGACGCTCGTTGTTGGAGGCTAAACGAAAAAGACAGATCTGATCTAAGGGAAGAAATGGTAGGAGAAAAGTCATAGTTAGTTATGGTGGTACCCGATACATACGTAGCATATCCTTATGATAATCCCAGGTGAGGTGACAGGATATATATGAAGCAAAAATTATTATCAAATATTCTCTCCCTCCTTACTTATAAAATATCTTTGAAATATTATTTTATTGTTAAATATAAGTCAATTTATAATATTTAGATATATTTATTATTATTCTTTTTAAGTTAGTGAAAGAAAGTATTGCGAATTTCAACTTGAGTATCATACGACAATATGCATTCTAACGTATACAAATGTTTATTTTAAGATGTGTTTGAATTGAGAGTTTATGATAAAAAATGGGAAAATGTCTTACTTTTCTTTTTTAAATTACGTACATTATAAAAAATAAATAAATGGAAATAACAAAATTATGAATGATCATATAATACCTCAATCACCATTAATTAATTTTTTTAAATTTTTACATTGTCTCCAATTTAAAAAAGAAAATATAAACTTTCTTCTCTTTTTCCCTCATAAATTCTCAATTCAAACACACTCTAAGACTTCTATCGATCGAATTTTATTGATAGAAAACTTATGAGATGCATTCACGTCAAAGGTTTATTAATAAACCTTTCTAATATAAGGTTATAAGAGAGAGAAGATTAACCCCTCTCTCTTATTCAAACACACTCTAAGGTTTATTAACCCCTCTCTCTTATATCAATAAAATTTTTTATTGATATATATATTTTAAATTCAAAAAACAACAAATAGTAAGACTAATATAAAGTATGAGTGCTTAATATCTTCTCTACTTAGTAAGCGTTTGAAAAAACTTGAGTTCAATCTTTAAATGAAATAATTATTAGACAAACTTTACTTATTTTTTGACCGAAGCCTGAGCTAATAAACCCCTCTCTCTTAATATAAGAGAAGATTAACACAAAATACAGTTTAAACTCCTTCCTTTTATTTTTATTTTTATTTTTAGTAGCTCTATAATTTTTTGTTTTTAAGAGTAGCTGTATTCTTATACTATAGTTTATTGTGTACGGCATAATTTAGACGTACAGAAGATCACGTGTTTTGCATTACACGCAGTATAAGACTACAAGTACAGCAAATTGAAGCATAGTTTTTGAGTAAAAATACAAAATACATGTTCTGTCAGCACATTTTTATTCAACCAGCCGCCATTGAACCTTGGCAGTCCACATGCATATAACCATATTTAATAAATTCATTCAACAAATGTATGCTAGAATTTGAAATGAATTTGCATATGAAACTTTGGCGTTACTCAAGATGAAAGGGTAGGCAAGGTAATTTAAGTAAAGATAAGTATCAGATATTTTTTAATTGAATTTGATCTTTTGTTGAACAATAACATCCAACAATTATTTAAAAAACATCACATTTTTTTGGGTACATAAACGTTATTAAATTAATAAAGCATCTTTGGTGTCTTCCTACAAAATAAAAAACTTATAGCTGGCATCATAATGCATAATAGGCAAAAGTTAAAGAAAAAAAATATTGATCATTAAATTAATTAAAGATTGAAGCTAATACAAAGTGCTTTTGGAGACAAATCTGGGTCTATCAATTATGAAAACCAAACCACTTATATGTTTAAAAACATAAAGAGAAAAGTGATAAATAATTAGACATGACATAATAACAGTAACTAATTTTATAATTAACTATCATTGATTCAAAGATAATCACTTATCATTATATTACTTTGAATTAAAAATAATACTAAGAAAAAACCAAAATTAAAATAAAATTTTCACCAATCGTCGTTGGTTTAAATGGTAAGTGACTCGAAGACGTTAAACAAATGCGAGGAACTAACTCATGCATACTAAAAAAACTAGTTGAAACGAGGGAAGAATCCACTTTGTTTGCTCAATAAATTCTCCAACGTAGATTAATTATTGTTAATCGACGGTGCGTTGAATACGTCATTCTTAACTTTCATGGGAAAAAACAATACCATAAGGACTTGTGTGTGCAGGGTCAAGTCAATGAAGGGAATAGGGAAGAAGAAATTATAAAATAATAATTGCAGAGAAAAGGAGAAGAACCAAAGTAAATAAACTCTAATCTAACATCTCTTTATTGTCTAGTAGATGTAACAAAACCAAAAAACAGCTCTCTCTTCATGTGAAACTTTGACAATCACATGATTAAATTGGTTTGTTTCCTAATCAAGAGTCACTCTCAAGAGGTGGCTGCTTTTGAAGCATAACAAGTACTTTCAAACATACTCAAATTCTATGTTTCCTCCTTCATGCATCACTTCAAATTCAGTAACATTCATTTGAAACTTCTTACATCACATATTTGTGTTTGTTAGGAGTATAAAAGCTTCATTTCAGTGGTTACTTCAAGCAAAGACTAGTTATGGAGTTAACTCCAAGAGGAAGAAATCAAGGCCATGTAGTGACCTTTGATAGAGATGCAGATTCTTTTGTTGAGGAAGATAAAGAGCTTCAATCTAAATGGGCTGCTATAGAGAAACTACCAACTTTCAAAAGGATTAAAACTTCTTTTGTTGATGAAATTACTCAGGAGGAAAATGGTAGTAGATGGCAAAGAAGTAGTAGCAAAAGGGTTGTTGATGTTACCAAACTTGGAGCTGTTGATAAGCGTTTGTTTATTGATAAGCTTATAAAGCATATTGAGAATGATAATCTCAACTTATTGCAGAAACTTAGAGAAAGGATGGAAAGGTAATTTATTTACACTGCTGCAAAATAAGTTCTGTTTGTTTTAGAAGCAAAATTGGGTTACCATTTTGTTAGATGAATTGATAGAGTGAAGCATTCACAACTGATGATTCTGATATTTTTGGCAACCAATTCTGTAATAGAATAGCTTTTGGACCTGTTTGAGTTGACTTATTTGAGCTTATCTACTTGCATAGACACTTGTGAGACTGTTTGAGAGAGTTTATGGAAACAGCTTATGACATGTCTATAAGTTGTGTTTAGCTTATTTTCATATGCTCACTAAGATAGCTTATGAAAACAAGTTTGACTTTATTTTATCTTTTGTTATAGAAATAGCTTATACATAAGCACTTATATGATAGACGCTTTTGCTATGTTAATTTCACTCAGTTAAACGAAGGGAAGTATTATCAGTTTATGTTAGTAGATTATTCTGAAAAATTGACTGAAATATTGGTTTGTTTTCAGAGTGGATGTGAAGTTACCTAGTGTGGAGGTAAGGTACAAGAACCTGAATGTAGAAGCAGAATGTGAAGTTGTTCAAGGGAAGCCACTCCCTACTCTGTGGAACTCTTTTTCTAGCTTATTTTCAGTAAGTATGCGTCCTCCCTTAACCTAAACAGGCATGGACCAACTATGCAAAATAAGCAATGATATGAATAAAGCAGTGTATATTGTTGTATATGTTAGGAATTCTGGAATTACAAAGGATAAAAAGCAAAGAAATATTTGCATCCTTATTTGTTCATGAAAAGATGGCCTAATATATTTGAACAGGGTTTAGTGAAGAGTATAGCATGCAGTTCTCAAGAAACCAAGATGAGCATTCTGAAAGATGTCAGTGGCATCATAAAACCATCAAGGTAAGTGAATATGTTACAAGTGATTACTGACATAACATGATGTACTCATATGCACATGAATCAAGCACAAACATTCAGAATCTGGTTCCTTAAAGTTCACACATAGGAAATGTTCCATTAGGGAAAACTAACACGGATATGGTAATTTTACCAGAAAACAATAATAACGGATTGAATTTGCTAAATGCTGCTGAAAGATGGTTTTGAATGCAGGCTTACTCTTCTTCTTGGTCCACCTAGCTGTGGGAAAACTACCTTACTAATGGCATTGGCTGGAAAACTAGAGCAATCTCTGGAGGTCAGTATTTTAAACACATATCAATGGAATAAGTCATTTAGTTCAAGTGATTTTTTGAGCATAACTCAAAAATCAATCAAGATTAGGCCTATTAATGCAAGGCATTTAGCAAGCTGAATTTCTGTATACTACAATCTCCGTGATATCCTACTTAGCCTACCTTTTTTACTTATCTTAGGTTTCTGGAGAAATCTGTTACAATGGTCACAACCTAGATGAATTTGTTCCTCAAAAAACATCAGCTTACATAAGCCAATATGACCTGCACATTCCTGAGATGACAGTCAGGGAAACAATTGACTTCTCAGCACGCTGTCAAGGGGTTGGAAGCAGAGCTGGTAAACTTTCTTGCTTATCCAAATCCTGGATAATCTACATAACTGTAACTAACAATAACACAATACCAGTAGGCATTCATATATTTTTTATGTTGCAGATATAATGACTGAAATCACTAGGAAAGAAAAGGAACAAGGAATCTTCCCTGACCCGGATATTGATACCTATATGAAGGTATTGTAGTTATAGTAATTTATATGTCATAATTAGAAAGAAACCAGTTAATAACACAGACTTTTTCAGGCAATTTCAGTTGAAGGACAAAGCGAAAATCTTCAAACAGAATATGTTTTAAAGGTACATATGCTTCAATCAGGGTTGAGTTAGTACACACGGTTACCGAATGGCTCACTTGACACGTAATTTTTTTTTTCTTCTAACATGTGAATTCAAACTTTTAATATCTTAGATACTCGGACTGGATATCTGTGCGGACACACTGGTTGGAGATGCATTAGATAGGGGCATTTCAGGTGGACAAAAGAAAAGGCTAACTACAGGTATCTTGAAAATTAAATAATGTTTTCTTGTCATTTTGTTACATATAGAAAAATCAAGGACTCAATAATCTCCTTGTAACTTGTAAGAAACACACATGAGAAGCCTGTCCTGTTTACTAGAGCAGTGAAAATTAAGGCTAATGTTGGTATGGCTCATAGTTACTGATAAGAGGGCAGATCGCTCAAGCCGGTGAGACTTGTAGTTTAGGAGTAATCTTGTAAAATGGACCGCAGTATTTGAACACATGCGGTAAATTGTAATCTATAAACCCTAAGCTTTAACAATAGAAAGGTTGCTGTTCTAACAGCTAATGAGACTTGTGGTTGGACTGCAAATATACTAAATATTCTTCATAGATGTCTTCTCCTTAATATATACACTGAACGTTTTTCCAAATCATTTTGCAGGAGAGATGATTGTAGGTCCTATAAAAGCACTTTTTATGGATGAAATATCAACTGGCCTAGACAGTTCCACTACTTTTCAAATAGTTACATGCCTCCAACAATTGGTGCACATCACAGATGCAACAGCAGTGCTTTCACTCCTCCAACCAGCACCAGAAACCTTTGAGTTATTTGATGATCTTATATTGATGGCAGAGGGGAAGATAGTGTATCATGGCCCCTGCAGTCAGGCACTTCAATTCTTTAAGGATTGTGGTTTCTGGTGCCCCGAAAGAAAAGGAGTGGCAGACTTTCTTCAAGAGGTAGGAATGGAAACTGTCCCTTACCATTGAGCCAAAGCTCAAGTGAATTTCCTTATAGCCTCACAAGTCATAAATTTCTTGGATGTGTAGGTAACTTCTAAGAAGGATCAAAGGCAATACTGGTACCGGACAGATATTCCTTACAGTTATGTTTCAGTTGATGAGTTCTCTCAGATTTTTAAAACAAGTTACTGGGGAAGAATGCTAGATGATGAGCTCTCACAACCATATGATAAATCTCAATCACATAAAAGTTCTTTATCATATAGCAAGTACTCCTTAGGAAAATTGGATTTGTTTAAAGCTTGTATGAAGAGGGAGATTCTTCTCATGAAACGAAACTCGTTTATCTATATATTCAAAACTGTGCAGGTTATTACCAAATTCAAGTTCAACTCAGCTAAGTGGTACCTGAAAACTTCAAATCTAACTTGTTTCTTTTACTTTGTAGCTTACAATCACTGCAATCATAACAATGACAGTCTTCTTGCGCACTCAGCTCGATATAGACTTGTTAGGATCAAACTATTTATTAGGTTCATTGTATTATACACTTGTACGCCTCATGACCAACGGAGTTGCTGAGTTGATCATGACTATTACTAGACTACCTGTTGTTTATAAGCAGAAAGCATTCTATCTCTATCCAGCTTGGGCTTACTGTCTTCCAGCTGCCATTCTAAAGATTCCATTTTCAGTTCTTGATTCTTTTGTTTGGACATCAATGACATATTATGTTATAGGCTACAGCCCAGAAATAACAAGGTACGTAACTTGTATTTTGTGTATCCCGACTTTTTTTCTTTACTTAATGCAAGTTTTTTCTTATATATATATTTTATCGGATCAGGTTCCTCCGCCAGTTCCTTTTGCTTATTGCTCTGCATATGTCATCAACCTCCATGTGTCGTTCCCTTGCCGCAGTTTTTAAAACTGATGTTGCAGCTACAACCGTTGGTTCATTGGTCTTAGTACTCATGTTCTTGTTTGGAGGCTTTATTCTTCCTCGACGTAAGCCACTTTATATAGTCTTAGTTATAACATGTAATAGTACTAGTTACTAAGTTACTCATGATGGATTTTATTTTCTGCAGCATCATTACCAAAGTGGTTAAGGTGGGGTTTTTGGCTTTCTCCCATGTCATATGGGGAAATAGGAATAACACTCAATGAATTTCTTGCTCCTCGCTGGCAAAAGGTATCTTCGAAGATTATTTATTTGTTTTCATGATAGGTTGCAGTATAGACTTATGTGGATTTAATTCATATTCACAGTCAGTATAAAGATTTTTTACACTGTCAATAAATAATGATTGTCAAATCATTAAAACGTTTGACGTTTAACATAAATACTACTAAAGTCACACATATCATTGGTTGTGATTTGTTTACAGTGTAAAATTTCTTCCACTGACAGTGTATCAAAATGAATCTCCATTTATATATCTACATTCTTATTGGTATTTTCATTATAACTATTATTCAGATACAAGAGGGAAACATCACTATCGGAAGGGAGATTCTCAAGAGTCGTGGTTTAGACTTTGATGCCAACTTCTTCTGGATTTCAATTGGAGCATTACTTGGTTTTGCAGTAGTATTTGATATTCTATTTATCCTAGCATTAACTTACTTAAAAGGTGAGTCCTATCCAAGTAATTACAAAGAAAAATACCAAGCAATTTTATTTTATTTTACTCAATCCATGATTTTTTTTTTTTGGGAAATGCATTCAGAGCCTAAGCAATCTCGAGCTTTAGTGTCGAAAAAGAGGCTGCCTCAACTAAAAGGAGGAGAAAAAAGCAATGAAATGGAATTAAAAAATAAGTCGGTAGCAGTTGATATTAATCACACATCAAAGGAAGCTCAAACAGGTAAAAAGAATTACTTTATGTTAACTTACATGAAAGATGAATTCTTTCTTTTAAACAGACAGTAAGTAATTTTGGTATCTTTTGCATGGTTGGTTATACAGGAAAAATGGTCCTGCCCTTTTTGCCACTGTCAATAGCATTTAAAGATGTTCAGTATTTTGTCGACACTCCTCCGGTAATATAGATAACTAGGTTATTGTCATATGATTATGTATATTGTTGACAAGGTTGTCAGTTAAGATATTTAACTGTCCTGTTGAGCAGGAAATGAAAAAACACGGTTCGAATGAGAAAAATCTACAACTGCTCTGCGATATCACGGGAGCTTTTAGGCCAGGAGTCCTCACTGCATTGATGGGAGTAAGTGGAGCAGGGAAGACAACACTCATGGATGTCCTTTCAGGAAGAAAAACTGGAGGTATCATTGAAGGAGATATAAGAATTGGAGGGTACCCTAAAGTGCAAAAGACATTTGAAAGAGTTTCAGGTTACTGCGAGCAGAATGACATACATTCTCCATATATAACAGTTGAAGAATCTGTTCGATACTCAGCTTGGCTGCGGTTGCCGAGGGAGATTGATTCAGCAACAAAAGGGGTATGACATTCTTATCTTATTACTTGCACCATGGTTTTTCGGTCATTCTCACATAAAAGATGTATTTTGTAACTTTTTGCGTGTATACTCCGCAGAAATTTGTGGAAGAAGTCCTTGAAACAATTGAACTTGATGATATAAAGGATAGTTTAGTTGGCATTGCTGGCCAAAGTGGCTTATCTACCGAGCAACGTAAAAGACTAACCATTGCAGTGGAGCTTGTATCGAATCCATCGATAATTTTTATGGATGAACCTACATCAGGTTTGGATGCTCGAGCTGCTGCAGTGGTTATGCGTGCAGTGAAGAATGTTGTTACCACCGGTAGGACCACAGTTTGCACCATACATCAGCCAAGTATCGATATATTTGAGACTTTTGATGAGGTATTCAAAAGTGCCTTCCGTCGATATATTTGTGAAATCACTTCTGATGACATATTGCTATGGATAACATATAGATAAAAAAAATAAAAAAGAGTTATCTTTCATGCAGTTGATTCTAATGAAATCTGGAGGAAAGATCATTTATAATGGAGCGCTAGGTCATCATTCAAGTAGACTGATTGAATATTTTCAGGTATGCTCAAACCCGAAGCTAAGTACATGTATTTTAGATTCTTGACTGATCAGTATGATCATCTTAGTCTTCACTCTTTTGCATGAGTTGTTGAAGCATATATATAATTAACTAAACTGTTCATCAGAGTATACCGGGAGTTCCAAAGATCAAGGACAATTATAATCCTGCAACATGGATGTTGGAAGCTACATCTGCAGCTGTAGAAGATGAACTTAAAATAGATTTTGCAAATATATACAAAGAGTCACACCTTCACCGGTGAGCATCGAGTTGGCTGTCATTCATTTTCACAGAAAAAACAAACAAAACCTATAGTTTCAGCTATAATGACATTGATCACACTTTTGAAACATCACTTATCTCATGTTTTGAATTACTATTTATATTTATAGGGATACCCTTGAGTTGGTGAGACAGTTGAGTGAACCAGAGCCGAGTTCAAAAGACTTGCATTTCTCAACTCGCTTCCCACAGAATAACTTGGGGCAGTTTATGGCGTGCCTATGGAAGCAACACTTGTCTTATTGGAGAAGTCCCGAGTACAACTTAATACGATTTGTGTTCATGATTGTTGCTGCAATAATATTTGGGGCAGTGTTTTGGCAGAAAGGGAAGGAAATGTAAGTTTGCTTTCTCATACTTACATATAATCTGCACAAAACTCAAAGTCATTCATTTAAATCAGAAGAAAACATTCTTGATATAACTGTCATGCCATGTTTCTTAGTGTTGGTGTGATTCTAGCGTAGTTTTTAGCTCGAAGTAGATATTAATCAAGTACTGACACATGTTTTTTCTATGATTAAAGAAATACTCAGCAGGATTTGTTCAATGTGTTTGGATCAATGTATATTGCTGTAATATTCTTGGGGATAAATTATTGTTCAACAATTCTACCATACGTGGCAACTGAGCGCTCTGTCTTGTATAGAGAAAAATTTGCAGGAATGTATTCTTCCATGGCTTATTCATTTGCACAGGTATAATATGATGCTGCTTAAAGCAAATTCAAGTGGTATAATTTGATAGTAAAACTAGTGATGTTATAATCAATGATTTTTATTTTTTATGTAGGTGGCTATTGAAATACCATATATCTTAGTGCAAGCAATTTTATATGTGGCTATCACATATCCAATGATAGGTTTCCATTGGTCAGTTCAGAAGCTGTTTTGGTACTTCTACACCACATTCTGCACATTTTTATACTTTGTGTATCTTGGAATGCTGATAATGTCATTAAGCTTAAATCTGGATCTAGCTTCGGTATTGTCAACTGCAGTCTACACCATTTTCAATCTCTTTTCTGGATTCCTCATGCCAGGACCTGTAAGTCTCCTTGGATCTCCACAAATTTCCTTTTCATAATTTAGTCTTTATAGCATCACAAGGACCTGAAGTTGTGTTTGAATCTAATAGAATCATATCCTGAATAATGTGTCTTTGCTTTTTCTTTGGCGAAACAACAACAACCAAGCCTTATCCCACTAAGTGGGGTGCAGCGAAAATTTTATTAATTTTGTAAAACTGATTTTAGTTAACTAAGGTTTGAATCCATACTGGAGAGGTGTCCGCATTTAGTGTCTGACCGTTTATCAAACAGAATATGCCTCCCATGGAGGGAACCTGTGGAAAACTAAAAAAGTGAATTGACAATAAAGTGTTTCCTATTTGAACTCAGTCATGTAAATGAGTTGAACAACAAATTTTTAGGCAAAAAAATCATGTTTGGAGATAACAGTTTCAAATCTCGGCTTCTTAAACTAATGTTTGCCTCTCACAAAAGCGAACCCGTACATGTCCTCCGTAACTTAATTCACGTGTTTGATTGGGTGAGGGGTGTGAATGTTCATTTTCCATACCATTTAGGGTCATACATAGTTATGTAACTATGTTTATCATGTGCAGAAAATTCCTAAATGGTGGGTTTGGTGCTACTGGATTTGCCCTACAGCTTGGTCCTTGAATGGCCTATTAACTTCACAATATGGAGACATGGACAAGGAAATACTCATATTTGGGGACAAAAAACCAGTTGGTACCTTTCTAAAGGATTACTATGGATTCAGACACGACAGATTAAGTGTTGTGGCTGTGGTGCTCATTGCTTACCCAATCATTTATGCTTCTCTCTTTGCCTATTGCATAGGGAAAATAAATTACCAAAAGAGATAGAAACAGATATTACAGATTGCTTCTTCTGCATTATGGTGGCTACAGTACAATTTTCATGTATAGAAATATAGGAATACAAGGCTACATCATTGAGCAAAACCTCT
>Ga0099826_10001982_pt1 | contig 12861 bp, 8 predicted proteins | sample Mtrugardesep15_FD_76830 | JGI IMG/M metagenome (GOLD analysis project Ga0099826, IMG submission 76830) | Root nodule microbial communities of legume samples collected from California, USA - M. trunc garden sep15 | ecosystem: Host-associated > Plants > Roots > Nodule | place: USA: California... | reverse complement strand
TCGAACCTCGTGGTGTAACAATGGAAAAATCGAATCAAAAGAGATTATTCTTGGGCTATGTAATTGGGGCTAGTACATGTTTAAGTAATATTCATTATTCTTGCGGTTTGGTTTGGTTCCTAAGATGCAAACCGTAAACCAAACCAAACCGCACGGTTCAGTGCAAAAGTCATCTGAATTCATCCAAACCAAGTGCGGTTTTTTGCGGTTTTGGTTTGGATTGGTTTGGTTTGCGGTTTTTCTATTGGGTTGGTTCGGTTTTGAACACCCCTACATGTATAGATATAAATTTTTTAATTAGTTTATCGTATTTTTTTTTAAAAATGGAGTATTTTATAAAAAAAAATGAAAATATTAATAGTGGACCAACTTGGACTGGAATAGTTTTTTTTTTAATAAAAAAAACAAATGAAAAAACTAACCAAAAAAGTAATAAATGCATATACTGTATCAATTAGTTTAGTCATCAAGGAATTTAAGTTTTAGTGAACATGATTAAAATTAGAAAAGGATAGTTTAGTCCCTTTCTTGATATATTATATTAATTAGTAGATTATTATATTTGAATATAATTATTTGGTTAGGAAAGAAAAATTACAAATAAAGTATCTAATTTTTTGTAAAAAAAATAAATAAAGTATCTAATTTATTAACGTTAACCGTTAGGTTTGACTTCACTCTCTCTCACCCAAAATTCGACCGTTACAAAAAGCACCTATTTTCACTTTACACAATCAATCACAGTAACAAAACACACTCTCAAAAACATTAATTTTCACAATTTCAACGTTTTCATCGTCAAAAAACCAAACATCATGTCAAAAACAAACCCAATTCTTGAACCTCTACTTCATGTCCTTGATCCAATTTCATTGATCCTTAACCAAAATTCAAATTCAAACCAACCTTGTCCTCTTAGACTTGCTTCTTTAGAGGATAGTTTTGTTATGGAGAGAGGAAGGAATTACAATGCTTATGCTGAATTGAGGGAAAAGAGGTTGCAGTTAAGGTGTTTGATGAATGTTCAAGATGAGAGTTTTGAGATTGAAAGTGAAAAATTTGTTGACCCAGAAAGGAATTTGGTTGAGTTTGATGGTGATTTGGGTTATGGGAGAAATGGGTTGTTGAAAAAAGAAGAATTTTTTGAGATTGAATCAGAGAAAGTTTTGGCCCCATCAAGGAAAAATGGTAACTTTGAAGGTGGATTTGGTTATGAGAGAAAAGGGTCATTGGAAAAAGATGAGAGTTTTGAGATTGAATTTCAAAAACTTGTTGCTCCAACAAGAAAATTGGTTAAGTTTGAAGGTGATTTGGGTTATGAGAGAAAAGGGTCTTTTGAGAAAGAAGAATTTTTTGAGATTGAACCACCAAAATTTGCAGGCAGAACAAAGAAAGAGGGTAAGTTTGAAGGTGATTTGGGTTATGGGAGAAAAGGATCATTGGAAAAAGAAGAAGATTTTGATATGGAACTGCAAAAACTTGTAGCCTCAGCAAAGAAAAAAGTGAACTTTCAAGGTGGTTTTGCTTATGGGAGAAAAGGGTTGCTGGAACAAGATGAATATTTTGAGATTGAATCACAAAAATTTGCAACCAAAACAAGGAAAGAGGTTAACTTTCATGGTGGATTTGCTTATGGGAGAAAAGGGTCACTGGAAGAAGAAGAAAATTTGGTGATTGAACCACATAAATTTGTAGCCTCAACAAGGAAAGAGGTTAGGGTTCAAGGTGGATTTTCTTATGGGAGAAAAGGTTCTATGGAACAAGAATATTTTGAGATTGAACCACAAAAACTTGCAACCAAAACAAGAAAAGAGGTTAAGTTTCAAGGTGGATTGGTTAGTGGGAGAAAAGGGTGTTCTGTTGGTCAATCTGTGCCTGATTTTTCTGCTGCATTGAGGAAAGAGAATAGGAAGCCATTGAATTATTTGCCTGCAGTGATGGAGATAATGACACCACCTTCCAAGAGTAGTTTTTCCAAGGATGATTATGGAGTGGTATCAAATTCAAGAGGGAGCAAGTCAGAGAGTGCAGGGGAGAAGAATAAGAAGAAAACAGTTGGCGGCGGCGGTGTTTTGATGGGAAGGAAGAGTTATGCTTGCATTGATGAGCTTAGGAGTTTGTCTTCTGCTACTGCTAATGCCATCAATGGTGAAGGAAGAGTAGGAAGGAATGGTAGAGTTTTGAGGAAGTCAGTTTCAGCACACAGACAGTATTGAATGCTAAGGTTCCTTAAAGTTTCGATAGTTTTTTCATTGTTTGTTGAATTTGTTGATTTGAGAGGCTGTATTGATTGTTCTGATATTCATAAAGTTTCTCTTTTGCTTTTCGATATTCATTCTATTGATCTTTGAATTGCTTTTGATGGTTTTACAGTATCATACTCTGTAAAGATTTGATGTAAGTAAGAGTGTTGAATTGTTGATTGCTATACCACAAATATTATAGGAAAAATACATAGTTATCATTCTTCTAAAGTGGATTTGATTTTGTTAATTGTGTTATTTTCTTTTTATTGATTAAATTGTTAATTGTGTTCTGAAATGAAGTATCAATTTCAAGATTCATAAAAAATAGTACTCTGGTAATCGAACAAGTTCAACATGAAGCATATTAGTCGGAATTTTGGCTGAATCTTTTGCTTCTTTATGGTATGCTTAGCAAATGATTGATGTTAGATCTTTCATTTGCTTGACTTGGTCTTCATATCATATTAGTTTAAAACTGTAGTTGCGTCGGAATTTTTAATATCGCAGAAAATTGTAGTCAAATACAATCTCAATTGCAATTGCGTTATAGTTGCAGAGACGAAAAATTTGATACTGCAGCATAAATCATGATCATAATCCTTTGTTAAATACACTAACATTGGTCGGAATTTCAGGGAAAATACGCAAAATTACAACAAAATTAAGGATCATTATGCAAAAGATTCCAAAAGACCTCTGTTAGAGAAAGACCATCATCAATATTTGTACACCAATGTATAATTACTATTTACATCAGCCATTCAAAAAAAATGATTCTTATATCAGAACAAAAAATGACCAGACAAATTAGTGGTGATATGTTGTTGCATGAACAAATAGCATAATCTTATTAATTTCAAATATTACCATGCCTAGAATCTACAAGGTCTTCAACAATTTCATCAAGCAAAATTTGAAGCACATCCCCACCAATATCAACACCTGCCTCAAAAGCTTCAATGTCAAAATCAGTCCATTTTCCCAATGAGTGACTCATCTCCCAATCAATTATTTGGTTTAGCTCCATGCCAGCCATACATTCCCACTTCTTAATCTCACTCTTGACCTCTTGAACCAAAATCTCAGCTTTCATGCATAAAGGAGCCTTTGTCCATGCACACCATGACTTAAACACACCATAGTAGTTTTGGCAGCAATTTGATTCTAGATACTCTAATACACAATCAAATAGAAATCCCTTAAGTTGGTTTCGGTTGAAATTCCTCTGCATAGCATCGGTTGCCATGTTGAGTTCATCAAGAAGAATGCAAGAAATGAGAAGCTGTGGCAATACTCCTTCCTCATTGTTCCTAGTGACATTTCCAAGAACCAATTCAGCAATGAAGATAACTTCTTTCATATGATCCAGCTTGCTTCCTGTCAATCTTGTCCAAAAAGAATCTAAACTTTGTAATATCTTATCAATTCGGTAAACAAGTTTGGTCAGTATCTTACAACCTATCTTCCCTGTGTTAAATGATGCTGCGGAATCTAAAAGTTCGCCTTCATGTTTCAACCGTTCAGGTTGGTCGTAAGAACAATTTATAGAGCTAGGGTGAAAACAATGCCCTGGAATCAAATTGAAGATCAAAGACATTAAAACGAGAGGATTAAACTGATGAAAATTAGAAATCATATTTTCTTAACTGCGTTTACCTGAGCCTTCATCGAGACTACTGGAAGAAAAGGAAGCTTCCAAGACTGATCCGGGACTGAGATGATTACCATTGCAAGAGGTTCCTAATAATCCAACACGATTTGTCTCGCACTGATATCCGTAAAAACAAGGTACGATGTCAGATATAATAATCGTAAAGTGCCAACCAAAGTACAAGTTTAAATAAAACATTGCATTTAACAGATAGATCACGCTTAAACTGAGTATAAGCAAAAGCTCTTTCACTATAAGCTATGAAGCACTGACACGGACACCAAGCAGTAATACTGACATGTTGACACCAATAATAATTTTAGAAAATGAAGGTAATTGAATATAATCAATGTATTGATGAATACTGACATGTTGACACCATTAATCATTTGAGAAAATAAAGGTAATTGAATATAATCAATGTATTGATGGCATGTCGGACACCAGACACATTTTCAATCTAAGGTTTCCCCATAACTAATATCCAAGTATGAAGCACAGATATGGACACGACACGGAACTGACACGCCGACACAGTTAATCATTTGAAAAAAATCATAATTCAGTTTAATTACAAGTGTCGGTGTCGTGTCGTGTCGGTGTCGGACACAACACGTGTCCGACACCGGGACGCGCCTAATCCGAGGACGAGGAGTGTCCGTGCTTCATTATCCAACATATGATTTGTAGGACCAAAAAATGATAAATAAGTCAATTAGAAAACATTGATTATAATGAAAATAAGGAACTGAGTATTACCTACATTTACTGATAAGTGACAGCTAGAAGTAGATGCAGAAGGGCCAAAGAAATAACAATTAGACAATATAGAAAGAGAAAATGTACATGGAAACCAACCTTGGGACATTTGCCATTGAACATTTGATCATTGGAACATGTTAGGTGCTCTGCATTCAGAACAGATATCAATTCTTGAAGAATCAATGCAGGTGATCTTTTAGGTTGATCACCAGTAACCAACTCCTCATTTTCTCTAGACCTTAATTCTTTCAGCTTCTGTTCTAGAAAAGCACTTAAAACATCTTCTGTCAGGGGTCGACGATGTCGTTGGAAACATGTCCTAATCTCATTATCACTTTTTGTCTCTTCCTTTTTCTTAAGAGGTGAACTAAAGGTAGATGGTACTACTACCTTGTTCATCTTATTGTCGTTAATCTTATCGGTTTTTAGACAACCTCCTCTTTTACATTTGACATTAGAATTGTTTGGAGAGAAAGCATCAAAGTTCTTCCTTTTTTCTCCTTGTGCATCAGAACCTTGTCTGCTTGAAGGTTTCCTTTCTAGATCAAATTTGCATCTATCTTCCTTAGTAGGAGACCTTATTTGAGTTCGACCACTTGGGCTTTGATTCAAACCAACAAAGTCTTTATTTCCACTCACAGTGCTTGAAGTTGAAGCTGAAGCTGATGAGACTCTCTTCTCTTGCATATTACTATTTCTAGATTCAAATGATATTCTTTCACCGCTTAACATCCGTTCTTCGGTTCGAATTTTGTGTTTGAAGGAAAAAGACGATACACCATCATCCTCTAAGCCTCTATGTGGTTCGAGTGATGAATCGCATTTTGCAAGCACATATATTCTTCTGGAAGTGGATTCATTACAAGCATAAGCATTCTTTTTAACATCATCATCAACATGAGTTATGATTTTCTCCTGGCTTTTGAGAAGAACTACATCATTTTCATGAGAGGGCATGAATGACCTTTTGTTTTTCGCTGATGCTGAAGAGAAGTCGGTGAAAACATCTGAAACAATAGGTCTGCTGATCTCAACATCAAGCGAATTGCCGCAATTTTTGCATGTATGCTCCCCCAATGACTTATCTATGCCAGAATTATAACATGATTGATTGTGTATGTCTTGTGGCCGAGTTCCAGCCATTTCTGTCACAATGCCGTTATTGGTAGGACACTTTGAAATTGAAGATGTAAGAAGACATTTGGATCTGTTTGTAGCCTGCAAACCAGGTTCCAAGATCTTAGTAGCTGCTTCTATCAACCTTGAGCTTCGAGATGTACTCTTTCCCGAAGAAATTCTCGGACTCTTCAAAGGTGAAACAAGTTTATTAGCGTGATGGTGATTGTGACGATGATGATTATACCTTCTCACTTGCGACAAAACACTCTTGATTTGCAATGCATCAGCACCAAACCTAGTCACCGCTCTTCTCTCGTTCGCTTCCGTTTTCCGAAGCTTCTGAGGCCTTGACTCATGCCTTGCATTCGCAACTTTGATCTCCAAAGACTCCTCACCATCATCACTATCAGAAAAAGATTTCTTGGATTTATCACTCTTTGAAGATGGAATTGATTCTAGACCCATCAACCTAGCTACAAGACTCGGTGCTTTCATTTCATGCCTTTGTTCTACCTCTATAACACAATTCCCACTTTTTTTTGCATTTGAAAAACCTCCACTGTTTCCGTTAGTAATCTACAATCCAAATAAATATAATATCTAATATAATCACAATAAGCAACTACATAAAATAAGGATTTGAATTTGCTGCAATAACAAATTCACGCAGTCAGCACATCAGAAGCCACAGGTCAAGTTCAAACAGTCTAAATTTCAAACTCGGTATTTTAGAGTTCAATAAACTAAATTCGCTTGCTTTATGAACCGTCTGATCTCGATTCAATGGTCACTGAAGTGCTGACTGTGTGAATACGTGGAATTTGTGACCGCTGCAATCTAAAAGAAAGCTTTTCGAGTTCAACACCAAAGAAAACTTGATTCAGACCAACACAAACTATCATATGTCCTTACCAAATGGAGTTGGGAATTAGGCATTTTGTCATCTCCTATAAACTTCTTCAAAGAATCTTGTTTTTCACTACCTGTCACAGTTCACAACAAAAAACCAAACACTCTCATCAGTTTCCACAAATTTGTATAAGACCCTCATGTCAAATTTAACTATGTAAGAAAATAATAGAAATGGACATAAAACACTTTCATTTGACAATGTCACCTAAAAATCTAAAGAGAGCATCCTTTACACTACCAACCTCAAGTGTGTGATACTATGAAGCACGGACACCCCTCGGATTTGATGTGTCCTGGTGTCGGACACGACAATACATATAATTACACTAAATCATGTGATTTTATCAGATTATTAGCGGTGTTGTGTCTGGTGTCCGTGTCCGTGCTTCATAGGTGATATATAATATAAAAATAAATAAAATAAAATGCAGAACTTGTTTGTATTGTTTAGATTAGATGAGACTAACCAGGAGGAGGAAGAAGTTTTTTGGTGAAAAATCTCTTCTTTGTGAGTCTACTATTCCAATCAAATAGCTGAGAGAAAATTCCAATACAACCACCACCTAGCTTTTGATTATTCTTCTTCTCTGTTATTGCTAAACAAGAAGAACCATTCACACTAGCATCATCACTCATTTTCTCAACACTTCTCTACCTAATGAAAAAACACAAAAACTATATAACTCTTTTTCCCAACACTTACATTAAAACAAAAACATACAAAAAAACACCAACAAAAAGGATCAACTTCACAGCTTCACTACAAACAAAAACACCAAAACCTCATTGTCTTTTAAACAGTGTTTTCACTACAAATCCAAAAGCATGCAAAAAAATAAAAATATAGTAATTATTGCAGCTTCACTAGAAACAAAAATACATTTTTTTAAACTTAGAATCTAAAACAGTAACACATGATTGTTTTCCCTCCAAAATCCAAAGAACTTTCTGTAGAATAATGACAACCACAAAAGGACAAGTTGAATGAACAGTCCTGCAAAACCACCTAAGAAGAAAACGACCCTTCAGGGGAAAAACGACAGACAGGAGCAGTAGAAGAACCGAAGAAGAGACATAAAGCAAATTTGAATATACATATGATTCTGTTGGAAAACTAAAATATAATAGTGTACGAGTTTAATTACACTTCAATGACTTCATTAATATTAATGTTAAAAATAATATTATAATTTTTTGATAGCAAAATATAAAATAAAATAGAAGTTACAATCAAATTATGTTTGGCCACCAAGTATTTGGTGCGACAAGTCATTTTTTGCGGTGAGACAAGTCTTGTATTGTGCACAAATTTGCTTTTATCATTATATAAATTTTACAAATAAATCAAATGCGGTGTTATGAAATTTATTGATTTAATAGTGAAAAACAAATATGAATATGATACAAAAGTAATTTACTTATAAACATTAGACAAAATCATACTATTTGACATGACAAAATTTGAAGTTTATAGCGGCTATAATCTTATATGATAAAATTAGGGGACACTAGTTAAGAAAGTTAAAAGTAAAAATTTTCTATTAAAAACAACAACATTTTTATTTTCATAAAGTAAAATATTCCACTTTTCATCAATTCTCAATACAAAATTTTTATTTTAATCTCCTTAACCAGTGCCCCGATTTTCCTAAAAATAGATATGTTTGATAACAATTCTTTTGATGTCTTCAAAAAAAAATTCTTTCCGACAAGTTTAGTCTTTTTATTAGCTTATAATGTTTTATGATAAAGTATTTCAAGTATTTTATAAGGCTTTTTAATTTTTCTCAATTTTTACCCTTGTTATCTTAATTAAATTTTGTTTATTATGTATATCTTTTTACATGTACAAATTAGTTGAGCCACTACTTTTATCAAATACTACAAATTAAATCAGCTAATTTATCTATTATTATATATCTTCTATAAGTTCATTCGTCATGGGTTTGTTTATTGACTTTCCACTATTTTAAGAGAGACCCAATGAATTGTCATTCTTAGTAGTATGAGTCTTTTTTTGTCAAGTAGTCTAGTGGCTAGAGCTCACACAATTTAATTGTGGAGAAGTAAAGTGTTCGAGGTTCGAACCCCAACCCTTGCATATAAAATGTAATATCCCTACCGATTGAGTTAAGCTCACGGAGATAGTAGTATGGGTTTAATTGTGTATTCAGTTGAATCGAATCATATTCGAGACACCGTAGGATATTAAATATGAACATTTCTTTCCATCAATATTTAAATATGTATTTGTCACGCTTCATGAGTTTAGTCTCTTATGTTAAACCTAACCTTGTTGACTTTTAATCTTGTAATATTAAGGGATACCATTCAAGTCCTTTAAAAATAAATTTAAAACAATTACTTAATTACAATTTTAATCGCACTACTTTGTCAATTTTTGGATTTTGGTCACAAATTATCACTTTTGATTGCGAAACACATGTTAGCGAATGAATGACTGAGAGTAACAATGAAGAACAAGAATCTCTTTTGTAACAAGAATCTGCATCACAAAGGAAGCATATTGGAAAATAAAAGTGCAAAAAGAACACATGATGGCAATAATCAAGAAACGTGGGACAGTGTTTGAGAAGCCCTAGACACAAATGTAGCTCGAGGAAAACCTGTTACCTCTGCCACCAAATTTACCTTTTTCTTGGTGCAAGTGAACAGCGCGTGCAGTAACATGCGCGCGTGGGATTCATTCATTAGTCACGTGATACAAAATGTCACGGGCTTCGATTGAAGTCGAAGGAGAGGAGTTATACTAGGAATTCTGTTCTTTACCCAAGAGAGTTTGCTCGCGCTCGAAAATACTTCTACATTAGTTAAATGATTTGTACAATTTAACTCAGCATGCTGTTTCAAAGACGGTTAAAAACTTATTTCCTCGTTTCTCATCTAAAATCTAAAAAATCTCTCTTAAATCACTCAAATCCAAAATTCCTTTTAAGTTTGTCAAAAAATTCCTTCAAGTTCAAATCAAACAACACTCCAATAACAAGTAAGTTTTCATAATCAAACATTATTAACCTTTTATGTTTATATGTTAGATTTTTCTCTTAAATTAGAATTTTTTTAGATTTAGGGTTTGTTTAAATTTTGGTTTTTTTTGCAAGAAATCATACAATGTTTACATGAAAATGACTTGTGTTGCTTAAATGTTTAGATGTATGCATGTTTATGTTGTAATTTTGAGTTTAGATATTTTTTTTAGATTTAAGGTTTGTTTAAATTTTGATTTTTTACTTATATTGCTTAATTGTTTAGATGTTTGCATGTTTATGTTGTAGTTATGAGTCTTAGGGTTCATGTATAATTTGCACTAAGTGTTTGATGAAATGTTTGAATGAGTTTTTTATTGATTGTTTTTAATTTCTTATTTTGAAGATTTGAAGCAATGACCGCTATGTTCGACGTTCAAGCACAATTCAACAGTGGAGAACCTCAGAGGTTGATGGTTCAACACCTTGGTGTCACGTTAAGAGGTATCAAGGATCAACTAAATGAATTTAACCAAGGAGTCAACTCCGAAGACACAAGGAGGGTGGAATACGTTCGGTATAAACGTCCAACGCTCGACGATGAGAGAATATCATTCAGTTGGGTGGAATTAACGAACGACGATAACGTGAGGAGCATGTTTTGGAAGCACAACATGTTCCAGTGGATCGATATGTGTGTAATGTTGCTGAGATCAATTGAAGATATTATCAACAGTTTGATTCCCCAGGAAGATCGTGATTAGGTCTAATATGCACCTTCCAACTACAACAATTGTCTTACCTCTAAAATTGGGTAATTCAAACTTGTTAAATGACATATCTCAAGCATTCACCCGGAAATTCTATTGTTCCTTTCAAAAGATTAAATTCTTGTTAGTTTGATTTATATGATCGTATTGCAGTGTCAAGGAATGCATCTCATTCTTTTGACACTTGAATACCATCATCTAAACCAAACTAACAAGAATTTAATCTTTTGAATGAAACAGTAAAATTTCCGGGTGAATGCTTGAGAGCTGCTGCTTAGCAAGTTTGAATTTACCTCATTTCAGAGGTAAGATAATTGTTGTAGTTTTTAAAAAAAAAAGATAATTGTTGTAGTTGGAAGGCTCTACCCGAATGTAATGTAACTTTTATTTGAATTTATTCACGCTGAATTTATTTACTTTATTCTAATTTATTTATTCACTTTATTCTAATTTATTTGTTTACTTTATTCTAATTTATTTATTTAATTTATGTATTCACTTTATTCAAATTTATTTATTTACGTTATTCTAATTTATTTATTCACATACAATAAATATTTACTCGAATTTATTCATTAAATAAATGCAAATATAAGTAAAAAGAAAGGAACAAAATTAATATTTATTCAAATTTATTTATTAAATACAAAATCTGAAAATAAATGCAAATATAAATAAAAAGAAATGAACAAAATTAATACATATAACATCATCTCATTTTATTAATAGAATTCATACAATAATTGATACATTTGATTCGAATTCACTAAATCTACTTATGTACTTTTTACCCTCTTGTGGTAAATAGTGATCAGTTTTCTTGGAGAAAAGACATCATCATCCCTTGGGCTAAATCTAAATCTAATTCTTTTTATACCACAAGAAGATTCTTTTTACCCACGGTGAAAAGTTTTTGGGGTAAAAAGAAGCAAATTTAACTTTATCCCAAAGGTTGATTTCTTTTTCCCCAAGTTGCCTAGTCACTTTTTACCTCAAGATTGACCACTTTATACCTCAAAGGGGTAAAAAGAGACTAGAGACTATTGAAGAAAAAAGAAGAAGAGAAATAGGGGAGAGAGTGAGGAGGAGAGAATGTGAGATGGTGTGAGGAAATTGAGAAGTTTGGAGGGGTATTTATAGGTGGGAATGGTAAAATAGGTTATAATTACCATAAAGGTAGTTAAAAAAACGTGTAAAGGTTGTAAAAAACGTGTAGATTGAAGGTTGAAAAGCTGACCAAAGTCCAAAAAACGTGTGTTTTTGAGCTCTAACCAATCGGTCAACCTGCGTGAGTTAACTCGCGCACCGACCAGTGGAGCGTTACTTAAGTCACGCAGAGCTATAAGGTGAGTGAGTTAAGTCACACTGCGTGACTTAACTCACGCAGGGGTATATTTGGAAATTGAGTTGGGCACAAGCAAAATGCGTTGGGTAAAGAGCATAATTCTTATATTAGTTAACTAGTTGTGATCTTATTTCAACAATTACAAATTTTGTGGGTTCCTTAATCAATGCTGTTAGAACATCCGTTGACAAGAATATTAAAAAAAGATCATTTTAGGATAAAAGAAAACATTGCATTGGTCCGCGTTGAAAATTAAAAGCAACCACACATAATTGGAGGAAGCAAATGATAACAAACAAGAGTAAATATGATTTGGATTCTCTCGGTTGAAATTCTTTTAATTTTATCAAGTAGAATTTCAACCATCAAAGATAGAAGAGAAAATGAGAGTTAAAATATCAAGAAAAGTGATCGGTATGTTTTAGTGGTGGTGATTGAAAATAGAGAAAAAGAAATCCCGATCCATGTTGGCTAATGGGTTATTTACTTTTGGTTTATTTACTTTTTTATGTCACTTTAATATATTAATTCCTCACAATTATCTACTCCCTTCATTCTCTATTATAAGAAGAAAAAAAAATTCACTTTTTACATTTATTGAATAACCAATGTATTTAGTCATTGTTAAAGATCAATTATATTAGTTATTTAATGGATTCAAAAAGTGATTTATTTTTTATAATAGAACCTAAAGAGAGTATTTGTTAAGATGTGATTGAATATATAAACGTGTAAATAGTTTTTACATTAACATCAATGTTAGCTAATCTTTAGTTTTATTCCATTAAGAGAATCAAGTTAATAATTTATAAACTTTAAAATTTGAAAAGTTTTAGCTAAATTTGTCTCATTTATCAAGTTTACATATTTAAATATTTTTAAATTAAAAGATAATTTTAAAGTTTTTGATTATTATTTTGTTAACAAAATCCCATGGAAATGTTGAATTGGGTTGGCGCAAAGATCAACGGGCTAGCCCGACCCAACCTGGTTTTTATACAGGTTAGGGCAACAAAGGCCTAATTGTATTTGAGATCACTTTTTTGAGGCACAACCGTTAAAACACATG
>Ga0099826_10001981_pt1 | contig 12861 bp, 7 predicted proteins | sample Mtrugardesep15_FD_76830 | JGI IMG/M metagenome (GOLD analysis project Ga0099826, IMG submission 76830) | Root nodule microbial communities of legume samples collected from California, USA - M. trunc garden sep15 | ecosystem: Host-associated > Plants > Roots > Nodule | place: USA: California... | reverse complement strand
TATTAAATAAGGGTATATATGGAAAAAAATAATTAATGTGTGTTGTAATTTGAAAAGGGGGTTATATTTAGGGACAAAAAAATAAACAAAAGGGGGGTTATATTAAGGGACGGAGGGAGTAGTATATTATCATATCTCATGTCATTTAGCAAACTCATGGGTCCATCTTTTATTTTACTAAGAGACTATCCAACATTTTGTCTATGATTTATTGAAATGAATAATTCACATGAATCTCATTAGCTTGACAATGTGACACCTATACATAAATTTGAGCCAATCAACTGTATACAAAGGGTCGTAGAAGTAATGTCAGAAACTGTATAAGTGTATAGTACATTTATTTTATTGAGTCAACTTAAAAAAGTGAACTCAAAAGTCTAGTCCAACTATTTATCTTTCTTTTATTTATTAAATCTGTTTTTTTGTTCTTTTCTTAGTTCTTACATTTAAACCAAATAACTATCCCGCTTTCACTCACTCTTCTCTTGATAGCTGTTTTCAACAACAACAAAAAAACTCTTTTTTTCTTTCCCTTTTTCTCTATGTGACTTTTTATCTTCCTTCAATGGAACTGATGAAGTTTGCAGCATAGATCTCACTCTCAGGTCATTTTTTCATATACATATCAAAGTAAAAACACATTTTTTATCAACTTCATTCTGGGTGGGTTTTTGGGTTATTCTGATTTGGGTTTATGATAAAATAAGCTTAAAAGATAAAAAAAAGGGTTAAAGTTTGAAACTTTAATTAATCTTTGATACATATTTTAAAATAGGAAACTTGGACAAAATTTTAAGGAACAAAAAAAAAAGTTTTTTTTTTTTTTTGGTTTTCCATTTGTATGTTGCTGAAATGAAGAGACCATGTATGTTTGTTTGTCTTGTCTTTGTTTTTTTGTTGTTATTTTTGGCAATGTGTGTTCTTTCCAAAATTTGACATCCAAACATTTTTGTTTCATGGTTTAAGGTTTGTCAATTGCATGTTTCATCATTTTTAATTAACATTCAAGGGTTTCTATTGATTTATGTGCATTTGGAAACATGGTTTTGTATTGTGATTGGTTCAAACATCAAGGTTATTATTAAAATTGATGAATGCATCAAGGAAAGTGTGTGTTTCTTTGATGTTATTATTGTTGGGTTGTTGATCAGCTTTAAAATGTTGTCACTGATTGCAGATAGTAACATAAAAATGGCCCTTTTATATTTAATTTTAAATTTTCTTTGTTAAATTTAGTTATGTACACTTTTATTTTCAAGTTTCATGATTTTCTCTTGTGTTGCAGAATTTAAGCACCAAGATTTAGTATCCAAAGTTCTTTTGGATTTTTGGATCTTGTAGAGATGAGGAACGATGTAACTTTGAAAGCTGGCGAGGTTCCAAATCGATTGACTCGTGCTCGAGCTGTGGCTTTAAGTACAACTGGACAGTTACCACCGATGAAGGAGGTAGCACTAGGAACTCAGAATCAGAAGCAGCCCTTAAGAGCCAATTCAAAAAGAGCAGTTTCAGATGTTACATATCTTCCTCATAAAAAGAGGTCAATTCTTCAAGATGTCACTAACAATCGCGGCAAAAATACAAAATGGAGTTGCATAAATCCAACTGCAATTCAGGTTGCATATATCCAATATCAAATGGTTCTTGTTTTTGTCTTGAAATGTATTGAAAGATTCATATCTCAATAGTGGATAGGCACTAATGATTCTAAGACTAATCCTGTTACTTTTATATCTGCCAGGCTAAGAAAAGGAAGGTGGCTAAGCCTGCTCAATCTAATGTTTCAAATGAGGTTTCATCAGCTGCTGAGCTACCACCGGTCATAGCTGACTCAAAACCGGTGAGTTCAATGGAAATGCGGCTTAGATCATCAGAAGATGTCAGGTGCTTAGATGATTTGGAAGGCAATGCACCTTTTAACCAGTGTGGCACAAACAATAATCTGCTTCAAAGCCAGACATCTCGGATATCTGCTCGGCCTTCAAGTTCTCAAACAAAAGGTTTTCCTCTATTTTTGTAGTACATTGTCTATGCATTGCTTTAGTACTACCATAAAAGAAATCTGTTCAAGAACTTGATAAAATAAATGACTTTTTAGTTAGTTGGTGTAACTTAGTTGTGGTTATTTTTGGTTTCAGCTTCACAAATTGCTGCAGCCAAGAAATGTAACATTTCTGAACTTTTGGATGTGTCAAAGCATCCAGATGTCCCTGACATAGACGCTGATTTTGAAGATCCTCAACTATGCAGCCACTATGCTGCTGATATATATGACCACTTGCGTGTTGCTGAGGTTTGTCTCGTTAATGCCCTGTCATTATTGTCTCTACCAATGTTGCTTTATGGCACATAGTTATGAACTCTATAAAATGCATGGTAATTGGTGAATCAAATATTCAACTGAAGCATGATTTAATACTTAGTCTCTCTGTCAACAGTTTCTCTTTGATTTTGCCTTTTATGCTAAGTTGTTTGTCTAACACTTCATTTTTTCAGCTGTCAAGAAGGCCTTATCCTAACTTCATGGAAACAGTACAGCAAGATATCACTCCAAGCATGCGTGCAATACTGGTTGATTGGCTTGTTGAGGTTTGCATTATTCGACTTTCTCATAGTCATGTTGTAACTGCATATTCCAACTTCCAAGTTTTGCTGAACAATTTGAACTATATTGAGTTTGTGAAGCTGCTTCTGATTTCTTTCTTACGTTGATGTATATTTCTTTTGAGCTACTTTTCAAAGTACTGAAGAGATTGATATTAATGTTTGTTAGATACTATAACCTAGATGTATATTATATCAGTTGATTAAATATGAATACTGCATTGATTTCCCTTGTGTTGAATTCATGTTCAGGTTTCCGAGGGATACAAATTGCAAGCAAACACTCTTTACCTCACTGTATATCTCATTGATTGGTTTCTCTCCAAAAATTGTATTGAAAAAGAGAGACTTCAGCTGCTGGGCATTACTTGCATGCTAATTGCCTCGTAAGTTCTCAACTTTAGGGAAGTTGGCCTCTTGTGTTCCATTATGTTTAGTAATGCTCATTTGTCTTCTTTCATATGTGATTGAAGAAAATACGAAGAAATTAACGCCCCTCGTATTGAAGACTTCTGCTTCATCACGGATAACACATACACAAAAGAGGAAGTAAGTCTTACTCTTTCAACAATGAATGATTAGCGGTTAAATGATTAGTAGTACTAAAGTACCAAGGAAAGCATACATCAAAACTGAAAGTAGCAGTTTCATATGGATATAACAACACGAGAACGTAGAATCTCAAGCACTTGTAATATATCCTCTAGTCATTAGATTTCATTTAGGGTCTTAAAAATGATGCTTAACTATTTATAACAATATATATGCTGTTTTGTAATATCAGAATATGTGGTTTGAAACTTCTCATTCTTATCAGAATATTCAATGTATTGATTGACAGGTAGTAAAGCTGGAATCTCTAGTGCTGAAGTCCTCTTCATATCAACTATTTGCTCCTACTACCAAAACTTTCCTTAGGTGCATCTTGTCAACCTTTCTTCTACCATTCAGTAGTCTTTACAAAAATATATGTAATTTTGAGATCCTCTTGCAATTATCTTAGTACATTCTTGGTTTCGTAGGAGGTTTCTTCGAGCGGCACAAGCTTCCTACAAGGTAAAAAGATCGATCTGCGACAATGCTGCTTATTCCAAGACATGCCAGATTTGTATTGAGCATTACTAATCACTTGCCAATTGAATAAAACATGCAGAGACCTAGCATTGAGTTGGAGTACTTGGCAAATTACCTGGCTGAACTAACACTGATGAACTATGGCTTCTTAAATTTCCTTCCTTCTATGATTGCTGCATCTGTCGTGTTTCTCGCAAGATGGACATTAGATCAGTCAAGCCACCCATGGGTTGGTGCATTTCTTTCATGTGTTCCTTCCATATGAAATTACTCAAAGAAAACACAACCTTAATTTCTACTTCTGTTTTTAACTTTTTTGCAGAATCCAACTCTTGAACACTATGCCTCTTACAAAGCATCAGATTTGAAAGTCACAGTTCTTGCATTACAAGATCTACAACTGAACAGTAATGATGACTGTCCTTTAACCGCCATCTGCAAGAAGTACACACAAGACAAGGTATGTCAGAATGAGAGGTTTTATGTTTTCAAGTCTTGTTTCTATACATATTGATACTGTGTAACATAACTTTCAAGATGATTATAATGAGTATTTTTTTTTTGTATGTAGCTCAATTGTGTAGCAGCTTTATCTTCACCAAAACTGCTTGATACAATATTCTGAATATGATGGACAAATGATGAATGCAAGGGACTCCTAATTTGTAACTGATATATGATGATGTGTACTGTGTCACAGTAGGAGACATGTTTCAAAAGAGCTCATCATGTCTTAACATTTTTTTTTAGCACATGTCTTATCTGTCTATTCTTTTTTTGTATATACATTTAGTGACCTTTTGGGGGGTTCTTGCTTACTTAGTTTGTGTAACAGTAAGATGAAGAATGTTGCCTAGAATCTCTTGATTTCAGTTGGTTTAACTGTTCCTGTTGTTATCAACTGATTGTAACAGTGATAAGATATTACTTGAGACTTTTTGTGTAACTACGTATCCTGCTGGCATTTCCAGCACCAGGATTGGATTCAAATTCAGGACCTCTAATTAAGTTGCATCTGACAAATTCTAGCCAAGTGAAAAAAGGAATTGAGGTTAATTGTGTATTCAAATTGATAGCAAAATAATTATGTTTGATTTTTTGGTCACACACACTTAAAATAAGAAAAATGCTAACAAGTGGTATGAAGGTATATTAAATTTGAGTTTTCATATTAAATAAAATCTATATTACTTTCTTTACATTTAACAGTTCTAATCAAAATAAAGTTGCTTTCTTTTTTTGTTAATAAAAATGTTCTCCTGTATCCTTGTGAATATAGTTTAGTTGGTATGAACAACACGTTATATATGCATAGATCGGGTTTCAAACCTTAGATTTCCCACTAAATGAAATTCTAACAAATAGACCACTTGACTTAAAAAAAATGCTCTTGCCTAACTTATTCATTAAATTCTATCCCCCAATTAAACTTTCATACAACAAGAATATTGTAAATAATAATTAAATACCATGTTTAATATGGTAGTTCAAATTTATCTTCATTATTATTTTTGAAATATTATATTTTTTTATGAGTTTATTTTAATGGCAAATGTTAGTAGTTAATTTGTAAAATTAATATTACTTTTGAACTCAGACGTCCAATTGTTTTTCCTTAACTCAGACCATTTGTGCTATCCATCCCTAATCTTCTTTTCATATGAGTGTTGTATTCGTAAATAATATTAAATATTTCCTTAAAAAGAATATTAAATAGTGATTTTTTTTTGACAACAATATTAAATAGTGAATTAAATATGTTTAATATGGTAGTTTTCAGTCAAAAAGAAGAAAATTGGTCAAAAAAAGTCATTCAAAAAGAAGAAATTTGTCCTAGCCTGCTTGTTGTTATTGCATTAAAACTATTTTTTTTTTTATAATATCCATATGTATTATTGTAAAAAGAAAATAGAATAGTTTAAAATAATTATCATTTTCAAACTTAAAAATAGAATACAAATCAATCTAAAATCTAAAACTTCACATATTTAGCATATTAATAAACTTTTCCTTATTCCTAAAAAAAAAAAAAAACTGTTCCTTAATTTATGTGAAATAAACTTTAAAAGAGATAGAGATGAGAAAATGTTTAGATGAGTCAGATCCAATTATAATTTGTGATTATCTTGATTAGAGTTATCAACTCGGTGTTCACTCTCAAAAATATAACTTTATTGTTATTAGTTACTCTCCACTCTCAAGAAAGTGTCTCGGATAAAAGAAAGATTGAAATTAAGAAGATTATTTCTACTCAATCACCATGGGCGAAGGTAAATTTAATTTTTATTTGAGAATCATAGATCAGTTTATATAGGGTTTTAAAATTAAAATACAATCTTAAACATGGTTTTTGCCAAATACAAAAGGGGAACAATGTCTTTTTTATGAATGGTGTGTTGATTCTGAAATTATCTCGTTTTTTGTATTTACCATCTATGTAATTCGCGACCTTTTTAACTAGTTTACTTCTACTTTTTTGTGTTAACCTCCGATTCTTAAAGGAAGATATATTTGGTTTTTGTTACAAATAGTTACGTGAACCATGTGAAAAGAAAAACGTACATACACTAATAACTATAGATATAGATAGAAAGAAGATAGAATAGAATAGAATTGCATACACAAATACAACATGTATAGATAGAATAGAATAGGTTCTCAAAAAACATATAATAGAATTGTTTATGTGAATATATTATTCTATTTTTTCTGGTGCAAATGGTTGTGCCAGAGAGCTAGAATAGGCAAAGATTACGTGGCGGCTAAGATCCTTTGCTGACTTTTTTGTTGCAAAAGTAGATAGAAAGAGAAAAGAGAGACACAAACATGGCTACTTTGAATGTTTTCTCTCCAACAATTTCATCTTCTTTATGTTCTTCTTCTTCTAATTCTAATAATAACTATGCTTTTTCATGTCACTTTTCTCTTCTTTCTTCTCACTCTTCTCCCACACTTTCTAAGCTCTCTACCCACTTCTCTAAGTCAGGTACATTTTTGTTCAACCTTAGTTAATTCAACTTCATATTTCTGATGAACTAATTTGTATTTTAGTCTTTTTATATGCATGCGTTACTGTTATATTATTATTACTTAGATAAGTAAAAGGATATTTGAATTGAATATTTATTTTTCTACTAGTTTTAAGCTTGTTTGATGATTGATGCATGTCACACTACTACTATGTCTCTGAGATAAGTTATAGGCCTTGTTGAAGCTTTAACTTGAAATAATACTCTTATCTTTGGTCATTTAAGTCATAAAAACAATACTAGAAGCTATGTTTTCTTGTTTAAAAACTATATATGGTAGATACTTAGGTCCCTTAAAACATTTGGTTTGAGGTTTGATCCTGTTGGGTGCGTATGAGAGTACATTTTGGATGAATTTTAGTTAATTTCGAGGGATTGGTCTCTGTAGGAGTTTGGCTGTGTGAGCATTAGGATATTCATCCTTTTGCAGTTATCTTTTATTTTCAGAAATAATATACTCTTGTTTTCCCATTATTCGTCTAGTTTCTCTGTTAATTGCTACTGTGTGAATCGAGTTGGCATCAAATTGGTCTGACCTACCGGATGGCAGTTCACAAGTGGTAGTCAGAGATGTGCAGAAAACACAACTCGTTCGCCCTTTCACCGCCACCGAAACCACCAGACAGTGGACCACTCATCGCAACACTTCCACGGCTAGTGCCTCCAGATGTGTCGGCACTGATCGGTGGCTCACTGTCGACTGCCCCTCCTCAACCAGAACCTTTGGGGACCACCTTTGGTGTGGTGGACGGAGAGCCACATATAGCACAGAAGCCGGTTGCTGCTACACTTTCTCATTCTGTTGGAATTAGGATTAGAGTTAGCAATCATTTTTATTTTTTTAATTTTGAAATTGGCCTACTGGCCAACACATACTCAAATAAACACACACACTGAGAGGGGGAATGTGGTGACCTGGGATTCCACATAAAATGTCCTCGCAGCGAAACCACTAGGTTATAACAATGAGGGCAGTTAGCAATCATACCAATTAGGCATTTATTGTATTTATCACAATCCTCTTATGAATGCAGTGTGGTCTTATTTTAGACGGACACAGAAATCGCTATATCTAAATCTTTAATTTACACTTGCAATACTTTCTGCAGGAAATGGAAGTTCATGGCTGCAAAGTAGTTCCACTGCTGACAGCATTGAGCACAAGAAGGGTCCAGTATATTCAGTATTTCCTTCATCACCTGCCCAAGTTTCATCTGTCCAAGATCTGTATGAATTTATTTGCTCAGGACCTTTGCTTGACAAAATTGGTTTGACGCCAGAGAAGGTGGCCGAGTCTATAGATAAGTGGTTGTCTTATGGGCTGCAACTATGTCGACTGTTTCAGCTTAATGAATTGTTCTTGACAGAGCCTCAAAAAGTTAGGCTTTATCATTACTATATACCAGTCTTCCTCTGGTGTGAAAGTGAGATTGCTCAGCATCAGGCCAAATTCAAAGATCAAGATGATATACCTCCTTTAGTGGTATATGCATATGTCTTCCTTCAATAAGCTTTAACTGTAAATATAACTATAGGATTTTGTAAGGAAAAAAATGTTCAAGGGCCTCATAATTTTTTCATTTTGTATGACTCAGATTGGATTTAGTGCTCCTCAAGGCTGTGGAAAGACGACCCTCGTCTTTGCTCTTGACTTCCTTTTCCAAATGATTGGCAGGTATGCTTTTAGCTTTGAAGCAATAGTGATCTTGAATTTATCTTTTATTTCGATGACTTGTAAAAAGAGATTAATTAACAAATTGCTATTGTATGTTAAAATTTTCAGAAAGTCTGCAACAATATCTATAGATGATTTTTATTTGACGGCTGAAGGACAGGTATACAAAAGCTGTTTTCTAATGTATTTTTATCAATTGATACTCCCATCTTATTCTTTTTCTTTCGAGATGACAAAATGTGTTTGGATTGTAGAATAAACTAAGAGAGGCTAATCCAGGAAATGCACTTCTTGAGGTATTTACACACATATATGCGATGTTGCCAATTAAGAATAATCTGAGAACATTGTGCTAATGAGAGCTAAAATATGTTTTCTTTCCAGTATCGTGGAAATGCTGGAAGCCATGATCTTCCTTTTTCTGTTGAAACTTTGACAGCTTTAACCAAAATGTCTAAAGAAGGTGGTTATTTGAACTCTCTTTTTTCTTCCTTTATTATATTGTATTTGAAGTATAATTTATTTTTATTTGAAGTATCCAGGTACCAAGATGAAGTTACCAAGATATGATAAAGTAAGGGCATGAATTTGCATATTTTGGCTATTTAAACACTCTTGAATTTGTAGTTGCTAATGGTGAATTGCCTGGTATTTGCAGTCTGCTTTTGGTGGAAGAGGTGATCGTGCTGATCCTTCGACATGGCCTGAGATTGAAGGCCCCCTAACTGTAAGAGAATCTTGTAATTGTAACTTTTGAACTGCTTACTGAAATGTTAAGTTCAATTAGCAAAAAAAATGATACAATAAAAAGAGGGAGGGAATGATCTGACTGAAGTAAGTCTGCTAGTTTTTTTTCTTGTGAACTTTGTGAGTTTCTTTGAGATAATCCGCCTTTGAAATAATTGGATTTGCTATCAAAATTCAATGTGTAATGAGGGAGGGCGTATGGAAAAGCTTATTTTAGGCTTATCTCGTGAAATGAAGACTTGCGCATGTCTTTGAAAAAGCTTATAAAAATAACTTATGATATTCCTCTCAGCTGTTTTTAACTTATTTGGATAAGCTTTCTAAGATAGTTTATCTAAACCACTTCATGTGGAGCGTATTCTCATTCATCCCCAAATCCTATTTTTATAGTGAAAACAATACTTGAGAATGCTAATACCTCTTCAATGTGCATATCCATATTTAATTAGCTTATTAAACATATGAATTTACGGCATAAGCTCTCACATGAGAATCACTTATTCAATAAATAATTAAGTTGTTTGCTCAAATTCCCCAAGATAGTTGGTAATGTAGCATTATTCTCGCCATAACAAATTGGTCCTTTACCTCGTGTATATATATACTTTCATAAATAAGCGTTGATCCTTCTGTGTTAACAAGCACAAATGATATTTTTAGGTTGTGTTGTTTGAAGGCTGGATGCTTGGTTTCAAGCCCCTTCCAGTTGAAGTTGTAAAAGCTGTTGATCCCCAGGTTAGGATCAGTAAATTACTTTTTTGTTTCTTAATATACACATTGTGTTTATGTTGCTGAATTACTGCTTATGCAAATTCTCTACCTTTTTTTTATAAGTTGAGGAATTGGCAATGAATTACGCTTTTGTATAAAGAAATAATAATCGGTTCTTAATTTGCAGCTAGAAATTGTAAATAAAAACCTCGAAGCATATTATGATGCGTGGGACAAATATATACAGTCATGGATAGTCATTAAGATTAAGGACCCAAGCTGTGTCTACCAGTGGCGCTTGCAGGTAGGTTGTTTTTGCATTCTCTTTCAGAAATTACAAAGTTTGTGATCCTGGTTGTAACATCCATGCATGCATCGTGCCGTTTAAATTGCAGGCTGAAATTGCTATGAGGGAAGCAGGCAATCCTGGAATGTCTGATGATGAGGTATGTTGCTCGCACGGTTTATGTTTTTATTAAATATGAATATATGATGTTTTTCATCGTTTGTGCTCTCTTCAGGTGAGGGATTTTGTTTCTCGCTACCTGCCAGCATACAATGCATACCTTCCAACTCTATACTCGGAGGGTCCAAGTGGATCAGACCCTCAACATCTACTAAACATTGAAATAGATGAAAAGAGGAACCCTATCCTAGGTGTCTAGTTTTACTAGATGATATGACATGTCCGGCTTTTCCATTCTTTTGAGAGAACTGGAATGGCCGATTGGATCAGTTGCACCACCGGTGAAGATAAGTAAATGTATCAGCGCTATTTTCGTTGAAATGTATAGAGGGTATTATTATCAACATATAATATTACCAAATGCTTTATGGTTTTTCTTATGAAATAAATGGATGTAGGAACCGCAGAAAATGTTCATTGTGATTTATTGAAATTGAATTGAAACTTTGATTTCTAGTTATTGATAGGTAATGTATTACTAGTAAAACTTTACGCAGAAACGAAAAGATCCTCATGTCAAAATAAAAGCTAAAATTTATTGAAGTATACAAAGATTATTCCTTAATGGCTGCCGAAATCATCAATTCATACAGCAGCAGAAAATGAAACATAAACTTGTCATATGTATCTTGGAAATTAAGCAATCTAGCGACAGCAACAGCAAGTGCGTTCCGAGCAGCACCGGCAACAGCAGGTGCGTTCCGAACTGCATGGGCAACAATCATGGAAGCAAAAACAGCAGAAGAGTCCAAAGAAACTGAATCAAAGAGTCAATTGATCAATGTGCTGTGTGTAGCAAAAAGAGAAATTTGAAAAATAAGAAAGAAAATAAAGAGAATTGGAATCTTAAGATGTATACGTACCAAGCATAAAATCTTCCTTTTTCTTTGCGGCGAGTGCAGACATGATCATTATGTGATTTCTGCTGCTCTGCTGGTGGTTCAGACCCCATTATCTTTTGGGAAGAGTTGAATCTGATTCATGTAACAACATATATATATATATATATTGGTTTTTCTTATAATAAGGATTGGAAGGAGGATAAAACTCCATCTCCTTACTTTTTTCTAACCAATCATTTATTATTGTGGTTAGTAGAAAGGAAATGATTGAGGGAAAGGCCACATTGGCTTCTCAATTTATTAAGACCAATCACATGACAGCTTTCTAATCAGTTTAGAAGATGAGAAAGTGTCATAGTCACTCCAATTCCAACCTGTCATGTTTCTTTCCCATAACATACAATACAACGGTCCGTGCCTCAATTTATTACTCTACTCTATGACTTTTTTATAACCACCCTTTAAATAGAGAACTCAACCACTTTTAATAAAATCTGGTTGTGGCAATACCAACTGAAAATTAAGCCAAACCTTATCCATCTACTTCCTCCGTGTCAAATTATAAATCGCTTTACATTATCAATGAAACAATGATCCTATGTTAATCATGTATTTGAATGTGCTTTCAGTTCCACCATGTTCTTATAATGATATGTTGTTTAAAACACTTAATTTTCATACAACAAAGGTTTACATTGTTTCACAGTATTTTGGAGTTGGTAAATGAAAAATGACCAATATTAAAACATGCGGATCACATGCACAGTATAATTAATCGTGCACTTTAAAAGATAATAAAATGCAATAGGAAAATGCTAGTTTCCCCGACAATTTATCTCACGGGTGGTTCATGATAATGTAAAGCAATTGTATGAATACACCTATTTCATTTTCATCAACCCGTGTTTTCCACTAAGGGCTGCCAATCTTTCGCTATATTTTCGTGATACAGTCCTTCGCTATAAATAGCATCCCTCAAATTATTGATTTTGTAGTTATACATCAAACAAGTACCGCACAATAAAGACTTATGGACCAACCATGTAAGTTTTGTCACCAAAAAATTGGATTTCATTGAAACCGTCAAGGTATCTCAACGTTTTGAAAGGGAAAACTCCATTTAAGCTAAATAAGTAAAAGAGAGCATTAGTAACATGAGGGAGAAAGATTCAAAATTGGATAAAGACGGGTAGTAATAGACAGAGTTGAAAAATGGGATAAAAACATGAAAAACTTATCATTTGTATAATATGACAATTATGCCCTTCAATATAAAAGCTGAAATTATATTAGATCAAGGGCAGTGTAAGTCTGATTTTGGTTAAAATCTTACATTGAATCGTGGAACTAGAATATTCAATTTTAAACTTGTTAAAAGTGAAAATTAGTGGGACAGGGACAATTAAATAATTTTAGCAAGCATTTGTTTTCTTATATATATTTTGATATTTGATACAACTTGGTACTTCAACCAAGATGTAGAAACTAGCTGACAATATGAACGTCTTTGCTCCAAACGTTGCAACTGCTAGGACATTTGAAGAAAATATGAAAGTTGTCTTCCAAGCTCGAGTCACAGAGAGGGAGACAATTTCTGCAAGCCCTTCAAATAAGGTTTTTAACCTTTGGTGTCATCTTCAAACTCCAAATCAAATCCCCGTCCTCCTTAAACCTTGAAGTGATAGCAGCTCCTGCATACATAAGCGTATA
>Ga0099826_10001980_pt1 | contig 12865 bp, 12 predicted proteins | sample Mtrugardesep15_FD_76830 | JGI IMG/M metagenome (GOLD analysis project Ga0099826, IMG submission 76830) | Root nodule microbial communities of legume samples collected from California, USA - M. trunc garden sep15 | ecosystem: Host-associated > Plants > Roots > Nodule | place: USA: California... | reverse complement strand
CATTGAGGGTTAAGGATTGGGATAGGGCACTGGTAGAATTCACTGCTGCAATGCTTCTGGACGAGGAATCTAATACAAAGCCAGAACTTTCTAAAAGACTTAATGAAATATCTTGTCCTGGTGATTACACTGACCCTTAATGAAATATCTTTTATGCTGTGTAAAGGTCTAAATCGCTTCATAGCCTCGAGTTGAACCTTGATCATAATTGGTGATATTGTTTGACTGTGCAGTTCTGATTGTAACCGGTGATAGTGATCGACTAGTTCCTTCATGGAATGCTGAGAGACTTTCAAGAGTCATACCAGGAGCATCATTTGAAGTAATTAAGCAATGTGGCCATTTGCCACATGAAGAAAAGGTGGAGGAGTTTCTTTCAATTGTTGAAAACTTTCTAAGGAGACTAGCGGGTGATTCAAACAAACAAGATCTACAACCCGTAACATGAATTTTGTACAAGTCAGCCTTCCCATTTTACTTCACAGAAAATCCATCCATATAATACAGGAAGACACTAATGCAATTGATCAAATGGATTAAGATTATTTAAAGCTATATTGATACATAGTCATTAAATTCATCAAGCATGACGAGACTGGAAAACGGAAAGACTGGACGTGGAAAAGTGCCTATAAATAACAAAATAAATTATATATTTCATTACATTATGGTGTTAGCCTTCTATAGTCCTTGAAGATATCTTCTTTATGTTAACCTGCATGGATGACCTGTAAATCCATTTATAGCATAGGCCGTGGGTCTATATCATAGAGGTATCAGATGTAACTAGACAGCAAACTCTAAATCATGTATTCAATTTCTGGAAATGGATAGTTGCAGGGAGTGAGGTTGATTATCCAGTCATTCAATTTATTGAGTTGAAGTTTTTACGATATATACAATAGACAACAAAATATATTTAAGGGCTTGATCTCATGCAGTTTTAAAATGACGCCAAATGATTACGGTACATGATTTTGATATTAAGCTACCTTTTCTTTTGTGCCAAACTATCAGCACGGAACTATTGAAGATAACAATTTTGAAAGAAAATATTGATAATTTAATTTAGAAGTGATAAATAACTTAATGTTTCAGACCAATGACTGGATCTTTCAGCAGTTTCTTTTATAGAATTGCAATCTTAAGAATGTGGAACCATATACAATAGCCATAACTGGCTTACTATACTGATTGGCTGCGTATGAAATAATTTAAGCTGATTTTAATGCTTGGTTTCGGAAGGAGCATAAGTTTATATGTTAACAGTAGCATCTCTGGGACCGCATAACATCAAATCCTGATAAGAAGTCATCGCCAAAAATTACAGTACCAGCTGCTAAAGCCTCAGCACTTATTTCCAGTACAACATCTAGAGGCACGTTTTGACCGGGTTCTTCCATGGATGGTGGCATGTTTGTGAAGCTTGGAGGCAAATCATAATTTCTTGGTAGAAAAGTGGGAATGTAACCAACATTAGACGGCGGGGATGGTGGAGGAGGAGTTACAGTTCTATGTGGTTGATAGCTTGGTCCAGCTGCTGCATGGTAGCTTGGTTCACCCACATATTGATCAGAATAGACTGTAGTGGTGAACGGCACCGAATAGGAGTCTAGCGCGTTTGTGTTTTTATGATCTTCTGGCTGATGGATTGAATCCGGAAGCTTTTTTTGCGGGTAAGCTTGTCTTAATCCTTCTTCTGCAGTCAGGTGTGTATTGTATTTGTAGCCATAATCTAAGAGCCCTTTTCCTTCCTTGCTACCTACTGTGAAGAAACTTACAGCTTCAGATCACGATAAGAATATTTGAAAGAGCTAAATTTTTAAGTTAAATCAAACTTGTCAACTTCCTCCTAAATTATGCAACCATTTATTAGTAGTACATTGAAGCGTGAATCCTCAAGTTGGTTCCAGAAATTATAGAACATTAAGAGGTTGATCTGTAAAATCAATAAATAGGCAAATATATCTCTAAATTAGTAAATTCATCCCAGACATTACCTTCTGTTGGCAAATATTTCAAATTAGTCTCTGAAGTTGAATACTTAAAATAATTGGTTCTTACAAAATTACGCGTGGATGTCAAATTTAAAAATAGTCCTCATGTCAATTTAGTGATTTTAGGAAGTGAAATGACAACACTCTACAATGTCAAGGACAAAAATGGACATTCACATAAAAGAAGGGAAACAGATGAGGAGCAACAGTGAAGCAGAAAGACAAATTTGGTTTTGTCCGGTTATGAAATAAGCGAATACCTGTGTGAGAATTCAGTTCTTTCTCATCATCATCAGAAATACGAATCAAAATATCAATAAAACCTTTTGGTTTGCTGGATTTTCTTTTCCATAATTGGTAGCTCCGAACCCCCTCTTGCTTTGGCATTGACATCTCAGAATTCTTCATCTGCTTGTCAAGAAACTTTTTCAGACCAACCATAGTTGAGCCATGAAGCTTTTCCTTGAAGAATATGGGGTCTATACTGTAAACTTCCACGTTCAATGCCAAGTCTTGGATGTTTGGCGTTGAGTCATCAACAGGAACGACAAAATTAGTTCTCCAAACAGGATTTGCATTCCCAGAATCATCAATTTTGGTACAATATTTGCTGTTATCATCAATCCACCCAACAGCATACCAGTGACGCTTCCAAAGTGAAGTTGAATGCTGCAGTCCATGAGCAGATATCAAACAGAACTCGACCCGTATAATCCCCATATAGGATGCAGAAAGAAATAGAAGAGTTGAAAGGATCTTGTATCCTTTAAGCTTCTTTAGACAAGGGTTACACAGAAAAAGAGACGTTGCTGTATTTTAAAGGCTTCTTTTTTTCTTTTATATCAGCATTCAGAAGAACCTTATACCTAAGTGTAGCTTCAGGGTCACCTTTCTGCCACATTGCCAATCTTTTCTTTCCCTGATGAGTTTATCCTAGGAAGATAGGAATCTGATAAAGTATTAAGCAGACATTTATTTGTTTTAATTATTTTGTTGGGGTTGTTTTTGGAGTTCATATGATGATGTTTTATATAAAAGAACAATTTAACATCATTTTATACAAAATATACTAGTTTAATGACAAACTTCTAGAATACTTGTGGGATGACACTGAAATCTTTAGAATACCAATTTAGGATATACTCTGTACAAAAATGTGTTCTTCAAGTAAAAGCAATAATATTTCTCACATTTACAGTAAAAGCATGACAAAAAGAATCTTTCGACTACACATTTTCCCTGCTCAGTTGAATATACACAGGCCAAGAATGACAAAAAATGGCAACATTTAACCTCTTCCAGTTGCTTAAACAACAATTTTCTTTTTGCTAACTTTATGCAGTGAAAATGACTCAATATTATCGTCCTTGAGGATTCTCGAGTCTGCCAATCAGAGGCGGAACCAACAATAGCTTTCGGCCTGCAGGTGTGACGGTTTGCTCGCTTTCCTGGATTGCTGATGAAACAGTTCTCGTGTACATCATGGTAGTAGCGTCCAAAATGTCACCACCAAATCCACAAGCCTTAAAAAACAACCTGAGAAAAAGTAGAGAACATCAATTACTGTTCACAAAGGGATAAAACTAGGCCCTTTAGAGGAATAATGAACAACCTCTCATCCTCTGAGCAAAGGGCTGCTATGTCATAGATGTCTCTATTTGTAAGCATTCTGCAAAATAGACCATATTCAGATATTTGGAACTTTTTGTATTGATCTTTAACCAGAGATGGGAAGAACCCTTATACACAACCCTTTATATTCGTTTTTTTTTTGGTGAACAACCCTTTATATTCAAATCCTACAAGGTTTAATTTGACTTAGATTTCAAATTAAAAGCATCAATATTATTCCCAATATGACAGCTTTTATTGCATATTCAAATTCAAACACACAGCAATGCTGCAACGTAGAGACCTATGTAGCACCAATGCTTCTAATTGATGGCGTGTAAGATGTCCGACACCGAAAGGTTCAATCTCATCAGCAAAAGGTTCAATCTTCTGTGTTGCATACTGAAAGTGAGTATCTAGTTCAGGAACCATGCATTGAATCATCACAGAAGATAGGCAAAAGGTATTTACATACCTCACAATTTTCCTAACAATCATTTTTCCAATTCCCATTCTCCTCAAGGATGGAATAACCTGCAAGACACTGAAGCGTGTTGAATAATGCCCGTCAACTATGGGAAAACACAAAATTCATTGTCCTCAAATCAATGCCAAATATTGAAAAAGGGAAAAACAAAACATGTTTTTCATTAACAACAAGTACTTTTTGATATAGGCCTTGTTTGGATAAACAACTTATTTGCAGCTTATGTATAAGCTATTTCTACAGCATAAGATAAATGAAAGTTAAATTATTTTTGTATAAGCTATAAGCTGTTCTCTATCTTGGATAATTTCTGAAAATAAGCTGAAAACAGCTTATGAACAATGTCATAAAGTTGTTTTCATAAGTTCTCCAAAACAGTCTCACAATACTTATGACAGTAGATAAACTCAAATAAGTCAAACCAAACAGGCATAAATAGTTAGTTACATAATTAGTTACACTAGTTAATTAAGTTAGAATTGTTAGTTATTCTAATTATGGTACAAATTCAGTTAAAATCCCAAAACTAAGAAAACCCAGAAACAAAATAACCAAAATAATCATGGCTAAGAACCAAGATATGGAATTGAACTCATGGGCTATTAAGAAAACAAAAAAAGTTTCTTTCTTTTTTTGTTTGTTTTGAAAAATGTAGGCAAGTGTTACCATGACATCATAGATAGAAGCAGTGAGACCAAAATCAGAAACAGCACGACCAAACCCAACCAACAAATCCCGTTCAGGAGAAACAGGAGTGAAGAAATCAACAAAAGAAGATAAAGATTTATCTAAACCATCAACATGATGAGGTTTACAGAACACAGAGACAAGAACATCACTGTGAGAAAGAGCAATGCGGAGCTTGTTGATATCAACAGTTTCAGGAGTGTCGGAGATATTAAGGTTGGGGAATCTGTTGAAGGAGTGGTTGCAAATGGAGCAGAGGTTTTGAAGATGGTGAGGATTAAGGTGGTGTGGGTTAGTGGAAATGAAAAGTGGGAGAAGGGGTGTGGATAGCGTTTTTTGTTTGTGTGTGGTTTTGGTGATTCTTCTTCTTTTTACCCATTTTAATTCCATTGATTTGGAAGCGAAAACTTCAATGGCTGTTGCAACTCCTGTTGCCGCCATTTTTGTCTGCAACCAACGACTTTCGATGGATGGATAAAACTAAGAATATTTATATATTTGACATTTTAATTTTTAAAAATTTAAATCTATTTTAAAAAATTGTGAATATATATTCTTTTAAGTCTATTAATTGAAGTTAAAAATGATAAATATGAAGCAAATCGGGCCATAATTTCTCATCAACTTCCCTTTAGAGTTCTTTATAGTCATGCTATAGCTATAAATGAACGAAAATATACATATAGGTCCCGCTACCCTAACATTTTTGCCGGTCGGGATGATTTCTTGAGCAAGCTTTCATGATATATACATATCATTATCCTATTGTAAAACGTCGTGAACATTCGTTAGATTTTGGACTAAGTCGAGGGAACTTAAATCTTAGATTGACAGAATTTTAGTCATCAAACAATTTTGCTGTTTTGGCCCCCATAATTGCTCAAACCATTATGTTCGTAATTACCGACAGATATTTTGTGTGTCTAGGAGCTCGGTAGTTTACTACAACAAACTTTGTTTTTCATAATTTGTGAGCAATTAGGGGGGCAAAAGAGCAACATTTCCTCATCCAATAGTGCTTGACTCATAATTTGTATGTTCAGTCCATCATCCTATTGCGCTGAATGAACATTATAAAAGGAGGGACCAAGAAGAAAAAAGAGAGGGCAATCCATTTGACCTAAACACAAAACACCTAACCTGTACGTCAAAGATTTCCGATCTATTTACTGTAACATATATCCATCTAAAGACAAAAAAAAATAAAAAATTATCTAATGCAAAAAGAATTATAGCAAAGGGAGAAACTCTTTATAATGAAAAAACATTAAACATTAACATGTACACAAACATAGGCCAAAAGAAATCAAATGCTTGCACATTAAAGTTGATGAATTGGTTTCATCAATTCTTCTGAATGAGAAGATACACACCATGTCCTGGCTCTACAATCATATTATATGCAGGAGAATGCTTATAACTAGGAGACAAAGTGAAGCTGAACTTGGAGACAATAAGGGCTAGCACAACCTTTAGTTCAACCATTGCAAAGTTCTTCCCCACGCACAACCGAGTGCCGATTCCAAATGGCACATAAGCTTGTGGAAACTTGATAGCCTTAGAGACACCCTCACTGAACCTTTCTGGTTTAAAGTCATTTGAATCTGGTCCCCAAATTTCAGGATCTCTGTGCAAAGTTGGGATTAGAGTCCATAAACAAACACCTTTGGGAACATTCAGGTTTCCAATTTGGATATCTTCATATGCCTCCCTTGACACAAAGGCTGCAGGTGGGTATAATCTTAGTGCTTCTTGAATCACCATGGTCACCTGTAAGCAGTAATCTAATGGTCCATAAATTGTCCAAATGCCAAAATCAAGGGTCTAATGATATATGCAGATGTTCTAGTGTTTGATTAGGGCATAACCATAAGGCAGAACTAATATTGGAAATGCATTGTGTTCTTATGGTCATGTCACCAATTATTTTTATTAGCTCTATGTAAGTTTCACAATATATGCATTTGTTTAAGAGTCTGTTTGGATTATAGACTATTTAAGTTTACTTACTATCATAAACACTTGCGATATTATTTAGAAGAATTTATGTAAACAACTTATGATATTTCATCTTATTTCCATGAGCTTTGAAAATAGCTTATGAAAATAACTTATAACTTATGTGAAACACTTAATTAAACTGTTTATTCAAACAGAGCCTAAGTGTTTCACAGAGCGAATAAAAATAGCTTACAAAGCCACTCATAATACCTGAGAGGCTGAGACTAATTCTGCTATAAGCATACCAGAATACACAACTAATTCCTTCAACCAACTACTAATTTTTTGTGGCAATAAAGTCTCTAGCCGTATTAATAACTATATATAGGTATGTATGTGTGTGTGTATTTTTGACAAAATCAAATTGGGTGTGCCGTACCGTTTTCAAAAGCGGGAGAGAATCTGCATCTGGTATGCCATTGGGGCAATGCTGAGCAACCTCTATCCTAATACGATCTTGCCATTCAGGGTATAAAGCAAGAAGCATCAAAGACCAAGAAGCTGCAACAGCAGTAGTTTCATGACCAGCAAAGTATATGTTTTTACAGTTATCAACTATGAATTGCTTTGAGAAGTCCTTCCCCAGACATTGATCATTCATGGCTGCTTCCAGCAGTAACTGCATCAAATCCTTTTCTGATGAGCATTCTCGCTTTCGCTCCTCCACTAACTCCCATATCAGTGACTCTATCTCGCTCTCCAAACTGCTTATTTCATCTTGCTTCTTTGTTCGAAATTTCAGTTTCTCCCTGCAGCCATTAATTATCGATAGTGTTCTAATTAAACACACATACAAATCCTTTTATTACTTTAGAACAACACATTACATGTGCATTGTGCAGTACAAAGAAACTCAGATGTAGGAGTAGGACTATTGCTCTTAATTACCACTATTTTTTTTTTTTTTTCATTGGTCAAGTAATCTAGTGGTTGGACTCATAATTACCACTAAATTTAAAATGCCTTTGTATATTGTTGGAAATCAAATAAGACTAATCACACGATTTTCATTTATTAATTATATGTGTCACAGTCCCTGTAAAAAAGAATATGTGTCACAGAGGAACATTTATGAAATGTGAGGGTTGCATATATACTATGAGGCTCTGAAACAATTTTGAACTCATTAACTATTTTCAGATGTAAATTCAAAAACAAATTGTGATAAGTGTAATTGAAGACATAAAAATCAAGGCATATTTGAACACAATTTGAATGGTTATAATGACTACCATGTATAATTGAACACCTAAAAATTGTGGTTATTGATGTTTAGGAAATGATTAATGAGCTTGGACTTGGTATATTCATTTACATGTAACTATCGAGTATCGACATATTTAAGCGCATTGAAATATAATATTGGCTTACAGGAAGCCGCTCTGGCGAAAAAGGAAGCCATGGTTTGACATGATCTTTTGGATGCTTCTAAGCTTTAAGAAAACTTCCTTTCCTTTGGAATAAGAATGTCCAAAACAAACCCTTGAAATAACATCAGCTGAAAAACCCCTCAAATCAGCATCAACTTTAACTTCAGCTTTTGCACCTCCTTGGTCCTCAATAATTTGTTCCCATTTTAATAGTAATGGCTGTGCTGCCTCTATCATAAGGCCCACCATGCCCTGCAACAATACCATCCAAACATAATTTATTTATCTTAGCCAGAAAAAGACTAACACATATAATTACTCTGGTCCAGTACAGTACACTGTGCAAGTGAAGTGGTGTTCTTTCCTCAAACTGGAAGCAAACAGGTTATGGTGGAGGGACATCCCTTTCCATTTTTTAACTTATTTTTGTTTTAATTAAAAATTTAATTCCATAGACCAGTCATGATCATGGGACATGATAAGCTTTATCTTCTCTTATCTTGTGGGGCTAATTGCATATAGATTGAAGATATTGCTATCCAGCTCGAATATGATTTGCCCATATAGTGTATAACTAGTCTACTAGTAGCATCTTTTAGTTCTAGATAGTGTATAGATAGCAGGCTAAATAGAAGACAGAAAATTGTCGTCATTTTTTCAGGAAAAAAAAAAGATATTGGTATTGTTAAAAGAATAAATTAGTCTCAAATCATGATAGTCTAGTGCTAATTAATCAAAAAATGAGATATGAAGTTGAATATGTTGATTTGGTAGTTGGAGTGAAATGATAATGAGGTTGATGATTCAATGTTCTCCCGCCTCCCCTTGAAGTAATCATATTTGAGACATTATCGGACATTAAATGTGAGCACCTCTTCCATTCAAGATTCAAACTATAGTTCGTCATGCTGTAGTCCATACCCACAATTAGGAGCACACCGACTCCCCCATTTTTCTTCCTAAATAAATTTAGTTGAGCCAAGTCTTGAAACTCATAAGAGTGGGAACAATATTCAAAAAAGAGTTTATAATTAACTTCTATAAAAAAGAAATATGGGGAAGGAAAAATTGTTATTAATAAACACTAATGACCATTTTACCACTGTCTTATGTGTCTTGACTCTTGAGGTTACAACGTTAAACCGCTAAGTTGACACTTCTTGGACACTAATGACACGTTGTTTTAAATGTACTTATGTTTATAATTTATCTAAGATAAATAAGTCAATATACAAAAATGATTAAGAATTTAAAATTAATTATAATGTTAATGTTAATTTTTTAAAAGGAATTATAATGTTAACTGTGCGGCTAAACTTATTTAATTGTAATTTTTGTAAAAGGATTGTCAAGAGTGTGGGTTCTACGTACATGTAAGATCTTTTTGTATGAAAGAATTTGTTTTTGAAAAAAGCCAAATAACATAAAGATTGCATAAAAATCTCTTATAGTTGTGAATATTAATCATTCCAAAAATACAACAATATGTAAACAAGTGTGAGACAATGAGGACAGATCATAGTACCTTAACTTTGTCCATGAAGAACTCAGCTCCAACAAGTTTTCTCTGTTGCGCCCAACTATGGCCATTGGCTCTTAAAATGCCATTGCCAAGCATTGGCGCAAGTTTGTTGGTTATATAAGAAGGTTTACCCAAATTCAAAGTGATACACTGGTTCATTTCTCTCACTAGATCCGGTTCGTTCACATATAAATGTTGCTTCATCCCTGTCGAGTAAGTGTACACTAGACCTGAAAATAGAAACAGATCATGAACCAAATTTATGATCAGCATAGAAGACTCATTTACCTAATTTTTTTAAGGTTTTTTTTTGTTAAAGATGCGAGTCTAAGTCATTTATGTGATTATTCTTAATCCAATATAGTGATGCTCAAAAGACTCTCCAGATGATCCAACTCTGTTATAAAGTCAAAGGTTTGACTAAAGGTGTCTGACTCATTGTATTTATCGAAAGTATTTCTGATAAGATGGTGGGCCAACAACGATGCAATACTTGTATACCAATGTATTAAGATTTTAGGTGATAATATGATGTCAAAATGAATGAGACGAGTTTTGAAGGAAACATATTTTTCCTTATATTTATTGAACTAACATTAGTCAAAACATCATCTCAATTGTATGGTCGAGGAGGACATTGAACGGAACTTCTATTTTTGAAAGGTAAGTTTGTAGTGGTTAGAATTTCAAATTATTTTCAAGTGTCGATGAAGTCGATCTTAATGCATCTTTTGTCATGACCAAGATGGAGAAAGTAGTCAAGAAACATAGTTAATTTCTTTAGTTCCTAAGCTAATGGCAGACAAAATGGTACGGATACTGATGGATAAGAATAATATAATAATAATTGAACTAATAAATAATCATGATCATTATAATTGTTAAAGTATGTATGAATGGTTAATAATTAACAAATAACAATTACTAGTCAAAAAGAAAAGATTACGAAGAATATATGGATCCTTTTGTTGTGTCCATCAATTGTTACTTTTGAAAGACTCAATCAATGTCAACACGAATGAAGATCATGATTCCTGGGCAACATTTACTGTTGGAAATAAATCTGTACTGCTTTTCCACTTCCCATCCCAATCCCAAATTTTCCCACTAGCGAAATTCTACTAGTAATGTCCAAGAAGACAGCGTTGTCACGTCTAAAGTAGAACTCAAACTGAATACTAGAGTTTTGGCCACTACTTGTACTTTTCTTTTTGACTAACAAACAAACAAACGTGACAAAAACTATACACAAACGTCATCAATCAAAAGTCGTCTAATAAAAAGTGCAACACTATTGCAAAATCACGCAAAAGTGATTAAGCGAGCTAATCTAATTATATCTAAGATGATAGCGGAAATGTGAAACGATTTGGAGCTGTGACCAGCTAAAATAAGGTTAAAGACATGAGACATTTTTGTTAGAATATGAGATATTTTTACTTATAAATTCTAAAGAAAAATAATATTTTATTGGTGCGGCTAAAATGAGTATTACAATGTCCTTACCCTTGGGTCGACCTTGTTGGAACGCCCACAATTTTTCTCAATCTAATTTGGGATCCACTAATTCGATTCCCTATTTTAACTCAATCATGCACTCTCTTGGAAATAACTAACTCCTATTTTTTTAACTTTGTATTTTAAATTTAGCTATCGAAGTTGAAATAATGTAAATAGTTGATAGTGTGTGATGTGACTGTGTAAACAATGTTCAAGGTAATCTACATTCTTCATCTTTGGTCATACGACTCATAATAACATTGAAATAATGAATTATATCTTAGTTGTTTAAATCTTTCTTATTTCTAAAATATTTATTTTAAATTTCATTTTCGAGAGCTCCTTCTAAACAAAACCGAGTTATAAGGTGATGGCTTACTACTCATGTTTAGGACCGAACATTTGAAGAGTGACTCAATGCAATAAACTAATAGCAGATGTTCAACGGATCTTTGTCTAACACAAGTGCTACTCATAAAAACATTTTCAGACTTTATCTTAGTACTCTACTCTTCTCAGGGTAGATGTAAAATTTCCAGACCATTATAAAAATTCATCGAAGAGAAGTTAATTAATTATGTTGCTTGTGCTAATTAGATGAGTTAATTTCATTATTTTCTTAAATACTCTACTCTATCTGACATGACTTACAATATTGAAACTGAAAAAAAGAAGAATGAAAAAGAAGATAAGGGTATATATACCATATTGTTTCCTCCAGTGTTGAAAATATGGGAACAGAGCTGCAGAGTAATCATAAGCTAGAAACTGATCATTATCTTTGGAAATATTGCTAGCTTGCGATGTAATTCTTTGCATATCAGGTAGATTCCCATGTAGAAAAGAAGAAGGTGGAGGCCCTCTAATACCTTGCATTCTGAGCTTTCTTCTTACCCTTTGGGAATTATACCACAAAGTGCCATAAATATAAAAAATCCAGCTCAAAATACCCGCAAGAGCAAGTGAAGAAGCTAGTTTCATACCAAAAAATATCACCTCTTCCATTTCTTCCTAATTTTCACTCTCTTTCTCTCTCTCTGTGTCTTCTTTGTTAATTTGACTCTAATACAGTGCTTGCTAGCTCGCTACAAGAAGACATTAATATATTATATTATTTCTATGATCAGAGAGCAAAGGCTGATTATTTTGTCCAGCTGCATAGACTTATTATATGCATGTAGATGTATATGGCATATTAGAGAGAGAGAAAGGGGGCAGGCTCCACTGCAGCAAGACTCTGAAATTGCGACACGTAAGCATTTTGCTTCGAAAGTAGACACAAGAAAATGTGGATATAAGGACAAGAAAATGTGGAGCCGATATTTTATGCAAAAAACATACATCAGTATATGCATTATGTTTTTATTCATGTGCATATTAGACGGAGACCCTATCTACAAGAACCGACTAGTCATATCATATCTATAACCAATAACTAAATAGGATATATATCATAAAAAAAACAAAATAGTAAATGGGATAAACATTTGTTTATTTATTAAATTAAAGTATAGACTCAAAAGGATATCATCCACACTCACTGCCCATAGAGGTAAGATTATATGAGACATGCATTGGGGGTCACAGAGAGGGGCACAAGTTGGTGCCATGGTCCCCCATATATATATATATATATATATATATATATATATATATATATATATATATATATATATATATATATATATAT
>Ga0099826_10001978_pt1 | contig 12867 bp, 4 predicted proteins | sample Mtrugardesep15_FD_76830 | JGI IMG/M metagenome (GOLD analysis project Ga0099826, IMG submission 76830) | Root nodule microbial communities of legume samples collected from California, USA - M. trunc garden sep15 | ecosystem: Host-associated > Plants > Roots > Nodule | place: USA: California... | reverse complement strand
ATAATTTAACTCAAGTGTAGAAACAAATCAGTTTGTTAAGGAGATAAGAAATTCCATCACTTCAAGAAACACTGAATTTTATAGATAGACATCACGGATAACCAATTAGGGTATCATTTACTTGCATTACCCCAAATAACTGAGGCGTAAGGGTTATGTGTCTTATTCTTTTAAGACAAAAAAATGGGTCAGGAGGAATCTATATCTAACCCTAGCCATTAACTATAACCTATAATAAGCCACAAAACATTCCAAAATAATATCTAATTACATACTTTTCTCCCACACCTATTTTCTATACATGCATATATATAGTATAATAAATTATTTTGTGATGGATGAAATATGTTTGCCTGCTTAGAAGTATGCATTATAAGTTACTATGTTTTTTTGTCTCCTAATTGAAAAATTATATGCTTCTAAAGACACATCTATGGAAATCATCCACTTTTTCCAACTAATTAATTGGTTTCTTCTCCTTCATCATCTCCCTATGTTTACCGACATTACATTTGTCACAATGATATTAAGTGAAAATTTTAAATGTATATTTGGATTAAAGTGAAGTAGTCGAATTAAGATTGATACATGTTTCGCAAAAGCCATATTTAAAAACTATGACAAAACCATAGTATTATTGTAATTTTGTCAAACTTAATGTTAATACAAACATGTACTAAGTAAGTTTTAGATAGTTCCTTAAAAAAAAGTAAGTTTTAAATAGTATGATTATTTTTAATGGAAAAAGTCTGAATGAGGGGAGAGATCTCACTAATCACCTATATCATAATCTAAATTTAAAAAAAACTTAAATGTTTTCTTATTTTCTATATTTTGAATCTTTTTTTAGAAATTTAACTAAAAGTGATCATCCAAGTTTTTAGACGGAAATTTTATAATAGGTGATTGGAGTTCTCCGATGAAAATTAGTCATAAATAGAATTGATAGATACTTTCGCACATATATAAAGCATGATTTTTAAATGAATAAAAAACTACAAAAACGTTTTCATTTTTATTTAATCTATATAGTTTGAAAAATGAAATGGGACATAGACATTGTGAAGGATGGGAGGGCAGAGATTCCACCTCCTTTAATTGAAGGAAAGGGATGGGGCATCCTTTCAATATCAAAACCACCTGTTCCTTGACCAAAGACTATTGTGCCATTCTTTAATTTCCTTTTTTCCCATACCAAACTTGTTAAATAGAAAAATATCATTATTTATCTTTATCTGAAAAGAACAAAATATGAATATATTATGTCCACTAGAAGGCATCACCACCTTTCAATAAAATCCAAACCTCATTCAATTGTTTTGTAGCCCCAACACCACTTTCCTTGTGCTTACATCACTCTTTTCAGAGTAATCTGTCCACTGTCCCCAACTCTACTATAATTTTCTCTCCCTTACCATGTACACATCTTGTGTTACACATTGTACACTGTATCATGCTTTAAAATTTCGGTCACAGCCACAATTAGGACCGCAATATAAAAGATTTTGAAGTGTTTGCAATCGTAGAATTGACATTTTAAATTGAAGATGTATAAAGTGTCGGACACATATTGATGTTTGATATTTACATCAACCCGTATGATTACGTTCAATAAATTTATTTATTTTTAATTATTATAGATGTTAACGTGTCAATATCGTATCTTAAGTTTGTATCTTTTCGGTGTTTCATAAGTTAATGTGTCAATGTCGTATCATGAGTTTGTATTTTTTTAGGTGTTTCATATTTGCAATTAAAATTTTGAACACATGCTATAATTTCTTTTTTTTTTAATTTTGCCCTAATATTAAAGTTCAAAACGTAATTGAATTCTAAATTTAAAAACCATGCATTACATTTTTATTTTATTTAATCCATAATAACACCAACCATTTTTTCTCTTCTCTCTCACACACACTAACACACGAACACACACTCAGAAACAAAAGCAATGTTAGTTTGAGGTACAAACATTACACAGGAAGAATCCGTTTAGGAAATCATGGAGATAGCAATGTGTGTCACTGTCAAGAAACGAAAGCAATAAATGATGAAGTTATTAGGTAATCTAAATCATTAATACCTCAATAGAAAATAGAAGAAAATCATGAGTTTCTTCATTTTTCAACTATTTTTTTTTTCTTGTAAATGAATGAATGGTCAAAGGGATTATATGAGAAAACAGCATAATGAGCTGACAAGTTTTTGTGGTGTGTCAGATGAGAGTGAGGAAATGAAAGTAATGAGTTCTCCTTTTAGTCATTATGTAACTTACAGAGGTGCTAATGCAGCAGGTGCAAAGAAAGGGAGAGAAGATAACAACTATTCTGAGAGAGTGAAGTTCAAATTTTCATGAATATAGTTAGATTTTATCGTTCAACTTTCTTTTCAGTGTTTCATCATCACATTAATTCATTTGGAAATAAATTATGTTCACCAGGTTATATGGTTTCACTCTGTTGCATTTTATGTTTGTTGCTCATCATTAAATATTACAAATACTTACCTACAAATATGTTGCTTTCATCTTTATAATTATATCAACCTTTAATATTAGTTTCAGTGTGTGCTTTAAAATAAAATTACTTAATAAAAAAACTAGTAGAAACTTTTTTCCTTCAGCATAATAACCTACTTATCATGTGAGGTGATAAGATAAGAGTAACAATACTAGAAAAGAATGGGAACATGATGAAAATTCAAGTACTTGAGAACCCTAGCTATAGATTAAGAAAAACCTAGTCACAAAAATACTCTATTCAACATTTCATATTACCCGATGAGATGTGGCGATACAGAAAGATTCTATTTGAGAATATAGGAATGACATCCTCATGCAATGGTATTTTTTTAATTTTCTTTTTATATTCTACTGGGTTAATCTCCCCCGTAAACTTGGCCGCGGTTATGATGCATAAGGAAATTCTTATGCACCCTGCATAAATCCAAAAATGGTTTTGGAGTACTACTCATAAAAACCATTAAGTACATCTAATGGTTTTGGAGTACTACTCATAAAAACCATTAAGTACATCTAATGGTTTTGGAGTACAACTCACAGAAACGGGTCCTTAGTTTTTTTCACCTGCTGGAAACCATTAAGTACATCTAATGATTTTGGAGTACAACTCACAGAAACCATTTCTGGATTTATGTAAAGTGCATAAGGATTTCCTTATATACCATAACCGCACCCCTTAAACTTTTGTTTCTCTTTTATCATAAATGAATTTACATGCTTAAAAACATATTGCCCGATGTGAGAGACTTGGCAATCTATTTACCTAAGACTTTATCATATCGAAGGCCTTGACGTCCCGGCGGCTACGGTCTATCTTATTTAATTCGATTTTGGGTTAAATATTTTTTTAATTTCTATAATGATTTTTTATTTTAGTTCCTAATGAATAAAATTTTGTTAAGACTAACAAAAAAGTTGGTAATTTTGTAAAACTGCAAACATTTTTAAATTTGTAGTCCACATTTTTTTAGGTAGCTCTTTCCAAGGTGCTGACAACCAGTTCTTATGCAAATTAATAAGTACATTCATTATTCAAACACTAGTAGAACACTCCCTTAAAAGCTACCTATTAACAGAAAAAATATGCAGCCACCTAAATAGTCCATTGAGTATTCCATACTATTCAATGAGGGGACTCCATAATACTACTAATACACTATCTATTATTAGAATATGAAATTAGAAAACTAAATAAAGAGAACAAGGGGAGGGGAAAAATGTCTTCCCTAGCAGTGCAGCAAAGGTTAAGGAATAACTGAAGTCTTTCAGCTTTTAGGGTAAAATATAAATTGAGAATACTAAAGTCTGACAATCTACAGTATTTACAACATGTGTGCTCTCTTTCTATATAAATATATATTATATATACATATATATAATTATTTGGCATTATTTTTGGCATATGTAGTAATTAATAGTGCATTTTGTGCCTTGTTACACTATTACTTGCTAGTCGCTTCTGTGATGCAATAGTATATGAAACAGTAATTTGATGTTGATATTTCGTTTTTACTAAGGGATTTATTCTGGCAGTGGCACTATTAACTTGTTCCGTAGGTAGCAGACAATATTAGAGAGAGAGAAAAAAAAAAGTGACTAATTAATCAAGAAAGAAAAACAGTAATACAGGATACAATACATATGATATATCATATACATATGATATACATTATAAAAATGTGGTAAATTCTTGTCTAAAAAAAATGTAGTAAATTAAAATTTATTTGGTGTAATTTTGTGGGTGGTGGAATTGAAATTGAAATAAATGTTTATGGTTTAGGAATCATGAGTACTTGCTGATACCTTAAGAAAAGTGTCAGGAAACAGAACGGTATGGAAAATAAAATTATGAATTAAAAATTAAATAATAGCATATAGCATAAGATGCTGCTTCTGCAGGAGCATAATAGATCTAGCTAGGAATTAAAGATAAGATCAGTGATCAAATCAAAGACATGGAGCTATGTAACTCATATAAATCATGTCTTGTTTCAACTTTAAGCCACAAAAATTAAACTATAATATTAATGAATATTATATTACATTTGGCCTTTTTGTTGGTGATAGATGATGATTCATGAATTTGGGTGAGGTTTGGTTGTTTTCAATTATCAAATTGAAAAATGTGGCTTTTTTTTGTGGTAGGTCCCACAATTAAATATTTTTGGAAAAAAATAAAAAGTATATGGTTTTCATTTATTTCACCTCCTTATACTTTTTCCCACCCACCTAAATGAAATGTGTGAGGAGTATAAAATATAAATGTGATATTTCCTTGTTGGTGTGTGCTTATATAAAGGAGGATAGGATGTTGCAGTTCCCTACTATTATTAAAGATACCTATAGCTAAAGGGTTTCAAGAGAAAAGAAGAGAAAAAAAAGAAAAAAGATATCAAATAGCTATAAGCTATAGTTTCTATAATTGCATATAAATTGTGAGAATTTTATTTTATATATGGAAGAACATCTTACTCCATTGGCTGTTACTCATCTTCTTCAACACACTCTAAGAAGTTTGTGCATCCATGAAAATTCTCAATGGGTTTATGCTGTTTTCTGGAGGATCTTGCCTAGAAACTACCCTCCACCCAAGTAAGAAGATCATAGGAAAACCATCATTCAATTCTTTATCTCAAAATGTTCATGTAGAAAACATTACATATACTTATTTTACATAAATAGTTTCATATATATATGAGGACTGATTTATTATATATAACTTCTATCAAAATATTTCTACTTTTCTTTAATATTTTTTTTGTGTATAATATAGGTGGGAAGGACAAGGAGCTTATGATAGATCAAGAGGAAACAGAAGGAATTGGTAATGATTTCATTTCATGAGTGTTAATAACTTGATTATAAAAAAAAAATGGAATTAATGATATTTTTATATTGTGATCATGTATTTAGTGATTAAAAATTTGGGTTGTTTTCTATATATGCATGCACAGGATATTGGTTTGGGAAGATGGATTCTGCAATTTTGCAGCATCAGCAGCACCTGAAATAAACACTGGTGATTGTCCTAGCTCATCATCAGTTTATGGGAACTGTGAATTAATTCAGCCTTACCAAGGTCTTCAACCTGAACTTTTCTTCAAGATGTCACATGAGATCTATAACTATGGAGAAGGGTATGTACTATGTAACATGTACTAAATTCATATTGATTTAATTCACTAATTTTAGCAACATTTTGTTCTTGTTGAAACAAGTTTTAAGCAAATAGGTTTAGTAGTTAATTAGATTTTATGGAGCAGGTTGATTGGAAAAGTAGCTGCAGATCATAGTCACAAGTGGATATACAAAGAACCTAATGATCAAGAAATTAATTTCTTGTCAGCATGGCATAATTCAGCAGACTCAGTGAGTAAAATAAAACTATGTATATTATATGGTATTCTTGCTTAAATTAGATTATTATTATTATTCTTATAATCTTAGTTAATGCTTTCATATTAAAAGTTTCCTGAAATAGCTAGAATGATTTCTTTTACAGCACCCTAGGACTTGGGAAGCTCAGTTCTTGTCTGGTATAAAGGTATGTATATAGTTTTTATATATGTGCAGCTATCTATATAGCCCTCATTCACATAGTATATCTCTTTTATTTATTTAATTCAATTAATTATCCTCTCTTTAATTTAATTCAATTAATAATTATATGTATCTTGCAGACTATAGCCCTCATTGCTGTTAGAGAAGGTGTTGTTCAATTAGGAGCTGTTCACAAGGTTCTCTCTTCTCCCTTTGTTCTCTCTTTCTCAAACATGGTTTCATCAAATCAAAATAACTATATGTAGCACCGAAATTTCAGATTTAAGACGTGTCTAGAGTCCGACTTATGTTGGTGTCTAACACTAATAAGATAACGACACATGTGATTACATGCGATTATACCTTTTTCTTAAATTATTACTTGTATCAGTGTTGTGTTCGGTGCTTGTATTTTTGTGTTTCATAGGTTAAATGTGACTTAAACCGCAATCATAGATCAATCGCATTCTCGGACCTTTTTCTTAAAACATTACACACACACTTAAACAAAAAAAAACAATTATACTCACTCAATCAAATTTTGTCTCTATGGAATTCAAGGTGATTGAAGACTTGAGCTATGTGGTTCTCTTAAGAAAAAAGTTCAGCTACATTGAAAGCATACCAGGAGTGCTACTTCCACACCCATCATCATCAGCATACCCTTATGGTAATCCAGCAGAACAATGGCATAACTTTCAAGGAAACATTGCACCACAGCATCAAGGTGATCAACTATATCATGAACATTTCAACAACATTATGCCAATGAAAGTAACTCCATCAATGAGTAGCCTTGAAGCATTACTCTCTAAACTACCTTCAGTTGTTCCACCGCAACAAATTCAAACACAAACACAACATATTTTGGCACCACAGCAACAAAGAGCATTGGAATTTACAGGAAGAATGCAAAAAGTTGCAAAAGAAGAGTTAGATAATGAAGAAGAAGAGGTATATAGACCTGAACAGCTTGATGTTGGTGAGAGTAGTAGTTCCATGCCAGGGTATCATCAACATCATTTCCATCAAGATCATCTTGGAAATGGATCAAACAATAATAATGGATTTTGAAGTATTAATTATTAATTAATTAATCATATAATTCTAATAATTAAGTCCTAACATATTGTAGTGAGAGAGAAGTTAGCTTAAGTACAATAATTCTAGTACTAGTAGTAGTACTACTACTGCATATTTCAGTTTCTTCTTGGTAGTGTATTGTAGTATGAAGGGAATTAATTAGTTCCATTATTCCATGCAAATGTGTGAAGATTGTGTCAGTGTGTGTATATGCAGTTAGCTACGTAGTCATAGTATACACTGCCAATCTACTACATTGTACTTGGATCAACATCCAATGCTAGCTCCTGCTGCTGTTTAAGGATGTAATGTAAAACACCCAATAATTATTAATTATTGTATCTTGTAAAATATTTTTTTTATAACCATGTTATTGGTATAAAGTATCTCTCGACTTTATCGATTATTAATATTTATTTGGGATTATGGTTGGCGGCCATTTTTAATGGGGTCTTGATACCATTCATATTTTTTTTCATCCACAACGCTCGTAGTTTCGCTCAATATAATGTAAGTTGTAAAATATATTATACTTAGCCAAATACATACCTGCAGGGTACTTTTATTTTTTGATGAAATTGCTATGTACTTAATATAAGAAAAACTAACTAGATATATACGGACTAAGGCGGTTTCTTTCATTTTCTGTAATTCATCTAAAATAAAATACTTCCTCCGTTTCTAAATATAAAAGAAAATTTTCTTTTTGAGTTCATTGAATTATTAATATATTTGGATATTTGGATTATAATATAAACGATATGTACATCATTTATTCAATAAACTTAAAAAAAGAATCTTTTCTTATATTTAGGGCCGGATGGAGTACCTTTTTTTATGGTATTTAGGAGAGATTCTCACATTTCACTTGTCTTAAATTTAGGAAAGTGTGTTTTTCGAATAATGACATTAAATAGGGTATATTACTAAAATTTGTTTATTGTTGAAGTTTCCCCTCAAAATAAAAATTGTTTATTTTAGCAACCTATGACATTTTTTGGTTTATATTTGAGTGTGGGTGGAGTTTGATGTTAAGGCCAGAATATAGGGATAGTGAAGTGAAATATATGTTCCAAACCATATCCCATATATCAAAGATTTTATAAACATCCATAATATTTTTGCTTCAGATTTTAAAACTTTTACCTTTCTTTCAATTTAATATATACCTTTGTTCTAATTATAATATTTTTTTCAAAAAATCAGTTAATTCCATTCACATTCTGTTGTGTATTCTTTATTTTCTGTATAAACCATTTCCCTTACTAATATTAGTTTAATTTGTGTTATACTTTTCCAAAGTGATTGGTTACGGAATTTATTTTAACTTTTAAATTCTTTTTGGCAAGTTATTTTATACGTCTAATGAGTAACCTTACCTGATTTTTTATGGAAAAAAAAAAACTTAAAAAAATATCACGATATATGAGATATTTATAGCTTTTCTTTTAGACTCGAGATATTTATAGCTAATAGAAAGTGAAGCTGCATGTTTATCTGGGTTGCTCAAAAAATAATGTGAAGCAACACAGCACTTACGTACTTTTTATTCGATTTAAAGAATAATCACGAATTAAAACATGAAATAGAAGTTTATATATATAATTACTACTACTCACTCTGCCAAGAGAATTGAAAAATGCCCAAAACTATATGTTAAAATATTCCTGATGATAACAACCTACATGTTAGATGAGTATGTGTAGAATTTTGTTCTGACTTCAATTAGGTCTTTTAATGAAAGATGACATTGGTTCTTCAGATTAATTGATCTATAAGCTAGATACAGAATTTCCAAAGGTAAAATAAAATAATGAGCCAACAAGAAGCTCAAACAGGCTCATACCAAACGCGACCCTATAGTACTGTTCTAAGTTCTAACAATAATTTTGTAATGATATTTTTGTAGATCAATTTGTGTAGACTTCTAGGTTTACTTAAAAAAAATTATTCTTATTGGTAAAAAAAATAGAGAGAACAATAACACATTTTAAATATGAGATAAAACGTTGTCACAAAATGATTGTATGAATATCATTTCTTCAATTAATATTATGATTTATTTGGCCTCAGTTCTGCACCCAAGCTAGGGCATGAAGGGTCCCGGTATGAAGTTTCTTCATTTTTCTTTTTCATGCTATCCTAAATTATAATGAAGCAAGCTAATTTTTTTTAGAGAGAGAACCAATAGCTAATTATAATTAGAACGATGATTACATTTGCTATTATTTATGACATATGACACGTATATAATAATAGTATAACATGCTTAATAAGAGAAGATTTCTCCAACCCCAACGTGACTTCGAACTTATGCATCTAAATATTATATAATCTCAAAAAGTATAATTCAAAAAATAGGATTCGAGTGTTATTTGAACAATCATTTTTGTATACAATTTGTGGGTCAACCAAAATATACAAAGAAATATAGTATTAACACAAAAACTAAAGCAATAAAGAGAGAAAGTAAAAACATAATGTGAGTATTAAAAAGAAAATTATGACAAATTTTCAAAAAATATTGTTTGAATATCATTTCTCAAAATAGAATATGACCGATTCATCAACAAAAATTATTGATGATTACGTTTTATCAACAAAAAAATATTATTACCGCCCGGAACCACCAAATTAATAATCCACCGACCACGAGAGAGAAAATAGATAGGAAAAGAGACTATTTTTACAGATTTAAATGTCAACTTGGTTTTTTGTAGAATTTAAAACAACTCATCTATCAAATATGTTTACAAAAAACTAAAACAGCTTCTCATTCGAAACAATTTTTAGATTTTTTTTTCAAATGCTCTTTTTTTAAAGAGAAAAAAACTGAAGAATCTTTCATCTTAAGACATGTTACTTACATTCAACACTGAAGAATGACATAGTATGCAATTCAAATGGTGATAAATAGCACATAACAGGCATACATTATTATAAAATAAAGCTAACACTTTCTCTGGAGAGGATCGTCTAAATTGTCTTTCAACAATAAAAATGTGTTAAAAAATGTTGTCTCAACAAGAGTATATATCAAACATTGCTAACATTATGAAAATACATTAAACTTCCAAATCGTGTCAGAAATTAGACTACATTGTCATGTTGAAATGTAAATAATGCACACATATGTGTACACCTGCAAAAAGACATTGGGAACATAAACTTGCTTAACAGTTTTCCGATCAAATTATCAGTGGAAAGCTTCAACCTCGTCTTTGAAGTGTTCGAGCAGCTTCTCAATAGTCATAACGCTATGGTCTGCCTTATCCCTGACTCGTACACTCACCTGGAACAATGAAAACGACCGGTCAAAAGACAGCCACAATATCAAACAAGGAGTATTGAGGGATTTGGATTCTCTCAATTGGAGATTTCACTATATTTTTTTCACCATTGCAATCTCCATCATTAAAACTCTTGTTTTTTGGAGGTCAAGATTTCACTGGGAGAGGATTCTCACTGAGTGTATTTTTCATGGATGGAATTAAATCATATACAAGATAATGACTTGGATGGAAAACCTCATAAGATTAATAGATGATACTTCTTTATTCAGGATTATATCCCAGACTTGCATCAAATTTAAGGTTTACTTTAACAGGTTCAGGCTCTTTCAACTAAATGTTAACAAACCTGAATTGAAACAAGTTTTATATGCTTTGTATGTGTGCTATTCAGAATATTTATGCACTTAAATACAACTATTTGTGCTCAGCAGTTAAAATACTGTCAACAAGTTTGCTTGCATGTATGTATGAAAAGCATACTTGTTCCTTTCTACAGTTCACATGAATACAATTTAAATGGGCAGTATTTGAAAGGTTAATAAAAATTGTAATCGATTACAAACCCTAGGTCAAACGCAAATATGAAGACGTATTATTATAGCAAGGAAAGGGTGGTGGTTGATTGGAGGTTTAGGGAACAAAACTAGCAAGAGTTAAAATTGAAACCAATTTATTTATTAGATAGGGGAAATAGGAAGAACCTGTCCTGTCTTAGCTTCCTCTTCTCCAACAACCAAGATATAGTTGTATTGTGCTAACTGAGCTTCTCTTACCTACAGAATGACACAACTTCTTATTAATACAACTTTTTATTTCAACGTTAGATTTTTAATAATTACGGCATATTAAAATAAAACTTCTAAAATGGCACTTGAATGGCTATTTCCGGAATCAAAATAGAGATGTAACTTCATGACCAAAAAACAATGCCCCACCGCATGTGAATAAGATGAAAATAACACTAAATAGTAAATACACCGACTAGAGAAGGGGAGACACACTTGATATAAAATTCGCTTTGGCAATAAGCCAGGTTATATTTGAACACTTGCAGAAACCATGGGTTTCTCAATATTCAAACATAATTAACTAGCAAATTTTCCACAAGTAGTAGATCAAAACCGTGACAGCACTGTTCTCCCGTGAATGAATGGCATGCAATACTAAATAAAAATTTATTGGTTCTAAAGGTATGTGATACCTTCTTCTGAATCTTCCTGTCGGTAGTATCAGCATCAACGTGATACCCTGCTTGGTGGATCTGGTCCCGTACCTAGAAAGTTGCAGCACGAAATATGTTACAAAACTAATCAGCAACCTGCTTTTCACATCAAAATATTTACAAGAATCTAACAAAAATAGAATGAGAACAAAAACAAAAGTTAGGCCATAGAAATAGAACTGTCCAAGCAAGATTGCTCAAGCTTCACAAGGAAGTTACCACAGAAAATGCATATATAAAAACGCATATAGCAAACTCAAAAAATACAAATTGGATCAACGATAGACAAGCAAAGTAATGCTTTAAAACAAACAAGAGTTAGTCAAAATTGTATCAGCAACATCAAGTAATAGATTCCAATTTGACAAGCATGAAAAATGATATAGGTTGCACAAATTTTACCCTCCAAGGAGATTAAGAGTAGTATCCAATGGTACGAGTACACATCATCACCATGTTTAACTGTTATGAATTGGACAAATATACAACAGAATAAAGTCCAAGCATTGTACCTGCAGTGCATATGCTTGTGATTTCTCAGAGACGGGGCAGAGAATTGCTTGCCGAGGACTGAGCCAAAAGGGCCATTTTCCCTTGTAGTGCTCTAAAAGTATGGCAAACATGCGTTCAACAGATCCTAGAATGGCTCTATGTATCATAACAGGTCTCTCAATTTTGGCTTCATCCTCAGCAGAGAATTCCAACTTAAAACGATCAGGAAGCTGGAAGTCAAGCTGCAAGGAGCCAGTTTTTCGATTATCAGTAAAAAAAAAATAACAATTCAGGAATCATGTGAATGCAAGTCAAACTAAACAGTGTAAAACCTGTAGAGTTGCACACTGGAACTTCCTGCTCAATGCATCAGATACACTGATGTCTATCTTTGGTCCATAAAATGCACCATCCCCTTCATTCAACTGCAGAGTTTGCAAACAATTGAAGTTAACAAATGTTACATTCCATAGAAAATAATGAGATACAAAAATAAATAAAAAATATGAGTAAGAAAATAAAAATGGCATTAACTAAACTTATAATTGAATTTAAAACGTGGCAAGTATACTTCACTTTTAGATGCCCACACTGTATTAGTTTTAATCAACCATACATTTGAAGCAACATCTTATAGCTGACATTAAAGACCTCTAGCATACCTGCCATGGCTTGCCAAACTCATCCAAAGCCTCCTTGAGAGAAGCTTCAGCCTT
>Ga0099826_10001977_pt1 | contig 12869 bp, 11 predicted proteins | sample Mtrugardesep15_FD_76830 | JGI IMG/M metagenome (GOLD analysis project Ga0099826, IMG submission 76830) | Root nodule microbial communities of legume samples collected from California, USA - M. trunc garden sep15 | ecosystem: Host-associated > Plants > Roots > Nodule | place: USA: California... | reverse complement strand
GATTGATTCGATGGAACAAACAAAAGCAGTATCTCCATAAAAACAAAGAGGATTAAAATTCAGTCACATGATTATATAATTATTAGCTACGTACCATTATTTAATTCGAGAACTTAATGTGTATGGATCATGTAATAGTGGTGAGGATTTAGTAGGCCTAACAATGTACTCTCTAACTAATTCTTCTCAATATAAGACGTGATGATGGAGTTAAAAAAAATAACAATATGGTTTGTTTGTTTGTGAAATATCTGGACGTGATTTATAGTTTGCAACATTAATAGGTAGATTTGAATATGAAATAGGAGTTCAACTACCTTAACTACTAAAAAAATTCTATTGCAAGAGTCTAGTGTTGTTAATTGCGAATAGTTTGATAGGCTTGGCTAGAATGGAGCTGTTTTATTTGGAAACCAAATTTTTGAAATGACTCGGTTTAGTCACTATGTCTTAAACAAGTTTTCCACTTTGTTCTTTCTCTTATTGTCATTGTGTTTTGTATTGTCGTTCATTTCTGATTCTGATTTTGTGCATACTAAGATTTGCGTGAAAGTTATATATTTAGCTTTCGTTGTCATGTAATGTAGCTGTATAATTAATAAGGAATATTCAGAAGATATTTTATACAGTAGCTACCACTCCAACTAGTGTCATTTGAGTTGAAAAATTGAGTCATGTTCCAGAAATGTTAATATCTCTATACTTAAATTGGGAAGAACTTTTATCTCACAAGTAAATAAGATAATTAAGAATAGAATGTTAATACGTTTGGGGTTTGTGATTGTTGGTTTTGGAGTAAAACGATATAAAGTAGCAATGTGATCATTCCTTGTTATTCTTAACTTACGAAGCACTAGAGCCCCACATCGGAGAGATGTGCGTTTGTAATGGGTATCTTCCATTATAAAATAAGGCAGGTCTTTGAGAATTAGTAATGTTTGTGTTTTGGTGAAATGGGTTAAATATTACTGTCTCTGACTTTAATTATAGGACTCTTTTAGAAAAATAACGGGAATTAAGAAAATTAAAAATGATAATAAATTTGTTTGCAATTACTATTGTTTTTACAAATTTGTCTTTTTAAGAGAGAGTTAATGTATGTTTTTAATGTAATATTTAATGTTGATTGAAGAAAAAGATATAAAATAAATAGGGGTATGTTTGTAAAAAATTAATTAATGTACTTGAAAATAGCATAAGAGTCTTATAAAAATGGACAATTTTTTTTTTCAAAAGGGTCCTATAATTAGAGACAGAGGTAATATGTAATAATGTTTTGCCTATTTTAGGAAAATAGAAATGTTAATTAATTTTCTTAAAAGTTTTGAAATTTTATGTACTACTCTTTCTGTCCCAAATTGTATGACGTATTGGACATTTCACATATATTAAGAAATGCAATTAATATTGTGTAGAAAAAAAGATATTATAAGTTGTTTTACAAAAATGTCCTTAATAAATACTATGAGAAATATAAATAAAAGAATTGAAAGAAGAGAGAGTAATAAATAATTAAGGTTATAATAAGAAAAGTAACATTAATGTTTGGACAATTTTTTTTCCCTAAGATAACATACAATTTGGGACGGGAGGAGTATTATTTTTTTAAAAAAAAGCATCATATGAGAAAATTTATCTTGTTTGGTTGCAGCATACACACATAAATATGAAAAATGAGAGCATTTATAATAGAGTCTTCAACTTATTAAGTACGGATCTCTATAAAAAAAAACTGGTATCTATTAGTATAACTCTCACTTTAGTAACTAATAAACGAAAGAAATTTATAACTCACACTTTAGTAACTAACAAACGAGTCTAACGATTAAAATTAGAAAGAAAATAGATAAAAATCAGTTTCTCTGTCTCAAATTCACGGGATTCTTGTTCTTTTCAATTTTTATTTATTTATTTTTTAAATACACATATTAAAGTACATTTTTGTGAATCTATTTAAGGACTTTTTACGGTTTAATATCATTAGAGTCATCGAGTCTTTAATAATTAATTTTATTAAAATGTTATAAATTAATGATTTTTACACATGATATCTATTTACGAACCCTATTAAATTTACTACCATTGTAGATGCTAAGAGTATCTCCAATGACGGGTCAATTAATTAATAAGAACATCAACCTATTAATAACACATATTGAAGGAGGGAAAAGATAGACAATTATACAATGACTATCTTCAATAACTGACGGATCCCACGATTAAAATAAGAAATGTAGTTATTAAAGTTTGTCTCACCATCTCAAATTCATACGACTCTTACTTTTTTCAATTTTTATTTATTTATTTTCTTAATGCACATATTAAAATACATATTAATGAACCTATTTAAAGATCTATTTTAGTTTACTTAGGAATGACGATGGACTAAAGTATGATGAACATCTGCAAAAATATCCACGATGGACATGTAAAGATCTATTAGTAAACCTATTTAAAGATCTATTTGGGTTTGTCGTGGTTATAGTGGAAGACGATTCAAGTAGAAGTTAACATTCCTTGTTACTGGAATACTTAAGCTGAACCAGGTGGGTGGTGCATACAGAACTAAATAAGAAGCACTTGAGTCCCGCATCGAAGAAATTTACGGGATTGTGTTTTACAATATTATGTTGATTTTGTACAAGATTATGTCACATACTTTATAAACACTTTAATTCTCTAATGAATTAACAATAAATAAATAAAAATCTTAGCTTCCTTAAAAAAAAAAAAATTCTTAGCTCATGGGTGCCCCCTCTAGAAAGAAACAAAATACCTATGCATATTTTATGGCTAATGAAGGATCATATCTAAGGTATTATGCTCACTAAGATTATCCTCGGGTAAGGAGTCCCTCATCCTGAAAGATAAATTTGAAACTTAATTTTGACTTTACTTTTTTCTTGTTATTTTGCCTCGTTACTTTGTCATGCCACCCAGAAAAAAGAAGTAACAATAAAATTGAAGAATTCTTATAAAGTGTTTATACCAAAGGCCATTTACTCTAAAATGATAAACGAAAATTTTCATCTTACAAATCAGATTTTGTAGGGTAATTTAAATTTTAAGGTGACACTATAGCTTATTTGTGATCCATCGAGATAAAGTTTGACATTTTTTCATAATTGGAGGTAACATAGAATTTTTTGGTCTTCACTTTATAAATCAGTTTTGTAGAATTTAGTGGGATCTAAATAAAATTCTAATAAAAAATCGGCTAAATTATCCATGGGTCTTTTAAGTTTGAGGTTTGTAATAGATTAATCTTTTAAGTTATTTTGGTCACATATAAGCTCTTTAAGTTTGAAGTTTGTAACAGATTGGACATTTAAGTTATTTTGGTCACACATAAGCCCTTTAAGTTTGTAAACGTTTTTTATTTAGTCATTTTGTCACATTATCGTTTTTGTAATGTTTAGTTAACAGAAGAACTAAATTGAAAACATTTACACACTTAAAATGACTTATGTATGACCAAAATAACTTAAATGACCAATGTGTTACAAACCTCAAATTTAAATAACTTATTTGTGACTAAAATAACTTAAATAACTAATCTATTACAAACCTCAAACTTAAAGTACCCTCTTGTAATTTAACCTAAAAAACCTAACCAAAATTCTAATAAAAAGGGTAATTAAAATCCTTAATTAGTGATAAGACTAGCGATCTCGACGGGCATAGCTATGTGTTTTTCTATTTCTTGTCTCTGTTTTCCAACAAAATATGATTTCCTCCCTCATTTCACGGTATCCTCTAGAGTACTATCAACATAAGTTTCACTCTACATAAGATTTTTTGAGAATAAATGTAATATGATGTGTTATTTTATTTTAAATTGTTTTTTCTTGGAAAAGACAATTACCAATAAAAGAACATATTTGTAAAACATTTCTATCTTTATAATATGATTGTCGTCCTTTTCTCCAAATTTCCTTCGAAGAGATTTTTTTCATCTATTTCCGGGTAAAAAGTTTCACAACAAAGCCTTCAATGGAACAATCTTTACCTAACAAGTGAATTCACCAAACATGTGTGAGAAAGAACTATTAAAGTGTCCCATCAATAAATGGTGGCTCATATGATGGAAGCACTATTAAAGTCTTGTTCCACTTTGTTTTTTCTCTTCTAATTGGTGGTGTTTTGTTTCTTAATTTGTGCATATAGAGATTCAAGTTCTATATTTAGCTATCGTTCCTTGTTATTGTTACTAGGGGTGTTCAAAAAATCTAGTTAACCATAACCACACCACTAACCAGACCGTTCCATATTTAAAAACCCAAACCATTTTGTGAAAAAACTGAACCTCAACCATAAATAAAAAACCGGTTTCAATCTTACATAATTGGTTTAGAACCGGTTGACTAGTTTTCCTAATTTCTCTTCTCTGCTCGCTAAAACTCATCCAGATTTGCTGCCTCAGTCTCATCTTTTGTCTATGTCCGCCTCCACCATCGCCGTTATCTACAGCTGCCGCCGTGCCGTAACCATTCTTATTCCTGCCTCCTCTGCACTTCTCATTTCTCTCACTTATCTCATTCTTTTTCCCATTTCTTCAATTTTGGCCAATTTTGTTCTCTGAAGTTTCGATTCATGTTGCTAATTCCATTAAGCTTCTATCATCTTTGTTTTAGAGTTTTTCCTCTTTTGTTTATTAAGTAGTGTAGAATTAAAATCAAGGAAAATCGATTGAGAAGCTGCTTAATTCAATAAACTTACAAAAGCTTATAGATGTAGTGATGTAACTTGGTAGCTTACAGAAGCTTGATGGAACTTGGATTCAGATTCAGTTTCGAAACCTTTGGCCAGTTCAAAAGGAATCAACATGGGGAAAGTTTTGGGAAAATTTGGTTTCAGTAAAATACCGTTGTAAAACTAGTTAAGTAAATAAACCGGTTTTTTTATTGTAAACCGGTTTTGAACCGGTTTTAACCGAAACTGAACCACTTATGCAAAAATAACCGGTTTTTACTAAAACGGATTTGGTTACTAAACCAAACCATAAATTTGGATCGGTTTGGTTTGGTTTCACAACCATGAACACCCCTAATTGTTACTACATGACATGAATCCATGATGCTTGAGCTGAACTTGTTGTAGGTGAGAGTGTGTGAAGAATAAGATACACTGAAGTCCCACATCGGAGAAATATACGTTTGCAAAGGGTATCAAATGTTATAAAAGTAACAGTAGGACCGTAATCGATTTCATTGATCTTGGACATTCCGCATAAGATTGATTATTGTCTTGGTCTGGTGTGTTAGTTTTGCTTAATGCTTTATGAAGTAAAAGTAAACCAACATTCTCGATCAAGTAAAAAATTAATCTTTAAATACTTAATACTTATTTTTGTCATGTTTTAAAATTTAATAAATTCTTCCCTTCACAGTTGAAGGAACTTTTAATGAAGTAGCATATTTTTGGGTACTCCTCTCAAAAAATATTGGAGTGCTTATTGAGTCTACTTTTAAATAGGGTGATGTTATTTATAGCGAAAATATTTATAACGAAGGCGTTGCAATATTAAAGATTCGCATTTATCTATTGTGATGTCTCTCGTGATCATTTTTTCGCTCAAAGTAGCATTATCCTTTTAAATAAATGAAAATTCTTTTTTATTATTGTTGAGACTCTTAGTTGCACATTCTTATTTATTATTGTTGAGACTCTTAGTTGATATTACAATAAATAAGATATTTTTTTAAAAAGAAATGTAGAAATTTATTTTTATTTTATGTAATCCAACAATTTATTTTAAATTCCATTGAGCTTAGCAGGCTTAACTATCCCCAAAATCTGTTCTGATTTCTCATCAACATCCTCCCACAATTTCATATTACTACTTTTCCAAACACTAACAAAATAGCTACACAAGTTTGATGAAGGAAATCCAAAGACTTGAAAAAAAATTGAAATTGGGGTGCTCATACCTATCATAAGATTCTGATAGATGATTCAAAATCTGCATAATCAAAGTTGTCTCCAAAATTGTCTAACTTAACATTTGAAGAAACTATGCATCCTTTTCCATTATCAAGTATTGTTCTCTTTCTCCTTTCAACTAATACATTGTGCCAAGTTTAGCAGGTTACCATTTGTCTCAAATATGCCTCGGAGATCGAATTCTGCATTTGGAGTTGTGAATTCAACAAATGTAGATCATTTATGGCTCCAACTTTAGGAGGAAATATTCCATCACATTTGTTGATGAGTATACAAGAATGATATGGTTATACACCATCAAGTTCAAAACTGGAGCTCTTGAAGTGTTCAAAGGTTCAAAATCTTAATTCATAAGGAAATACAGGTTTTGAGAACTGATGGTGAAGGTGAATGTACCTCAAAAAAATTTAGGTCACTTTCTAATAATCATGGCATATTTCACATGATTTATTATGTTCAATTAACACCGGTAAGCCAGATGCTAAATTTTTAGAACCTAGGTGACACAAGCTTCTAAAATTTAGGTGGACATACCTCACGTGCCATAACCAATCATGATCCTCATTTATAGTTCTAGTCATACACACCTCTTTTGCACTTTGAATACTACACTTGAATGACCTATTCTTTGATAATGAGGACTTCGCTATAAGCTTCTTGTGAGGATCAAAGAGTTGCAGAGAATTACCATTCATGGTGACTCAGAATCCTTTCTTTGCCACTTGTCCAGTGCTTATCAAATTACACTTCATTCCAGGCACATAGAGTGCATTTTTAGTGAGAGCATTCTTGTAATCTCTTCTATTTATGACAATATCACATATGCCTTCAGGTGCAAGGTTCCTGCTATTTGCAAGTCTGGCATTGGTTCTCTTGCTAGAATCGAAATTTGTGAGCCACTCTTTGTGGTTAATCATATGATTGGAACATCTAGAGTCAAGATACCAATCTTCACATATTGGATCTCCTTCACAGGTTGTGTCCATCAAGAATACAACCTCAAAATCATTATGAGCTATGTTTAACTCTTCATCATTCTCATTGCCTTTCTTGCCATCTTTTCTATGCCACCATTCATTAGCACAGTGCACAAAGTTTTCATAGTTATTACATTGCACTCTTCTCTTATCAAAGTCTTTCTCCATTCCATGATTGGTGCCAAAACCTCCTCCTCTCTTGGAGGATTTAGATATGTCATCAATCTTGATGTTGCCACTGTTAGACCAGTTTCCTTTCTTCAACTTTCATTTGCCTTTCTTATTTGACTTCTTGTCACTACCATATTTCTAGGTTATCTGAGCCTTCTATGCTTGTTGAACCGATCTTTCAAATCCTATTTCAATCACAAGAAGTTCATGAGCCTCTGGAGAACTTTGCAGTTCTTCAATCTTCATAGCTCTAACATCTTTAGATTTGTGAATTACCACTACTTTGAAATCAAACATAGAAGTCAGATACCTCTGTACCTTTTCAACCACTTGTTGATCAGACACAATTTCATCACAAGTCTTCATTTGATTCACCACATCAATTAGCTTTGAGAAGTAATCATTGATTTTTGAATCTTCTTACATAAGCATTAGTTCATAGTTTCTCCTTAAAGATTGAAGCTTCACTTTGTCTCCTCTATCATGATACTTCTCTAATATATCACAAGTCTCTTTTAATCTTGTTACCTTTGAGATTTTCTCAAAGTGATGAGAGTCTACATTTTGTTGAATGTAGAACAGAGTCTTGCAATCTTTCTTCTTCAAATCTCTTAAAGTTGCTTTTTGTGAAAATGTAGGATTCACCCCCAATTCTTCATACCCCATTCTGAACTACCTCGAAGACTTTTTGAGCACCAAATAATGACTTCATCAACATAATCCATCGTTGCTAGTTGGTTCCATCAAGAACCAAAACATTTGACGGAAAACCACCACCATTCGCATTCATGATTACTACACAAGGACTTTCTAAAATCACACACACTTCACTCGTGTTTCCCATAAATTGATCCCCTCACCAATCTCTCGTGTTTCCCAAAAATCGTAACTCAAGGCTCTCGATGTCAGTTGTTACCACATCTATGTGTTGCTTGTGTTCTAAGTAATCTATGGAAGAATGGCTATATGTTGTTCTTATAAAGAATTTTTTTAGTCCATGAAACAAATGTCCTCTTAGTAATAAGTATTTGGTCACATCATTTAGGCATATAGACATAAAAATACTTATCATTTAATTATTTTAAAATTACACATTATTTAATTCTTTTATCTTTCTACATTTTTTCAAATGTTTGTACCTAAATAAGTGGCCAAATCATTTTGACCAAGCAACTCTTTCTCCAAAGCTAAATCAGGTTCATATATTTTAGGGAGTATTTTTCCACGTCATGTGACCAACAAATTACATTTGGTCACAACAAACCAAAATTTGGTGTTGGTTTGAGACTTTAGAGGAGTTCTCAAAAAGTCTCAGGTTCGATTTTCTTCGATGCTAATTTCGGTAGGTTAATCTCACTTGAAAAAAATGCTTAACTTTTTATTCTTTGAAATTAGGATTAATTCATCAGAAGCAATTGTTCATTGTCAAATTAACTATATGTTTTTCTGGATTAGATACTAATTTTGATTAAACTATGCCAGACTTGGTTGTGTTACTACATTCTCTAGTTTGAGCCCTTGCCTAAACTACATAATGGGAAGTTCTTCAAATCCATCATCTTCATGTTGCTCACAACTTTCAACTGTAGTTCAATCTTCTCCACAATGTCTATGCTCCCTGCTTAATGGTGGTGGTTCCTCTTTCGAAATCACCATAAATTAAACTCTTGCTCCATCTCTCCCTTCCGATTGTAAGGTTCAAACTCTACATTTTTGCCGGTACAAAGGTATCTATGAATAATTCTAGTTATCAATGTTCTTTTAATTCACTAGTAAAAAAGATGAGAAAATATATTGTGAATGACATAGACCCGGATTTAAACATGACACTAACAGATAAAAATCGATCAAATCTAAGAAAAAGAAGGTAATTGAATGTAAATATAGGTTTCATTGTGAGACACCAACACATGTTAGACACCTTGGGCACACCGTCAACATAGTTTTATTGAATTTCAAATGTTGGTACTAATAGAAAACTATATATTATACTGCTGACTTAATTATTCTCATGGTATGAAGTTAGTTGACAATGGACCAACATCTCCTTGAAGTTCAACTTCGCCGGTGGACTCTCGTGTTGATTCTCCAATTAATTCTTCAACTGAATCACTTGAAGACTCAATAACACTTACTACTTTAGACTTTCTATCAGGTATATATACAATGTTTAGTACACCATATCTTGTAACGTTTATTGATTCACATAGTTTTGATGAATTTCAGGTGCGTGATCAACAAATGGTGGTTCATATGATGGAAGCACTATTAAAGTCTCGTTCCATTTTGTTGTTTCTCTTCTTGCCGTTGTGTTTTGTGTTGTCACCAAGTTTTGATTTTGTGCATACTAATATTTGAGTACTCAAGATCAACTATTGTTATTTTGATACTTTGTAGTCCCACCACATTGGAGAGATATATGTTTGTAAAGGTTATCATTTGTTCTAAAAATAATGGTAGGACTGCGATAAAAGTCGAAAGTGTGGTAAGACCGTAGTAGTACCACCCATTGAATAAGATTAAGAGTATATATATTTAATCTCTAACACCTTTTGGATTCTTTAATTGAGAATTGTTTTTATAGTTTTTGTGTTTTGGGCATAGGTAAAGTCTTAAATTTTTAAGTGCTTTACCTTTTCTGGGATACAAAAATTATATGATAATTCTTTAATAAGTCTTTGTAAAATATTTTAGTTGTGGATGAAAAAAAACAATTTTTATGTTTTTGGGATGCAAAATAGTGATGGAAAACTTTAGAGATACTAATAAAAGTTGGGAAATGTTAACTAGTGGTCCTATTCATTTTTTTTTATTTTTTTTTATAGTTTTTGCGTTTAGACATAGGTAAAGTCTTAAATTTTTAAGTGTTTTACCCTTTTTGGGATACAAAAATTATAGGGTTAAATATGTTTTTTGTCTCTATAAATATACCAACTTTTCGTTTTAGTTGCTCTAAAATTTTCCTTCAACTTTTAGTCCTTGAAAAATTTTCAATCACTACTTTTGGTCCTTATTTTTAAGTTAAATTTTGTATTTTTTAAATAAAATTGTGCAGAAATATGTAGAATATTGTAAAAAAAATTACCAAAAAAATTAGAATTTTTTAACAAAACAAAAATTAAATATGAATTTTTAACTGTCAAAAATATAAAAATTCATATTAAATTCATGTGTTGTTAAACAAATCTAATTTTTTTTGGGAGAGATTCTTATAATATTATGAATTTTTATGCAAAATTTTATTCAAAAATATGAATTCTACATATGAGTTTACTTTAAAAGAGGAACCAAAAGTGAAAATGGAAAATTTTTTAGGGACTAAAAGTTGAAGAAATTTTTTAGAGGGACAAAAAACACACTAACCCAAAATTATATGATAATTATTTAATAAGTGTTTGTAAAATATTTTAGTTGTGGATGAAAAAAAAAACAAATTTTTATGTTTTTGGGATGCAAAATAGTGATGGAAAACTTTAGAGATACTAATAAAGGTTGGGAAGTGTTGACGAGTGTTCCCAGGGTATTCTTTAAGGGTCATAAGTGGTAACTTTTTATGAAAACTTATGTATTTAATGTATTAAAAATTGAACTATTTAAGATACGTAATATATTTTTGTGTTAAAACTAATTAAGATATTCGAAATGTAAAAATAAAGAGTATTGGAAAAGACATACTACAAATTCTTTAAATAATCAAGGTTGCGGATTAGGGTGTATTTGATCATTGGTTCTAACTCCTATGCCGTCAAGATTTCATTCATTCAAGATATCAACAGTTGTTCAATCAAATCGTAAATTAAATTCGATCTTTTGAATTGTAAAAGTAAAATTAAAATCAACATTTTAATGGAGATTGTCCAATCTTGATCAAATAATCATCAATATCTCAAATGCATGAATGTGTGCACCTTGCAGGGGATCCAAATTCTCTTTCAACACATTTTATGGTGGTATTGCGGTGGTGTCAAACAGCAACTGTTTTATTATTACATTTAATTTAATTTAATAAAATTGTTAACAATAAACACTTCCTTTTAATTTTTTTTTTTTTGTTTTCCTTGAACAATCATATCATATATAATATAATTCAAAATGTTAGGCACCCTGCATTTACTTGTCCTTTTCTTTTTTTAATCAATACTCGACCTTTTCTTAAAGGGTATGTCCTATGTCTAGTTATGGTCCTAGTAGTAGTGGCCAGCAGCATGTGTACTCAAAATGAAGCTCAATGTTCATAAACTACATCAGGTTCATGTTCCTCACAATTTTCAAGTGTAGTCCAATAGTTTCTACATTGTCTATGCTCCCAGTTTGATATTGGTGGTTCCTCTTTTGGATTCTCACTATATATCAAACTCTTGATCTGTCTCTCCCTTCCGCTTGTAAGGTTCAAACTTCACCTGTTAGCCGGTGCAAAGGTATGCAAGAACTGGTATGTGTTTGGTTTGGCTTCTTTTCAGCAAGAAGCACTTCTACAACACCACAAAAGTGAAAATTGAGTTTTCAATCATGTTTGGTTTTGCTTTTCAGAATTGCTTCTACCCTCCAAAAACAATTATATATGAAGCTACAATTCCTAGCTTTTGATTTAACTAGAATCAATTCTCCATTAAATTTTATATTTTATTTATTACAACCCATTATTTTCATTTATTGTCCTTTATCAAAAAAAAAATTGTATTTAATTTGAGGAACCAAATTTAATTAAAAAATTTAACGAACCAAATTAGCCTTTTAAAATATTTATGAACATGAGTTACCAAGTTTTGGTTTTCTTTTAAGGTATTTCCGTTCAGATTTGCTGCATTTTCTTTTTCTTTTACGCTACATTTTATCATTTTTGCAAACCATCTCTACTATTATTTTCTTTAAAAAAACTCTATTATTATTTAACTTACATATATTTTATCAAAAAGTATAAAATCCATAGACCAAATATTTTGTCAAAAAAATTTGGTTTAACGATCATATTTATTATTTTTTAAATTAATATACAGGAAAAATTATTTATTTATATTAAATAATATATATACAATTAGTATTGATCTGCACATACATTAATCTATTATGTCTATTTATTTTTATTTAGTTATGTCTATTTTAGTAATTATACATTCAAAATCAATTTTGATCAAAATTATGCAAACAACATTCATTTTGTTTAATCAATTCTACGTTATTGTATCCAAACATAAATCAATTCTCTCAAAATCAATTCTGACTAAATCAATTATATCAGAATCAATTCTGTCAGAATCAATTCTATCTAAAGCTGAACCAAACACACTTACATGAAGCAGTGTTCACTTATGTGGATAAATACATTGATTTGAATACTTATTGATATAACCTAAGTGTGGACATCATTAGGGCCAACTCTTCTAATCAATACATATAGTTGGGACTTCGATGGAATTTCTTTTGCCGTCAAAATTAGTTTTTCCCTGAAAAGTCACTCAGATTTAACACGAATTGATAAGTTTCTCAACGAATAATGTATTTTTTGTTCAACAATGATCCATCTCCAGCATATAATGTGAACTATTTTCAATCAGTCACTACATATTTAATTGAATTCTAAATGATAATTTACGCAATCATCACATTGACGGTTATTAACTAAATAAACATAATATATATTAATTAAAAATAATATATAAAACAATGACAATAACTTAGCTTGCCTCATGAAATACATATATTCATTCAAATATATATATATATATATATATATATATATATATATATATATATATATATATATATATATATCTTTTT
>Ga0099826_10001976_pt1 | contig 12869 bp, 6 predicted proteins | sample Mtrugardesep15_FD_76830 | JGI IMG/M metagenome (GOLD analysis project Ga0099826, IMG submission 76830) | Root nodule microbial communities of legume samples collected from California, USA - M. trunc garden sep15 | ecosystem: Host-associated > Plants > Roots > Nodule | place: USA: California... | reverse complement strand
CAAAAAGTTACACGGCATTGGAGCTAATGAAGTTGAAATTTCAGTTTCGTCAATAACCAAGCCATTGCCTAACATGGTGGGAAGCGACTTTCATGTACATTAAAAAAAAAAGTATTACAAACGTGAAGTATTAAACTAATTTTCCCAGCAGCACTTAGAATTTGCTCGTTCTTTTCAAACACAAAAGGAAATTGCTTGTTCTTAGCCAAGAAATCAACAACCAATTATTTGGTCACCCTTTCTCTCAACATCATATACACTTTCATTTGTGGTCAAGTTAGTTAAACATTTTTTCCTCATAAAAAGTTTTATAGAACTTCAGTCTCATTTAGGATTATTATATTTAAACCTTAGTTAGATTGTTTCTTTGTTAACCTTTATTTAGTCCTTAAGTTTCATAAAATTACTTCTATTAATAGAAAACACTCATGTATATTCCCTCATGCCACAAATTGATTTTTTAATACCAAATTTAATAATAATAATATAATTGTTAGTGACAAACTTCAACGATCATTTTTCATTTCAATATATATATCGATGAACTTATTTAATTTTTTATTGTAAAGCCCAAATTGGTCTTTGGAGAAAAATACATTGAGATCTTGCTAGAAACTATTTTGATTGACATTTGAGATTTAGGAGGAGAAAAATTATTTCTGTAAAAAAAAAAAAGGAGTAAATTTATATATTTTTCATTTTTTAGAGATTGGTTAACTAATTTTATATGTTTTTTAGTAAAAACTAAAAGGAAGTTGGATGTAAGAATTATGTTATTCTGAAAGAGCAAAGGGTACGTAGGGCGGAGAAGTGTAATAATATATGGTCTATGGTGATCAATGTTTGAAAATTTCTTTAAAATTTTGACGACGTCCAACATTGTCACCTATAAGAGCTTACGACTAAGAGATTGATCGAATAAATATTGATTCAATAAAAACAAAAGAACACATATATAATTTCGTTTTGAGGCATTAATAGTATTTTTTTTTTCCTTGTTTTTTTGTCAAATCAAAACCAGTTGAGTCATCGTCTTAGTTGTGAAAACATGTAATATCACGATCTTATATTATGAAAAAACATTGCCATTTGCCATTACAGTTTCGATCGACTTTCAAATTTTCAATGATCGGCCAGACTATAAGTTACATAACGATATTTCTTTTAATTTTTTGACTTATAAAGATATTTCTTATACTTTGGTCCTAAACAATTAAAATTAAAATATATAACATTGTGCAGTAGTTATTTTCAACCTTTCGCAAGTGAAAAAGAAGTGTGCAGAAAATGATTGAATAAAAATCAGAAGCCTGGAAGGGGGTAGCCTTGTGTGAATGTGCGGCACATTATGTGCCATATTCAAGGCCTAAATAAATAATATTACCTGGAGACTTTTAAATTTCTCATGGTAGACAGTGGACTAGACGAGTTAAAGTTACTTTTTGTTAAGATTTTCTATTGTGGTTGGTTTTCGAAAGGGTGACTTTCTTTAACAAAGATATGTGGGCCAAATATCTGCCACAATAAAGTCTGTTTCTTCTCAATGGGAATTGGGAACGGGGTTTTCTCTGTTTGAACTTTGAATGCTAGCATTTGTAATTTTATAGTAGTAAAAATAACACCGTGATTAGGCTTAATTAATGAAATTGAAACGGTTTACTTTGCTTTACTTACAGGTTCCATTGAGACTTGGTTGTGATGGTGGGTGGCAATGGCATTGCTTAATGCTTACCATTATCAATGTTTTTTATTTACTCTGCCATTTTAATGTTATATATCAGTTCTAATGTAGGGACCAGTAGGTAGTGACTTTGGCCTTTCTCTTTTAATCTTTAAAAAGTAACCTGGCTTTATAATAATGTGCCATTTTCATTTTATGTTAGAGGAATAATATATATGTTAGCGGAGACACGTGGTCTTAAATTAATCGGTAAAATTAGATGTGTTAACTTGTTTAGGTTTAAGTTATTAAAAAGACGTATACGTAGCTCATAAGTACGCGTAAAAGATTACAGAGACATTTGATATGTTGAATGTCGTGTTATAACTCACAATATCCTTCTTTTCTATATTTAGAGTGCAGTAGCTCTTTTGGGTGTATTAGATTATAACAACCATCAAAATCTTTTCAACTAACTTTGTAGTTACTATAGTAAACACTATTAACTAATTATGGGTCAAATCTTAAAGGGTTCAAGTACAAGTTGTTCAACCAGCAGCTTCATGATATCCAAGAAACCAAAAATGATGCTATAAATTTTATCAAAAATATGATGGTATATATAGATGAAGTTAGCTATTGCCTATAGGCAATCAAAACTTTTATTTTGGTCAAATTTCTGAAAATCAAAATGGGAAGTGTTTTAAGTGTTAACTACACACTTGCCAGTTCCCACTGTTGCATCCTATAGTATATTCATTTGAGACATGCATGGACAATTATATCATATATCTTGGAGATTATTTCTCAAAAAAAGTATAAGCAGATTCACGGTTACTAAAAGTTTAATTAAAGTGTACCATATATAATTCTTAAAGTTGAGGAATTGACATGTAAATTCTGCAGATTCTCCAAACAAAGCAACAAACTTTCCTCCCTTTAATTTATCTCCTCTTCTTAGAATCTATCTACATATTCTTCGACCAAAATAGTTTTTTCCTTTGTATGCACCAACAAAGAAACAAATGTGACCCAAAATCTACTCATTCATCCACTCATAAAAGGTATGAAACCATAAAATCCATTTATCCCCTTCTTTTCTTTTTACCCCGTTTATCATACACAAAACCAAACCAATTTAGACACACAAGATGACACTAAAAACCAAAGTGATAAGATTAACCAACCATCTATACAAAGATTCTTTCTTTATCATAATGAAAAATATCTAATAAGTAACTTTTGGTCCTATATATTATCATTCATATATTTTATTTACAAAATCACATATAGTGACGACAAAATACAAAAACCAACCAATATAAAATTAAAAAAAAAAAAACTTAAAAGAACTTATATTATATAACTCTGAGATATATGAAGAGTACTTAGCAATATTATTATACTTAATCTATGTTTAAATAGCGGTAGAACACAAAGCACCCTGTTTTGAATTAAGAGGAGGCACATTTAAAGTTGATCCAATTCCAAAAGCCACTATAGAATCACAATTAACATTAAACCTGTAACGACCAGAAACCCAAGTACCAATTTTCCAACGAAGTTTTCCATTAGCTTTAAGACTCAAACCCAATCTTCCAGAAACTTGATCACGACTCAATTCATAACCAATGGAAGGAGCAACGGGTAAACCATTTCCAATCAAAGAAGATGATAAAAGATTACCCTCTTGTTGTCCTTGGTAAAAAGGTGGCACAAATGAATCACTAGTTATTTGTTGATTCTTGTAAGTTGCATAAACTTGAAACTCGTCGTAGTAAATGCTAACTTTTTGGTTTGGATTTTTGGAGAGAAGAGTGAGTTGGATTGAGGAGTTGAGGATTGGTCCTGAGAGGTTTAGTTGGTAGATGTCAAGTTCTTGGAGGGAGAATTGAGGTTTGGAGGGTTTAAGGATGAAGTATATAAGAAGTATGAGTAATAGGATTGTGGTGAAAAATGTTGAGAAAGCAAAGAAGATTTTCTTGTAGTTTCTTTCTATTCTTAGTACTTGTTTTGTGGCACAGTGTTTTGGAGATTTTATTGTGATTTGAGACATTTTGTAAAACAAGGAAGAGAAGAGTGTTTGCGTGTGTGTGTGAGAGTGTTTAGAAACCTGAAAGGAAGGATGTTTACAACGTTAAGGAAGAGAGGGTGGGGTGGGTTTATAAAGAGAGCAAAAAGCAGCAATTATTATGTTCTATATAATATAATGCTTTTAGCAATTATTATGTTCTATATAATATAATGCTTTTAACTATCAGTTCTGTTGTGGTGATTAGTTTACGTACTCTAATAAAGAGGTTATGTTAACCGGTGTCCTAGAACACTGGTTAAGAAAATCAAAAAAAAAAAATTAAATTAAAAAATATATTTTATTGATTTTTAATTGATTGACAACACAAGTTATACTATATTTAGTTCTTAACCAGAGTCCGAGACACTGGTTAACATTATCTCAATAATAATAACTGGAAAGGATTAAAGTGGTAAATTGAAAAATTGCTTGATAATTGATATTGGAGGGAAATTCTAGCATGTCGCAACGTACACGCTTTATTTATGTAAACTCAGCTGAAATGTTGCAAAAATTCAGACTCCTGAACGAATCATGTATACATTTTCTCCTACTTTTCACAAGAATAATAAAGTGATTTTCTATAATAATAAAAAAAAGAATAATAAAATTATGTATTTTTAGTATTCTATGTTAATTTATGTTTTCACTTTATATATTTATTTATTCGAAACAGATTAGTTACTTTTGTATGTATTTATTTATATTGTTTGATCTACTCGAACTTTATTTTACTTTTATTTTTCAAGTCTAATATGGATTTTGTTGTAAAGAAAATCTTGTTCGGATACAATCTCAAATAAATATCATTTGAGCACACACTTATAAATAGAAAAATATAAAAGAAAAAATAATTACATTATATATATATTTGAAATAATTAAATAATAAGTATTTTATGTGTTTCCTTAAATAATATATATTTGAAGAAAAATTCTGACATTAAATGTTGGTACTTTTTACAACCAGCCGGGATTCGAATGTTGGTTTGCCATATTATGGAAGTTTAGTTCAACATCGTTAATTAATTCAATTTGATTATTTTCAAAGTGGCTTTGGTGTTTGATTATTTTAAGGTGGACCATCATAATCAGTTTTATTTTGTGTAATTCTCAAATGAGTGATAATAAGATTGAAATACATTTTTTATATTTTAACTTTTTCCCATCAAGAAAAGTGTAAATTTGGTGTATAATTATATTATGAAAATATAAATTCCATAAAGGATAAAGAAAAGAAAAAGCCCTTTAAAGATCCGTTCATAACGAGACACATAATAACCAATATTGTATACATATTATTTGGTTTACGAGTGATTTGGTGCATCTAAACTAGATGACCCTACACCATTCTCCACTTTAATAACACAAAATGTTTTCTCCTTTTGCAAGTAATTACGGAGCAAATTTTAGTGGGACAAAGCTTTCCACTCTTCACCTGAAAAATAAAATGGCACGTTCATACATTTCAAAAGCTAACAACACCAAAAAGTTCCCAGAGATGAACTGTAGAAAGAAAGTCTAGAATATAAGTTAACTATGTTAATGTTAATAATATGTTACATGTATTTCTTGTTGTTTTCACAGTACATCCTTTCTTTTCTTTAGGTCGTAAATAGCTTTGGTCGTTTTCAAATGTTTGGTTAATTAGGTTGATTGAGACTTCCATGTAACACAAGCAACCAAAATTGGGGCCATAACCGTCCCCAGTCCAACTTTTTCTTTTTGGTGCACAAATGGGTGCGGTAAAGCTTTCTCAAAATGAAAAACAAAATCTACTTCAGACAACTTTGTTTGAGTATTTTAAGAAAAAATTGAATGGAGAATAACCAAACAAAACATAAGTGTGTACAAATCGAATTGAACCACAATATACATGCAAGCTTTCATGAATGTATTTAATAACTTTCAAGTATTCAATAAAATGATGTTCCTTAGTGTAACTCTATCAATTAAAATGTTTGCATTAAACTGCTCCCATTCTTAGTAAAAAATACAAGTTTTGTATAGCACATCAAAACTAAGGAACAAGCCAAATTAATCAGCCGCAAGAAGTGCATGTTACTAGTGGTATTATAAGTTGTCATCATGGTAGTAAACCACATGGCATAGCACACAAGAAGTGAAGAAGGTTCTCCCATAATAAGTGGGCCCTACCCTAGGACTCCCCACAAAACAAAACGATGTCACAGTATATATCAGATGTATTGTAGTACCTTAAGTTAACGATTTTGCTAAATTTAAAATGATACTAGTATATACATACATTATCGATATGATACTGCCACTATTATTGAAGGAAGAGGATGGGGTGATAAGTCTTTAAGCTATAATAAGAAAGGGTGATTAGGAAATAAAAAGCAAAAGTAACGCTTTTTAAAAGAGAGTTTGAGGAGGTAGCGTAAATAGCCTTTCTTCATGATTGGAATTGGAAAGAGATATGGAGTGTGTAAATGGCCTAGTGGCATGCATGCATGCCCAATCTCATATATATTGTCATTTTATTTTTTTTTTGGATGAAAAAAGTTTAGTATATTAGATTAGATGTTATGTTATAATTTTCTCATTCATTGATATTTAAACTCTTACTTTTTAACTCTAATTTTCTTAGCTCAAATCAATTGAGTCAATTTGATTAAGAAAATTACATATATAAACTTGTGTTTGTTACTTGGCTTAATTATACTTTTGGCCCCCTAAGTTTTTTATAGTTGTGATTTTGGCCCCTTAAAATAAAAACTTTTTTCAGGTCCCCTAAGTTTACTTTCTGTTGCAATTTTGGCCCCCACACCAATTTTGACCCAGTCAACGGACACGTGGGCGCCACGAGTGTAATTTTTTTAAAATATTTTTTAATTTAAAAAAAAAATATATTTTTGTAATTAAAAAAATGTTTTTTAAATTACAAAATTAAAAAAAAATATTACAAATGAAAATAAATTAGTTACAATTTTTTTATTACAAAAATTTAAAATAAAAAAATTATTAATATTTTTTTAATTACAAAATAAAAAAATTTATTAAAAAATACAAAAATATTAAAGTGGGCTAGGGACCAAAATTGCAACAAAAAGTAAACTTATGAGGTCTGAAAAAAGTTGTTTTTTTAGAAGGCTAAAATTACAACTTTGAGAAACTTAGAGAGCCAAAAATGTAATTAAATCTTGTTAGTTTCTAATTTTGATTGTTAATTCTTTCATAATAATAAGACAACGGAGCGAGCATGAAAAGGAGGGAACATGTAGAATCTATTAAATGGCTTTTTGGTGAGTCAAAAAATAAAAATGAAATGACTTTTTGGAAACAAACGAAATTATTGTTATTATTTGATGATTTCTTGACCTTAAATGTGTTTTAGTTTCGCTTTTTGAGCTGAGATAATTGTCCACTTTCAACATGATTTTTCAGCTGCGGGGCCAGAGTCAGTTTCCATGGTTTAATCGATAGGATTAATCATCAAAGTCTTTAAATAGTCTAAGGTTCTTGCTAACGAATATTTTAAGGATACTTTTTAAGAATTGTTTGTGAAGAAATTATTCTTACAAATAGTCAAAAACATTTATTATTTTCAATGCATTGATTACATATACTTTAATAAAAACTTACTATTTAAAATTATTAGACAATACCTTAAAAACACTCATTAGCATTTTCCATAATTTAATAACAATAAATAAATAATTAATTAAGAAGAGATTAGCATGGGATGTTCATCATGCATATATATCAATATATGGTGATGGTGGACCATTTAATTGCTTTAATTTAGGGCCAGTTTGCCAATATTGGACCCTTCTAGTGAGTAGTTAACTTCAAATAGCACTTGTGGTAGAGACGTTTGATATTAAAAGTTCCTTTTTTTTTTGTCAGTTATTATTATTGCGTACCAAGCCTTCAATTCAATTAAGAGAAAGTTGAAGACCCCACAACTTTGTGGTTTCTCCTCTTCTCACCTTTGTTATCTTAAGACTCTCAATTTGCTCAAATTATATAAAAAGGGGTAAACGACATATATTGTTTAGTTTAATTGGGTGATAATATAAAACTTTTGAAATTCTTTTTTTTTTTTTTTGAGGGAGAAACTTTTGAAATTCTTGTTATGTTGGTTCTTTCAATATGTACATTTGGTTAAGGTTCCTAGTAAATCAAACATACTATAGAGATCAATAAAATAGATTAAGTGTATTGTGAAAACACAAGCAAAGTAAACATACTTGAAATATGGTTGTTAAGAAGTACAAGCAATGAAAAAAGGTACTCATTTACTTACACTTCAAACAACTTTTGGCACTGTTTTTTCCAAGGGGTCCCCTGATTGAGTGTATGTAATATTTGGCTCCTTGCATTTGTCCATTTTCTAAAGTACGTATTCTTTCTAATTTCTTCTTAAATTTTATCCACAAAATTAAAGTGCAGCAATTCTTTCAACGTGAGATTGAGTCCATAATTTTGAACTGCGCATTTCAAAATTTCAGCGGATAAGATCATTCAAGATATTAGCAAGTGAAGGAGTTTTTTTTTTTTTATTTTATGAAAAAGGAATTGTTTTTTTATCTCCTAGCTTTTCTTATGCTAGCCCTCTATATAAAAATGTGATGGCTCGATAATTGTTTTAAATTCACAAAGCTACATATTCTAACTTTTTTTGAAAGAAAAAAATATATGAAAATTACTTTCTGCGAGGATTTTGGTTTATTCTAACTTCTCATATTTTTCATGCTATTATATTAATGTTGGGAAATGTTAACGAATGTCTCTCCTTAACGACCATAAGTGGTAAATATTTATAAAAATACGTGTATTCAATTCATTGTAAATAAAAATATTTGACTTTTTTCAAAAAATAATTGTTTATTTTATAATATTTAAAGAGTGTCCTGGATACACCGGTTAACAAGACCCATTAATAGTATATATCAAAGAATTAACGTAGCTATAGAACATTCCAAAGACTTCCGGAACACATGCAAATATCCTTTTACATTAAAAAAAAAAATCTTTAATTTGAAAAGATACATCTTTAAACTAAGTTAAGAGTGATACTAATAAGATCAAATTGAATTTATTCTTTAAATAATACTAGTATGACATCTTCATCTCGAACTTCAAAATGACTTCTTTTTTTAGGAGAACTTCAAATTAACATCAAGAAAGGAGGAATGACTTGTTCCAAAAATATATTTTTCTTCCTGAATTTGAAATTCAAGTTGATAGAGTGTGTTGTTACATGATTAGGCGAATTGAGTCTCACGCTATGGCATGAATTTACTTCTTACTAACTAAATCAACCTCTATTGACTTTGTTTGAATTCATTTATGAAAGAGTATATAACTCTTTTTCGTGATTGTTTCTTCTGAACAAGTATTGCATGCTCCTCTGTATGTAAAACAACTACACCATCCAATTAAGCTCATTTTGAGTTTGGGGCAGCCCTTATAAATAAGAAAGTTATTCTATGCGCCCCCATACTCTCACAGGCCCCTATAATTTTGAAGATGCCTCTGTGACTTCTGATGGGGATCGGAAAATAACTTCCGATGCACCAAATTATGTTTCAAAAAAGTATGTTTTAATGTCGAAACCTCGCCTCTTCTTCATGCAAACATATTAGTCAGATGTTTATGCGAGACATGATTGCTTAGATTAACGTATTTGATGGTGAATTTACTACGACTTCCCAACTTGTTTGTTCATCAATGTATCCAGTACTTTGAATATCTAGTTGTTTTGAAACACAGCACCAGTGTTCTATAATCAAAATATCGGATAGATTGATGAACAAACAAGTATGGCATTCAGATAGTAAAGTAGAATATCTAGTCTCGATTTTAATAGTTATGAGCACAGATCGACTACCAGGGGCACATAGAACTTTCATTAAATAAGCCTAACAAGTATTTGAGACTTGAGATTCTGGAGAATTTGAAACTTGTTTCGCATAATTTGGAACTTGTTGTACAAAACAAAACAAAAAATTGGTAGAATAGTTGTACAAAACTTTGAATGAGAATATATTGTATTGAACCATTTTGTAAGAAACTCGTTGGATAATTGATGTTGTATAATATTTTATAGTAATTTATTTAAAATTAAAATAACAATTATTGAGAGGTCAGCCAATAGAGTCATACTAATATGATATTGTACAAGAAGCTCCAACATTACATGATAAATCAATGAGACCTAGTAAGTACACAAATCCTTAAAAAAAAATTAAATAATGAGACACGACAATCTCTATAAAACTATATAAAATTACAACTGTATATCAGGTCATTATTAAATATATATCAGGATCTAGAGGAAAGGCAAAAAAGAAAAATGGTTTTACACAGCATATACAGATCAAGTGGTTCTGATGTTTAAGAAGTCAAGGAAACAAAATTTTGAAGCAACTAATGCTAACAAAGCACACTATCCTCTCCACTAAGTCACATATCTGCTAATGTAATAATCAGTATTCTTAGCAATCTTTTTCTCCAGAAAGAGAATCAGGATTCGGTTGGCGAACAAATTGTCCTTTAACTCGAGGACGCTGCTCTGCTAGTTTCTTTCTGCTCTCATATCGAACCTGTTAAAAAGTATAAATAAGTTAGCATATTATGAAAACAATGATGATTGTTGATCAATGATCATGCTAGTATAATTACAAGCGTATTGATATTGATATTGATATACCTTCTTCTCATAACATCTCTCTTTTCGTTTCAAACGGAACTTGTTTAGAGCTGCTTCTCGTAGCATAGCTCGATGTGAATATCCACTGTTTGTGAGTTCTTCATTCTTTCCCTCTGAAACTGCTGCTGTTCTGAAAGTGGCAACTTGTTCAACATGGCCGCTACTTCCACAATTACTTCCGTAACCAATGCTGTTAAAATTGCTGGCATTTCCATTATTACAAAAACTACTGGATACACTTTGATCAGTTGTAGGGGAGATAAGTCTTTGATCCTCTGGATGTTCTGACTTGTGTTCCTGTGTATACACGATTTGGTTTGGAGTGCTGTTTCCATTTGGACCGCGAGGTTCGTAAAGCTGCTCTGAATTATTTTCTTTAACATTTGACTGATAAAATGCATCTGCTTGAAAGTTTTGTTCGAGAAACACAACTGAACCAGGCATTGATGGTGGACCTGATTGTGTACGAAACCCTGGTGGAAGGGTTGAACCATAGGCCATACAAAGATCATTGAACCTTACGCCTTTTACAGGAATTGGGAGAGAATGCCCTTGCTGGGAATGTGAAGTTGCAAGTTCAGATTCTTTTTGCATACTTGGTATTGAACTATCTGAGTTATGGTTCTCATTATTTGGTTTTTGTTCTCTTTGTTGATCAGAGAAGTTAATTACTACTGCAGGTGACGCTTGCAATTGCCTGTTGGTATACCTACATGAATGGAACACATTTCAGTGATAAGCATGCAGAATTCAACAGAGCGGAGAAGTTATAGAGACCACGAGTACAAAATTCATACACTTGCTAGCTTCACCCTTATCATGTTTTGAAGTTCTTCAAACTCATCGCTAAGAGTACAACAATTTTTAATTACGCGGAAAGGAAAAAATTAGAATAAAAAGGGATTTAGCAATTACCGCTTGAAAGCTGAAGCATTAGAATGCATAAGGGTGTGCCTTTCTTCGGTGAGATCCTTCTCAAAGTTGCTGGGATGAGAGCTTCTGAGAGAAAGATCCAACTGTGGAGAATGGTCAAACTTGCCTGTGCAATCAATTGATGAATTTTTGTGACTGCAATTCGGATCAGTACGAAATGCTCCAATCAAGTCAATAGCTTCCTTAGTAGTAGTAGAGTAAATTTGAACATAGTGATTGTCATGAACCTCACCACTGATGCTAGCATTCCTAAAATGCTCTTGATCATCGCCTTCCTGGCCATTATTTGCACTTGTCTCTCCATTTTTACAGTTATTTGTGCTTGCCACTCCGTTTTTGCAGTTAGCCATGCTTAATCCTAAAAATAAAAGTTTGTTCAAATTTTAGATAGTTCTTCCTTGCGGGTCGAACAAAATGATATTGCTGTGGAAGAAAGAAATTTACCTCCTGCGCGACTGTCCTGCGCGATCACTGCCTGGCCTAAATGAATGTCAAGTTCTTGTGTCTTTATTTCACTTGGATATGCTTCAGCACAAGAGCTCTGTGCATCACTTCCTTTCTCAATTAAGTCCTTATTTCTTTGAATGCAAGCAGCATCACCACCGGAACGATTACTAGCAGCGTTGTTTTCAGCAGTGGCTTCAAACTTCTGTTGTGTATCACTTTCATCTTGAGGGCCATTTATGCCAGCGGTTGCGGCTGACTGCTGATAGAGTAAACAAATAATAAACATAAGTTCAACCAATTTTGTTAATAAATTCTTAGTATTTTAGAGAAAAACTGAAAACGAACTGAAAATTGAGAGAGCAGAAGTCCTACTGATTGTCTTCTCCAAACATGCTGCCACAAATTCCTTAGTTCATTTATTCGAATCGGCTTAACAAGATAGTCAGCTGCACCTCTCAACATGCATTTGTATACTGTGCTAACTGAATCTTGCGACGACATCACTGGAAAAGCATGAAAAAAATACAGAACAATTAATTCAAGTATTAATAAGGGAAAAATTGACAAGCAGAAAGAAAATTTATCTTTAATATCATACTTATGACAGGGATGCTTTTGCAAATATCATGCTCCATAATCAATGTGAGAAGTGCATAGCCGGATATGGCTGGCAAATCGACTTCTGTAAGTATCAGATCAATACTGCGCGGTCTTCCTTTGAGTATTTCCCATGCCTTCAAGCCATCAGCAACAGCAGCAACTGCTCAAAACAGATCAAAGTTATTTTGAAGTTCTAGAGCTTAGATTTAGTTTCAAGTACACTAATTTTGTTTTTCAAATTACAATACAACCAAGATAAAAAAAACTCAATAATATAAAATCTTTATGGCAGATAAAAATTGAAAATAAATTGAATAATTGTACCAAGTTTATGGCTTAACCTAGTAATTCCCATACTGCTATAAGACTCTATTTATGGCTAACAAAATCCCTGTCACTTCTCTTTAAAAAACATACATAATTTTTTACATTTTTTCTCATGAGTTAAAATTTATCAAACAATGTTAAAAACAAAAT
>Ga0099826_10001975_pt1 | contig 12871 bp, 4 predicted proteins | sample Mtrugardesep15_FD_76830 | JGI IMG/M metagenome (GOLD analysis project Ga0099826, IMG submission 76830) | Root nodule microbial communities of legume samples collected from California, USA - M. trunc garden sep15 | ecosystem: Host-associated > Plants > Roots > Nodule | place: USA: California... | reverse complement strand
GCCCATTTGAATAATTCCCTTGGGGTTTTGAACTTCATCATAAGGGTTCTTCTCATATTCCTGCCACCCTAGGAAATATGAAGAATCTTGGCCATGAGAGTTGCATGTGGCTTTTGTAGATAGTAACTTCATTTTTTTTTTCTTTTATGTGGTAGGGGATTACTAAGGGTAGGGAGGAAAAATTTAAAGAAAGAATGTATGAGAGGGACTATAGAGAGAGAAGGATAGAGATACTTGATCTTTGGACTAAAATGTTAGAAGATGGATAGATTGGTGTATGATGTTGCAATGAGGCAAGTATTTATATATGCAAAATCAATCACATACCCAAAGGTTACCACGTGATGCTGAAAATAACACTTTTGACCAAAGTAATAGTCTCACTCTCATTGCCAACGCGGAAAGATAAAGTGATATATATGGTGGAAAGTTGCAAAACCTTAGTGAATGAATGTGTTAATGTTTTGTATTTTACGCACTATACCCACCGTCCCATACAATTCACGCAAAATATACTCACTCAATTGGTCAGCTTATAAAATATCATTTATGTATCATCCACTGGTTACACTATCCATCTTAATCTTAACACAAAAATTATGTGTTACTCCAAAGATTTATTTCTATGTTAGGGTTAATATTTTGAGAATGTAGTTAGGGTTAATTTTTAGAAAAACAGAAAGAAACAAAAGTGAGTAACTTGTGATGGGAGGGATATAGTAGACTTTTTAGTGGCGCCGAGAACACATACCGACAGCAAATCTCAAAGGGAATGGGTCAGTGGTGACCCACATTGGCTATGAAGACTTTATTTTGATCCTAAGGTATTCCTACATCATGGACCATAATGCTCCCTCTTGTACTAGCCTTCATCAAAAATTTGTCGGCCATTTTCTTTAATCATGTTTTAACTTCCCCAAATAAGCCCAAGCTGAATCTCCTTTCTTTGTTTTTGTTTTCCTTAAGCTATTATTTGCCTCAATATTTTGGCTCTAGCAGCAAATAAACACAATAGGTGTACTTGTTTGGCTTTTTCCCAATTTTTCTCTCATTAGTAAAAACATGTCATGATAATAGAACAATTGAATGACTAAGAGTGAAAATACTGTTTTAGAGAAAGTGGTTTTTTACGTACGTGTTGTATGTTTCTATTTAAAAGACTAAAAGTGTGACAACATAAAAGGGCATGTATTTTCCATATATATTGAGACTAAAAGTGTGAAAATACTCTTTTTGTATTAACCTTTCAAGTTTGGTTGTAAGATAAATATAGGAGCGACAAAGAATTATCACATGCAGAAATCGAACTTAAGTTCTCCTAAACAAATCATTATTTGATGAACTATTAACCATTTGAGATCAATTACTTGATAGCTTATTTTATATCCATTGTTTTTATTTTTTAATCAAAGAGAACCTTAATCAGAATCGTAAAAAATATAAGTTGAATTGTGAGACTTAGACACATATATTAATAGTATTATCATGATAGTGGAAATTGAACCACATCATAAAAAAATGAACGATTAAAAGTTAGCTTTACAAGCTGTTACTCGGTGTCAATCCTCGCTTAATTATTATGCTTAATCATTGCAGTATTTTAACGTGTACAATCTTTCACGTGAAAAATGTTATTAGTTGTGCACTTAATAATTTTTCTTAAATATGTTCCTAATTACTACTCATGTATGTATATATGTATGTACACACCATAAAAAATACTAAACAACAAACAATCATATCGTGTATTGTATGTAATCATGCAAATATAATTGTTGCGCATGTAAAAAAAAACCATTGTTACTATTATCCTTTTTTTGCTACGTCGTAGCATCTACATGACAAGTTTTTTTGCCTTGTTAGTGCCTCTAGTGTAATTGGATTGTTAAATGGTCAAAATTGGAAAAATCTCATATTATTAGGGTAGAATATGTATTTTTTTTACTGAGTTTATTTTCAAACTTTGAGTATATTTTTTTTGAAAAATTAAATTAACCGACCAAAATTAGCATCGAAAATAATCGAACATAAGATCTTGTAGATGAACACACTCTAAGGTCTCAAGTCAACACTCTTATATAAACTTCACATGTATTATTGGGGTTATTTCAACATTAAATATGAAGAAGAAAGAAAATTCAACCTCCAAAAAGAATTGTGATTTTTTCAGTTTTTTATTTAATGTTAGATAAACTATCCACAATTCAAAGAAACCTTAAAAAAAATCAATTGATTTTCTTTAATAATAACTTTCCGCCTTGGTGTTAAAGTTTTACCAACATTGTTATGAAAATATTAATAGCCGGCTAAAATACTCATAGCTTTTCTCCTTTAGAAAATAAAATAAATAATACTCATAGCTTTTCTGGACCGGCGTTTCGAAATTAAGGTGAGTCGCCTGATAGAAAGAAATTAACAACTGTGAAGTAACCCCCTATGCTGTTAGAAAATATTTGCGTGATTTTTTTTTTGAAGGAATATTTGCGTGATGTTACATAGTTTGATATTGATCATTTAATTTTGGCCGAGTGCATGGGGGACCATTTTGATTTTTATTTACTACTTCAAAGATGTTCCCACCAAGCAGATCTTTCCTTTTTCATTTCGTGCTATGATGCACAGATAGGATATCCAAAAAACTTAAGTCTTATATGAGATAAATAAGATTTTTAACAAGAGTTTATAAAAATAAAAAAAAAAATAAAAAATTCGTTGGCTTATGAGTCGATGAGTTATTCTCCAAATTCTAACATAATATGATATCATTGTTTCTCTAAGACCCATTAAACCATAGATAAATAGTACTACGTAATACAACGGGTAAATTAGCATATTCGAGCACGCAAACTTATTCATAATCAATGTTGGGATTTGGAGTGAACATCCAATGTAAATCATTTTTTTAAGAAAGTCATCCAAATAATCGAAGGCACTAATGAAGTTTTTATTGTTTTGGTTACAAGGCACTAATAAAGCTTGCTAGCTTATATGTATGGATCCATATAACATAACCACATAAAAAAGCATTAACATAAGCCCAAGTACAATTATAATGCCTGTTGGCCGCATTTTTTTATGAGTTAAACTCTGCTTTCTCTGTCAAAAAAACTTTGCTTTCTGTTTGGACTTTAGAAGACCTATTATATTCTATGTTACATTTCTCTGGGTACCCTTTATAGCCATTCCTAATAAATATAATTTTCCTTTTACAAAATCTCTCTTCTTTTTTTAATTATAAAAATAAATAAAGGCATTATATCAACCTCGAGTTTAGCACTTTGAGTTTAGGTTGGCTAAGAGTGTGCAATAAATTTCATTATTGCTTATAAAAATGAATATATAATGATGTTATCATATATTGAGTTAAGGATAGAGGTGCCAAGTTTTAAATAAAAATTAATTAATACTCCACTACAAGACTAGTGTTTGGCTTGGGGTAAGAAAGAAATAAAGTTATAGCTTGTTGAAGTGATCTTGAATTTGGTTGGTTGTCTATGGTAGTACACATGCAGTTTATAGGGTGAATTCTTAGTTGCTAGTTTGTTATTTATGCATGGTGCTACCTTTTCTTAAACTATACTAGTTTGCAAATTATATGTTGGCTTTGGATATTCACACATTCTCTTTACTTGTAAAAAGGATATTCAAAAGCATTATAAGCTTATCATAGTGAATAGTGATCTTATTGTCTAAATTTAATTATCAAACATATCTTTCTTTTAGGACAAAACTTAGGCATATTTCTTTAATTAGATGTTTATCATACGATTTTTAACTAAAAATACACATTTTTGGATATAACAACCTTAAAAAAAATTATGGATTTAAAGAAATCACGATGAATTTAGTTAAAAATCGAATGAAAAACACCTAAAAAAATGCACATAATTGTTTTGCTATATGTTATTGTTATACTAAACCTATGTTTGGTTGGGAGTTTGCACCATCAAACATGCGTTTGTATATACTCTCACCGTGATTTAAGAGAAGCTAACAAACCAAGCTTCTCCTCCAACGTGATTTTTTGCCGCATAAGTGATAAATCCACCGCTAAAACAAGCATACCATAAGTAAACTATTCGTCACTAAAAAAGTTGTTAAAAGAAAAATGATATTCCTACGACCATATGGAGCTCAAAAAAGAGAGAAAGATTTTTCTAAAAGTTGTTCAAAAAATAGTTGTGCAATCTCTTATTTAAGATGAATGTTAATAACATTTTCTCTAACAATCGCTCTATTTCTAAGTAAAATTCGTTTGAGTTTCACCAAACTTGTTTTCAAAATATGAGGCTCACATGAATTTCATGTGTTAGAGAATATGTTTCTAACACTTCAACGTTAGAAAGCAAAGACATACGTCAAAACAAAAGGGGTATCAAATCCTCACCTGTTAATTAATCCCACCACATTAACGATGAATAATGTAAATGAATGGTGTTGTACTCCAAATTCAAGGACAGACATGGGAAGAGGATACCCCATCTATTCCCATCAAAGCAAACAACAACAGAATTTGGTCGCTAATTGAGGTAGAACGATCTGATTGATGCAATCGATGACATTTCAGCATTAGGGAACACAACACAAAGTAATCACTATTAAGGGGGCACAATACTAAAAACATGAAATGAAAGCCCTTCAATTTTGTATATGACAACATTGTAACCCCAATCATTGTTTCTAATATTGCCAAAACATACTCTCTCTTTTTTTAGTCAAGCATACTTTTTTTTTTTGCCAAAGCATAATTTTATTTCTTTTTCCTTTGATACGAAATTATAAAAATGTATCCATGAATTGGATAATTCCCTTCCCTCTTTTTTATCTTTCTTTTTTTTTTCTTCCTAATTTTTTTCCCATAAACTTGAATTTCCCAATCTCTATTTCTACTCTCACGTGTTATTGAAGTTACCCTCGAGTTAGTTAAATATTGAAGTATTTAAAGAGGGGGCAAAAGATAGGAAAGGCCACGTGGTTTGTAGTAAAGAAAGGGTTATTAAGGCATGTGAAATCCTCGTTTAAGTGTCCCCAATACCCTCTACAACATACAATAAACTTAGATATTAGTCACCGGGACCATTATATAGCTAGAGAGTGCTATTAAAAGAAAGAAAAGGATAGCTAAGAAGTACAATATTATGACTCCTAACATGATTTTCATGTTACTCGATTCTTTACTCTCTTACGAGGAAACACATGGTATAACGGATCGGGCTATTTTGAAGTGAGTGAAAAAATTCAAACCAATATAAAATAATTGGTATGATTTAAAAGTTTATGAAACTTATTTTTAATTATTTTGAATTGGATCAATTTATTTGTGAGCATCTACAATAGAATGATTTGTTTTGAATAGTTGAAATTGAGAGCTTCTTCTTTAACTCAATTATTGACCCAAATATAAAGGAATAAATAACTTAATTTAATTATTTTGAATTGGATCAAATTATATGTGAGCATCTACAATAGACTTTTATCATTTGTTGCGTATAGTAAGTATAATTTAGAAGTCTCATATTGTTTAAAAAAACAGACATTAAACCCTTGACTCGTAAATTTAATGTTTGAAGATTTTACGTTAATGTATGATGTCTCTTTCATTTATGTGTTATGAACTTAATACGGATGACTTCCCAAACTTCTCACACGACCCAACATTATTTGATGTTGTACGTCCCATGTGGCTCCCCTCATTCTCGATGGTTCTCTGTCATTTTCACTTCCTAGGGTGGGAAAAAAATCGATCAGTATATATCTAACCAATTAATTTAATTGGTGTGATCAAGGTCAACGAAAATTAGTAGTATACTGACGCCTCCTAATATGTTCAAACAGTGAATTCAAGACTTAATTTTGAAGAACAAAGAACGTACATGTAGTTGGCTCTATAATATAATAAAGACTAGAGTTTGTCCACTCTGAACAATTGACTTTGGTTCAAGTAGTAACGTATTGGACTTGAAATCATGCATGCTAAGTAGCAACTTGGACTTTGTGTCTTGATAAGCTTGTTGAGTTAAATACGTTGATTTAGTATATGTTGATGGTATATCAATCATATATATAATTACACAAGAATGAAAAGCAGGTTAGACAAAAAGAAGGAAGAAAAAAAAACATGGAGTAAAAATACCTAAATGCACAGTCAATTCACAACTTATAGTTTAGACCTACTCAAGCACAAAGCAACCATGGTCTAACACAATCTGCTTATGCAATTTAATATAACATTTATCTTTAAGAATAAGTTTTGTTTGATCATAAGTATTTAGTATGTGTTTGATTATTCAATGGATCACCGCTGCTTTACGTTTGCAACTCATTTTACCGTGAATTTATAAAGCTATTATTTATAGTTTCTCTCAACGCTACTTTATATTCTGATTTTGCCTTTAACAAACACACGCTTAGACACATTATTTAATCACAACAATACACATCAATTATTTATTTTAAAGATAAATATTATTTAATCCATTATTTCTCTTTTTATTTTTCTCAAGTATGTGTCAAAATGTTTATTTTTCTCAATCATGTGTCTAAATGAAGTGCTCTAATACTTGTGACCCACTAAATAGTAATTTCCTATGTCTGAATAGAAAACTGTTGGAGAACCCCACGTGAAAACAAACTTATATGTATATATACAAGTAGCCCTCAATATAGAATAAGTACATTTATCACTTCTACGACTTTGATATGTGCCTCTTGGGTGAATAGTAGTAACTTGCGAAACAAACTCAAAAAAGTACAACTATCATATCTATCATATTGAAAGCTCTTTATAATCGAGAGTCTGCATCTCGAACAATATCTATTCATCCCTTCATAAATAAAAGTAAGAAAACAAATATTCACTCAACATTACTTTTTAAAAAAGAAAAAAAAATGGGAAAATGGAAATTTTATCAATAACAATTATACTAATAATCATATTACAATTGTTTCATGTGAAATTCAAACTCAATTATTTGCGATTATAAAGTTAAACTCTAACCACTTAACTCACACATCTTATACCAGTTAACATGACTATAGAGGTGTATATACATTGGGAAAAATCATAAACTTTGTGCTATTCATAATTACACTTTCAAATAAATTATAGTCCAAAAGTACGTATAACTGTAGAAATATGGGGCGAAAATTAACCCCTAGTAAGCCAAGTTGATACATGAAAACCCGAAACTAATACATCATTTCAAGCCCATAAAAAAAGAGGCTAATAATACTTATGTCCATACCTATGAATTGAACTGTGAGGACCATGTAGCGGGGTCCTAGGGTGACATAACTCCTTCAATTCAATTTCAATTGTTATATTGTCTTATTTGTCACATGGGCAATGATAAATACATCAAGACAAAAAATACGAAGTCAGTGTGGTCTATATATACACATCAAAGGGTCTCATTTGAAAATCCACCTCTTCTGGAAAATTATATCTTGCATGTCTAAATCAACAAAAGAAGACTCTTACAGCCTAATATGAAAGCGAACGCATGTACTTCCTAGGCCCACATTCAACTTGATCTTTATCTAGACTAGATAGATCTCATGCATCGAGTATTCTTTTTACAGAACAAATTCAGGTGAGTTGGATATCGGAGTCAAGTCTTAAAGTTTAGATGGTTTTGACAAAGGTATTTATGTATCATGCATCAATAAGTTTTTATAGTAACCATGAGAATTTTAGTCGCACATTTACATGGTACGTAAGGGCGGAGTTACCGTAGGACATAGCTAACAGTTTTATGATCATAAGGTTGTTATGTGGTCCGGTGGAAAGTGAGTGAAGGCGCATGACAATAGTGAGGTTCATTTGTGTTCGAACCAATGGCGAAACTAACAATATTTTTATGAAGTGGCCATATATAAAGAAAAATAAAATATTTTTAAAAAAATTAATAGTAAGTTTAACCAATAAGTAAAAAACAATCGCAATAACTGCTACGTATATAAAATGTACTTTATAAAATACATTTACAGCAACAATAAAGGGTTATAATTTACTAATTATTTATTTTTTAGCTAAAATAACAAAGTGTTCATCAAAGGTTTGTTTTTACAATGATAAAGGTTTAATAAAGTGTTGTTAAATCAATCCCGTGAGTTTAGTTCCGTTGGTAGGATATTGAATATTACATGTAGGGGTTGAGGTTCAAACTTCGGACACCCCATTTCTCTGCATTTAAAATGTGTGAGCTTTGGCCACTAGGTTATTTGACCAAAAAAAAAAGTTCCGTTAAATCTCTTTGAGTCAATGGTGATAAAAAAAAAATGGTAAAAAGTGATATATTGTAGTTGTTGTCATATTTTCATGGTCAATCTAAGTTTTTTTTTATGTTCATCATCTAGTTCGTAGATGACGGGATCCGATAATTTGGAGTTTGAAAAGTAAGTAAAGCCAAATACAAAAATTATATCACTTAAAATCTTAGAGTAACCAAATATATATTATTAAAGGTAGCTTGATATAAAAATATAAATTCATACTCGATTTTATTCCTTAATATACTCTATTTCAATTTTGTTCATTGTACGAGAATCTTCATATAAAATTAAAAAAAAAGGTTATTGGTTTTAATTGGGTAATGATTACATGATTCTCTTCGAACAAGTTGATTAGTCAATGACCGTGAGAGAGGAGAACAATTTGGGATTTTTCTTTCAAAAAAAATACAATTTAGGATTTTTGGCATCGTGTGTTGAACTCAAAATAGATAAATTAATGAGTCAACATTTTTCAATTATTTTATTATTTCAACTTCTAATTTTGTTTCTATTTTATTATTCTACAAACCTTTTTTTTTTTTTCATGAATGGGGTTTGACCATTGTTTTCCCTCAATTCTCTTGTATTTTTCTTATGTTGGTTTTGTAAAGGGTCTGATAACGAATACATCTGAACACACTTTAAGAATTATAAATTAAAAAATAAATCTTAAAAATTTTAAACACTTTAATTTTTAATATATTAATTACACAATTTTTTATAAAAGTTGTCATTTAAAATTTTAAAATAATGTTTGAAGGCACTCGTTGTCATTTCTTTTTGTAAATATGATCATAAATTACTGATAAATCGACACACAATGAAGTAAAAGAAAGATGAGTTTAAAAAAATAGTGAGAGATAGATTTTCATTTTGTTTTTCAGGCAAGAGATTGATTTTCATAGAAGTGGGAATTCGCACACCGTGCTATAGAAGGACACCTGCCACGTGAACTTTTCATTGATACACAAGGTTTTTTAATTGATCAACACATACATTTATTAATTTAATTATCATTTACAATTGAAATCATATTAAATATTGAGTTTTAAAATTTTTAAAGATAAAAAATGCATAATATCTTTAAATCAATCTAGTGAATGACTGAATGTGGTTCAACCGAGCAAAATGAACGAATTGAAGACCTTAAGAACTATATAATGGTCTTTGAAGTAACGAAACGAGTAGTGATAAGAGAATTTAAGACTAAAAGCATTGATGGAAAATACTCTTAATTAGGGAGAAAACAAGTCGATAAAAGATTTTAAATGGATTAAAATAAAATAAAAATACATTTTGATTAAGACTAAAATCAAAAGTTAATAACTAATAAAGACGAAATACATATTTAGGACATTGTGTGTTAGGACATAATCTAAGAAAAAATTGTGTGTTAGAAATCATGCTTGTGCACATCAAAGTATGCTCTCACTTGGTTTTTCTTCAATTTTCACTCAAATTTTTATGGCATCACTGTTAAAAAAATGCTAACTTATGCTTTTAAGACATACGTTCAAAAGCTAAATATTAAAATGTTTTTTTTGGAAATTATGCATTTAATATTTTTTTGATAAAAAAATATTAAATACATAATTTAAAAAAAAAAACATTTATCTTTTCAATGCAAAATTTATGTAAACTAACAACAACAACAACAAAAATAAATTATGTAAACAAAGAACTTAAACAAAGTACAAATGTTTGTCATAAATTACTTAAACCAAAACTTTGAAACATCAATATAACATAATGAACAATTTTGCTCATTGTCCTGTTATATAAAACAATCATCTGAAAGATAAGTTCCTAAGTCCTAACCCTCCATAACGTATCTCTACTAACCATAGTTTCAAAACTCAGCCTAGACCTGACCCTGACCGTGAACCAGACACGCCTCTATCATGTGAAACTTAGAAAATGTTGAATTTTTTTGAAAGAAAAAGCAACAATGAGGGAATTGAACCAGATCTAGGGGGCTTAAAGAGATGAATCTAAACCACTGCAACAACTCATTGCTTGTTGTCTAAATATGAATAGTCATTTATATATTGAAAGAAATATATTTAAGTATAATTACAATTACATATTATATATTTTTTAAAGAATTACATATTTTATATATATATATATATATTATAGGATACGTATTTTATTATTATATATGCCACATACATTGTAACCAAAAAAAATACATTGATGTTTACTTGTCTTGTGATTTTTGTTCAATGATTTTTATTTTGTCTTTTACATTGTGAAATTTTTATATTGTAAGAGCAATGAGTTTTTTCTATAGAATTTCTTAGATACCAATTTATCCGGTTTAATACACATACAAATTATTTATAGATGTCGATTATGCAGCCGAGTCATCTGATTCTGTTATGCGGTTCAACCAACGATTCAGTGGTTCGACCATTGAACCAGTGACCCAATGATCTTACCGAGTCGATGACCGAACCGAGTTTTAAAACTATGCTACTAACCATATATATGAGGTAAAAACAAAATTTTGGGGGACCTAAGCGATATTGAGGGGGGCTAAAAATAAATTTTCAATGTGAGAAATAACAATTTAGCATTAATCAAAATAGTAGTTGATGTATATTATACTCGTTGTTGAGCCTTGTCTTGTAGATCAATTAGCCTTTAGGCCCTTTATTTTGACATTTACTTCTTTCTTTCTTTTTTTTACTTCAACATATCATATGTTCTGCTTTTTTATTGCTCAAAGACTTCTTTTATAATACATTTTATTGACCAATAAAAAATGTTACAGCAAAAGAAGAAATAGTAATGGGAGAATTTTGTATCATACTCCCGTTGGTTATACCTATACACCCCAAATTGCATGAGCAATTCAAAATATACTTCATTTAAACATTAAAAGTATCCTTAGTATGTTAAAATTAGGAACTTTAGTAAAATAGGGTGTGTTAATTAAGGGATATATAGGTATAAAGGTGGAGAGTGGGTGTATTAAGAAAAATTTCTAGTAGTGGATATGTCTTATATTGGTTGTTGGGTCTTGTTGATGTCTTGGTCTCTAGGCCCTTTGTTTTCATATAGGCTTCTTACCTTTTACTTGAGCATGAGAGGGGGTGTATTAAGGAAAATTCCTAGTAGTGGATATGTCTTATATTGGTTGTTGGGTCTTGTAGATCTCTTGGTCTTTAGGCCCTTTTACTTGAGCATATATTGTGCTTTTTTGTTGTCACTCTTCTTTTTAATTGTAGGGGGAGAATTTGCTTCATACCCCCACATTTATACTTATACAGCCCCTCCTCAAAGGGTATAAACTATCCAAAATCAACTTCATTTTAACTAATTAAAACAATTATATATATTAAAAAATCACATACCCAATAATCTAGAAAAACGAAGAAAGTTTATGAAAAGTTGTTAATATTTTTGTATTTCAAAAGATCTGTTATGAATATTCAAACACGAGGGCAAGGTCCGAGGTTCAAACCCCGACCATCACAAAAAAGAAAATGCGAGGTCATTAAACATTCCCACTCTTATATCGGATGTTTTGTTTTCAAAATATTTGGTATGAATATACAAATCGGATCTTGTAAAGTTGAAAACATTAGAAAATTTTAACACGGTTTTTTTTTTCCGGGTCGTTTAGTATAAGAGGTGGGTATATTATTTTTAAAGAAAAATTGTTGTTATTATATTCAAATAAGAGTATTTTTTTAATATCATGTGTTAACAGATCCTTTGTTTTGATAGAGGATTCTTATTTTTACTTGATCATATATGTTGTGTTTTGTAATTATTGGTCGAAGACTTTTTCGCATAACAATTTAGGGTTAATTATTCAAATTAACCATGAAATATAACGAATTCTGAAAAATGATCCTGCAATAAAAAACACAAATTTTACCCCTGTAGTTGAAGATTCTTCATATTTTTGACCTTTTTTTTTCTTCCTATAGACACAAAGTCCATAAAATAGATATAGAAGATGAATTTTTCATGAGTTTTTGCAAGTATGTTTAAGAGGTCAAAATATGATTTTCCACATAAAATTGGAATTTTCCAAAAAGGACGAATTAATTATGATTTTTGAAAGCACCAAAAACTCAAAAAACAAAACAACCAAAATCTCAATTTAGAAATCAAATTTAAAGTTTGCTTTTTACGTACATCTCTATAAATATACATAAATAGAGGATTTGCAAAGTTTTGTGACATTCATAATATATGTGTCTTTTTATAGACACCTCTATAAAAATACATAAATAGAATTTTGAGCTAGTTTTTTTACAGACACCTCTACGAAATTTTGCATATCCTCATATGTTTTTTGTCCCTATAAATATATTAAATTTTTGTTTTAGCCCCCATAAACTTTTCTTTGATTTTTAGTCCCACAAAAGTTTCCAATCACCATTTTTTGTCTCTACTTTTAAGGCAACTCATATGTAGACTTCATATTTTTTAATAAAACAATTTCAACAATGTTTACTGTAACGCCCTCTCTAATTATTTAATTATTTTATTAGGTGATATGGTATATGTTTATATATTATATGATTTTGATGATTATGTGACGTATATGTGACGTATTTGTGACGTGTGACGTGTTATT
>Ga0099826_10001973_pt1 | contig 12874 bp, 8 predicted proteins | sample Mtrugardesep15_FD_76830 | JGI IMG/M metagenome (GOLD analysis project Ga0099826, IMG submission 76830) | Root nodule microbial communities of legume samples collected from California, USA - M. trunc garden sep15 | ecosystem: Host-associated > Plants > Roots > Nodule | place: USA: California... | reverse complement strand
CGAGTGCTAACTGATGTTGGTGATGTCCCTATTCAAGAAATTCGAGATTGTGGTGTAGATGATCATAGATTGATGAATGTCATTGGTGAATCTGTCAAGTTAGTGATGGAAGAGGTATTTTTTCCAATTTATGAGCTTCTGATGAGAACACTGTCAAATGATTTGGTCCCTATAAACATATACACCTTCATCATGCTCAATATATTGTTTCTTAGCATTGATTATACTATCATGTGAAATATGATGTTTTGATGATAACTTTCTGTTTGAATTTGCTTGATCCTCATGATGTCCACATTCTTTCAGGATCCGTTAAGACCCTTAGTTTTGGGTGGCGATCACTCAATATCATTTCCCGTTATTAGAGCCGTCTCTGAGAAGCTTGGAGGACCGGTTGATGTTCTTCATCTTGATGCGCACCCTGATAACTATGATGAATTTGAAGGAAACTATTATTCACATGCTTCTTCCTTTGCTCGAGTCATGGAGGGTAACTATGTTCGGCGACTCTTGCAGGTAATCTTTTATTCTTGATATATATACGTGCGCTTCTCTTATATCCTAAAAAGTTCAATGTATGTCTGGAATTGTGATGAATTTGCCAAAATCATGATGGCACTGTGATTTTGTTGAAGCTACAAAGTGTAGCTTTTGCCAAAATTGCGGTGGCTCGAGTTTGACAAAATCACAACGGCACTGTCAATCCAAACATGCACTTAATTTTATAAAGCTTTTCTCAAACATAAACCTGGTTGTTCTCTGTAATAACATTCTATTTCATTCTTCTCATTTAGCATTTATATTATGTCATTAAATTATGGGAGTGGAGAACTGTAATTGATAAATTTAGTGTTGAATTAAACCTTTTTTCATTTAGTGTAGATGTAATGTTTCTTTAGTTTCTTTTTGACTTTTTTCATAATCAGATGAATTTTGTTTTTAATTTGTTTTGTTACATAAATTGCTGCAAGTTCTTTCCTCTGGTTATAAATGTCAGTCTTCTCCCATGGTTTGTAAGATATGTCATTTATCCTTCATGTTTTAATTTGTTAATTTATTTCAGGTTGGTATTCGTTCAATAACAACTGAAGGACGTGCGCAAGCGAAAAAGTTTGGTGTTGAGCAATATGAAATGCGAACATTTTCCAGAGATCGCCACTTCCTAGAGAACCTGGTATGTCTCTCTCTGTCTCTGTGTGTTTCCGTGTGCGTGTGTGTATATGCTCGGGTACGGAAGCAAAATATAAATGGAACTGTTATTATGTTGTGTTGAGATTTGGTGCTTCATTGGTGTTTTTATGAACCTTGGTGATTTACTTGTGCAGAAACTAGGGGAAGGTGTGAAAGGTGTATATATCTCAATAGATGTGGATTGTCTTGATCCTGCTTTTGCTCCCGGAGTGTCTCACATAGAACCTGGAGGTCTTTCTTTCCGCGATGTTCTTAACATCCTACACAATCTTCAAGGTGATGTTGTTGCTGGAGATGTGGTTGAATTCAACCCACAACGCGATACTGTCGATGGAATGACTGCTATGGTAGCTGCTAAGTTGGTGAGAGAACTGGCTGCAAAGATTGCAAAATGACAAATCTCATGACTCCAGATATTTATTTCCTAAATACACTTTGAAGGATACCTTTTTAGAGTGGCAATCAAATTTTACTAGGTTGATGCATTCTTAAAAGAGTTTATACAATATCAAACATGATTAATATTTCAAATAATTTTGAGCGCTAACTTTATCTTGGGTTTCAAGTTTGCTTAGAAGTTGATTCTGTTTTATCAAGATTTGTCCCATTTATGTATAGTGGGTTAGACTTGGCGCAACGGTGAGGTTGTTGCCACGTAACCTCGAGGTTATGGGTTCAAAATCTCTGCTTGTGGGATACGACTGCGTATATCTATCTTCAGAATCTACCTGATAGGATCCTCGTGGATTAGGCTGCCCTATATAGTCTAAAAAGATGATTGATCTTATGCGGAAATTACACCTTGTAAGTTTTGTGGCCGCAGGTCACGACATGCAAAACTATTTTTAGTTTGCAAGATGGATAAAATAGATATTTCAGTTATTTTTTTGCCTTAAACAAAGGGTTAAAGAATGCGTCATCGAAGGGTTAAAATTGCACTGCACAGGCTTGCGCTTGCGCGTGTCACATACACACACATTATGACTAAGACTATCATGATATTGTAAATATGTGTTTGAATCTGCGGTGACAGCTCCATCAACGCGCGATGTGTTTGAAACTGTACATTGTAAATTCTGAGTGTAGACACTAAATCCTTCAATATAGATATGTTTAGATGGTATATAACTGAAAGCAAAAGTAGTAATTACTTATACATTGAAACTAAGATATTACTAATAAAATAAAATTAAGATACATTCATCTGGAATCTGGATTCGGCGTATGTCCCTCACCAGACATGAAATAAAATTACTGCTGTTTCCCTTCCCCTGTCTTGTGTACTAAACCACTTCCAGGTTCTTTAAAATTCAACAGGGATTGTGCAACATTTTCATTTGGCTACTGTTTTGAAGTGGAAATTTGTTTCAATTCAGGGATAGAGAAGGTGAAGGACACTTTGTATTTGCTCACTTTTCTTCTCTAGCAACAATCTCAAATTGCTGAAGCCTTTGCTCCTCTTATTGATGAAATATTCTTTATTCACAAGCTAATTCCAAGCCGAATTGATTGAAAAACTCCAATGCAAAGCCTTTTTCAGGAAAAGATAAGTGGCAAAATTTTCAATTTTTACCACAGATATATTTTATCTTATTAAAAATGAATTAGAACTAATTAAAAGGTTAAATAATAATAAAAATACAACTGAAACTAAAATAGATATACCATAAGATAGATCACATAACTTCAACCATGCCAATTTTCATCCATTCAAGTCTACACTTTTCTAGTATCAATTGGACTACAAGTTTTCAGGCTCTAACAGCATTTAATGTCTAGCATTTAAGAATCTGTTTTCATATAAAAAATAAAAAGTATATAAGAAAATATAGTCCAAAATAAACCATGTCACACATTACACAGATATATTACTCTATTTTCTTTTCTAGCTACCTTACTTTCTGCCACCAAAGTTTTTGCTTCAATACTCTCATATCAATTCACAACTTCCTCTTCCTTTGCCTCTTCTCTTTTCTCCAATTCTATCAACTTATATCTTCTTGCACATACAATATAAAATATCAAATTAATACCTGTTAAGCATGCTGACAAAAAGAAAAACCAATCTAAATGACCATCATTTAGATTCGGTGAAACCCAACCAGGTCGTCCATGAGTCGAAGTGATTTTCATTACGACAGTCAAAATAGTGTTGGCAACATAACTACCAAGTGCCGATGAAGACATTGATAACCCCATTCCCAAGCTTTTCAATCCATCTGGTGCTTGTGCTGTAAAAAAGTTCATTTGTGCTACATATACAAATGCTTCTGCTACTCCTACAAGCACATATTGTGGTATTTGCCAAAAGATACTCAAAGAACTCGTCTCTTTTCCGTCTTTGCTAGCGAACTCGAGCCTTTTCCCTTCCACCAAACCGGCAACAATCAAGGCTAGTATTGTAATGGATAGTCCGATGCCGATTCTTTGTAGCTCGCTAGGAAGTTTTGGATCTCTTTTGATGATTTTCACGTACAATGGAACGATGAGAATGTCGAATAACATGATGAATGCTGATGTGCTAATGATGTCAAACGCTGTCATGCTTGCAGGAGGGATTTCAAACTTGTAAAATTTTCTGTTCATTGTTGAACCTTGCTCGACGAATAGAGAAAGCATTTGTATGAAGACGACAGAGGAGAAGATGGTGCATAACCAAACCGGCAATAGTCTCAAAATGCATTTCACTTCTTCAACTTGTGTCACAGTGCAGAGTTTCCAAGGATTTGGATTTTCGGCTTTCTCTAGCAATTTGTTCTTCTCTTTAGTAGAAATAATAGCAGCTCGGTCAAGAAACCTGTTTGTCACCAAGAAAAATGAATAAAAAAATCTGAATACAATATCGACAACATTTTGTTGAGGTCATTTTCACATTTTCTCTATGCTTTTATGCCCTGTTTGGATAAACAATATAATTAAGCGCTCATAGCAAAAACGCTTACCATATAAGTGCTTATGCCTAAACTATATCGAGAACAAAAGATGAGATAAAGTCAAATTGCTTTCATGCAAGCTATAAGTTATTTTCATAAGTTATTCTTGAGAACTTATGGAAATAAGCTGAAAACAACTTATGAACATGTCATAAATTGCTTTCATACAGGCGGTATAAGTTGTTTCCGTAAAAAAAAAAAAGGGTCATAAGTTGTTTAAGTAAGCTCTCCCAACAGCCTTACAAGTGCATATGCCTGTATTTAAGCTCGAATAAACCAATAAGAATGCAAAAAAATTATTTTCCGCTTTTCCTTATCATTCCAGCTTTATATCTACTTTTTCACATTTACAAATAACAAAGTCTTGGTATAGGAGGATCACTGCTTAAAGTATTGAGTGAAATCTAGTCTATTTGGCCTGTTTGGATTGACTTATCTACAGAGATAAACACTTATGAGATTGTTTGGAAGAGCTTAAGAAAACATCTTATGGCATGTCCATAAGTTGCTTTCAGTTTATTCCCATAAGCTCTCTATAATAACTTATGAAAACAACTTATAGCTTATATGAAAAAAATAATTATTTAATATTTTGTTATAGAAATAGCTTATATATAAGCACTTGATGAAATTATATATCCGAATAGGGTGGTGATTCTCAATAATTTAGTTACCTCAGCTCTATAATTGACTTTTGCTTGTATTCAAAGTTATAAACCTATGAACTTAAAACACTTACCTGAGGCCCTTAGTGTGATGCATTCTCCTAACACTTGGATCACTCCCTTCTTGAACATCATAGAGACCTTCTCCGTTTGCAGGTACTTGAAATTTTATTTTCTTCATTGAAGACACAAACACTTGCGCAAACCTCGAGATAGGGTTTCGAGACGTCTTCATGTGCCGATATCTAAGAGTTCCAGTCATAAAAATAAGAAACGAAAAACCACCGCATCCGGCACATATCCAAAATCCAAGCACCCAATTTCCTGTAGTCTCAATATAAGCCAGTACTGTTTCAGCTACTAATGATCCTAGATTCAATGCCACATAAAAGTAGCTGAAAAATAAGGTCTTAGATTTTTCTTCTCTAGGTTCTTCCTCATCAAACTGATCAGAACCAAATGTTGCTAAAGCAGGATCAGAAGCTCCATTTCCTAAAGCTATTAGATATATTGATATGTATAGTATTGCAACATGAAGTGGTGAATGAGGATCACATAGAAATCCTATTTTTCCACAACCTTTAGGTTTAAGTAAAAGGAAGTGAGTTGATAAGGATAATATCACCAATCCCTACATAAAGAAAAATAAAATAGAACTTTAGATTTAGTGAAACTATTGTAGTTTGCATGTTTTATAAACATTGAAAAATGCTAACCAGTGCGCTTAGGGCATTGTTTAAGGAACCAAAAGAGGCGATTTTTGCATACAAATTTTTGTAATTATTACCATAATATGGTAACCAATGCACGAGTATTTTGCTAGTTTATTGGAAAGTTTTATCGATACTACACTAAACACTCATTCATATTAAGTCATAGTAGCATTTGAATACTTACAATGTTGAACACAACTTGAAATATGATGCAAGTGAGGTATCTTCCCAAGTATGAGTCACTAATAAAAGCTCCAATTAAAGAGAAGAAATAAGTAGTTCCCATCCATCTGCTAAAAGTGTTTGCTGACTCAGCATTACTTTGTCTCAATACTAACTTTGCAAAGAGAACCAAATTCACCTCAACTCCAGTAAAAGCTAATGCAACTAGTAGTTGATTCACTGTTTGAAATAAAAATATGGATACAATTAAAAGGCTACATGGTCATGTAGAATTAACTTTTTTACAAATGCAGTGTGAACAATTAAAATTTAACAATTTTTGCGACAACAATCTAAGTGGTTATCGCAATTCAAATAGATAGTTAATTACATTTAGTAGATAGTTCACGGAAACAATGACAAACTCATTAACCATCAATGTAACTTCATTAACCAAGAATTTTGACGTAAATCATGATTAACCACAATTTCCAGGTATTCAAATATCTACGTGTAGTTGAGCACCTGTATATTATGGTTAACCTTATAGAACTTACATTGGTGGTTAATGAGTTTTAACATATGGTGAATCCATTAACCAACCATCTATTTTGAACTGCGTTAACCACATTAAAAGTTTATCGCAGAAGTTTTCTGAATTTGGTTGTACAAAAAAAAATTTGTCCGAAAAACATGTCTCCAGTGATTATCTTGTTTATATTGATGAAATATAGTTATATAGATGCTATCTTCCAACCTAACAACAACATGAAATGTCATTCCAGAAGTATGTGGATACCTAACAGAAATGAGGCACTCTTCCATCCACCTGTCCTAGCTTTTATAGCTGGTTTTCCATAATAATCAATTGATCCATCTCTTGTGCAAGGATTGATACTCTCCTCCTCCTCATGTTTATCAAGTTCAAACACCTATTCAAATTAAAAATCAATTAATAAAATGAAACCAGTGAAACAAGGTAATCAATTAGGTTTAAACTGATAACATATTGAATTTTCTGGCTATTTTGTTTGTAGTTTACTGTGGTATCTATCATGTTGACAGAGAAGTCGAAAGGTAATTTTTTGTGTTCGCTTTACCGGCAAAAATTATACAGCATGGGAGTTTCAATTCAAGAGGCTTGTCAAAGGGAAAGGCTTGTGAGGTCATGTACAGGGAACCTCCAATGCGCCCGCTGCAGATGCTGCAATGATGGCAGCTTAGCAGACAAAGGACGCTCAGATTATAACTTCTATTGATCATCAAATGATTAATAATCCAAATTCCTCCTTTTCTACTGCTGAGAAAAGGTTGGACTGTCTTAAGCGCATTTACAATCAGGACAATGCAGCTAAACGGTTTCATTTGGAGCTAGACATCGCAAGTTACTGAGTTCCTTAATATGTGGGTTGAGCATTCGACTATTTTACAGGTCGATGTTACAAGGACTCACTTGCTGCTTTGCTGAATTGGACTCCACTTCCTACTTTACACGTGTGTCTTGGCGAACTTCTTCGCGAGGAGGAACGCCTAACGACTCATGGACCATGTAATGTTGTTACAACTTTGCCAATTCTAACTAAGCAAATTGACGCGTCTTGATCAACCGCATTAATTCGAGGGGATGTTAGTCAATGATATTTTTTCCTTTTATGTGGCGCATAGAATCCGCCGAATAATTGTATATATTTAAAATTCCTATTTGATAGTATATACAAGAGAATAGCCTGAATTTTTTGACAGTAAAAAGTAAGAAGGAAATAAGTAACTATTTCATAAAGCTGTCTTAGAAATTACATTGATGCTAGGTTTTGTATCTTATGATAATGTGTCCTAGATGTTTTTGAGTCCAACCCTTTTGTTAGTTTTTAAAGTAAAATTTATATTTGTAATCTGTGGACCAATCTATTAGTCCGCAGTCTTGTCTTGGACAGATGCCAACTATTACATGTTGACCCATTTATTTATATTTATTTTACCAAAGAAAACATTGTACAGTTTTTTTTGTTGTTAAGGTTTCTCCCAATCCGAAGTTATAGACTAATCTTTCAAGATATACAGATGCATTACATTTTAACAAATGTTAATCCATACACATCAATTAAAAATTAAACTCGTGATCACTTGCTTAAAGAATTTAATAGTTTGTCAACTATGTCACCCCATATGATTCAAAAGTGTGCTTGCGAAGAACACAAAATCTGTTTTTTGCCAAATGCTCGCGTCCAAAAATATCGGAGAAAGTTTCTCCTTTTTTTCGGTTGAAAGATAGTTCTCCTATATGTTAACATTGTCGACCAACGTACCATTTTTTTTATAAACCAAAATCAGGATGCAACACTAGATCAAATGGTTAAGAGATCTAAGTATCTACGACGTCTATCACACTATATTGATTAATGAGGGCAGGTTTAAATAGCCTCGTTTGATAACAAGTTCACAAAAAATCAAAGTCGATGAATTTTAACCTTCTCTCATTTTCCCTATTTTTCATATATTTTTATAAAAGATTAAGAGATTTATCAAAACTTGTACAGTTTGTTTAATATGTATTAAAAGTCCCCTACCCTAACAAAGAAAAAGGATCAAGCATAAACATTTGTACAATTAGTTAATCTTGCACAACGTGATAAATTAAAGTTTGAATGTCAACTAAAATATTTAATATTTGTCAACTACCCCACCACAATATTTTTAGACCAAATGAAAGAAGAACCGTATCAAAATCTCTCCTACACTCAAAAGCCAAGGCCCCCCTGAATATTTAAACCTAGTGAACTATTCAAAATCTCTCTCCCTCTCTACTTCACTCTCCTGTCTTGAAACACAATATTGTATGCAATGTATCTAGCAAATTCATTCACCATGCTCCATATTAAAAAAAATATCCCTCTTCTTAATTATAAGCAAAAATGTCAAAGAAAGTTTATGTATTTGATCCATCAACTCTCTTTTGACTCATTTTTTACTTATAATTAGGAATGGAGAAAGTGAAATAACTAAGAGCCAAAATTGAATTATATATGAGAAACCAAGATTAAGCAAAATGAATATACAGAATAACATGATTCAACATTTTGTGAAAAGGAATTCAACATTTTTTATTCAACATTAACAACAGAAAATAAGATTAACACTCTATACACCCAACTTGAAGAGAAACAAAAACAAATATTAATTTATAAAATGGAATAGAAAAAAAAAATGAGGACATAGATTTTCTCACCTTACGGGCCATCCTCTGATTTGTAAATTCTATGTATCCTTTTTTTATTTCTCAAACCTCTTGAATGTCCTTCTTAAAGCAATATCACTGCAACATATATGAGAGCACTAAAGGAGTTAAAGTAAAATAAAAAGAGTGGAAATATTTTTGAAGATTCAGTCAAAAATGAGTTTTGAAAATGATTACTTCTTCACCTTTTAATTCAATGAGTCAACGATATGTGTCTCCAATAGAAGGTTGTGCATGAGTATCCACTTTCTATGCCCTCCAAGTGCCTTTCAAAATTTATAACAAAGGTTTTAGAGCTAGACAACTCACAGTCTTCAGTGTTTCTTGTAACTGTCTGTAAGCATTTATGTCTAAGTAACTGTTTCATTCAACTCTATTCATATACATAGACATAGAAAAAACAAATAATACTTTATAATAAATAAATTTATTTCGTCAAAAAGAATTTATATTTATTGATTCTAATATTAAATGATATATGTAGACTTAAATTATAATATTTAAAAGTTTGAGTTATGCTACAGTTCTTTCTATATATATATATATATATACTTCATTCTCTTGAAAAGAAATTATACAAAGAAAATTATATTTTCATCTCTTAAAAGATGTTTGAATTACACTTTATTCTTTTAAAAATTATAATTCATTAAAAAATAAAATATTGTTGATAAAATATTACCAAACCGATGTGTAGCGCAAACGATTGATATACATGTATAAGTGTTGAAAATTACGAGGTATCGAAATCGATTTCTACTCGTAAAATATCAATAAAATGCTAAATTTATATTATATTAATATAATTTTCTTGTAAAAGAAAATATAATTACACTTGTAAATATTGTAAATAGTATATTCAATGCATCTAGTTGTTATCACATTATCTTTTAAGTAAATGCATGCTTTGGTTGAAAAAGAAATTATCTATTAATGTTTATTTATTAATGAGAAATCGATATGCAGATTTTATTAATTTTTTACCAAATTCTTTTCTCTAGAAGATTTTATTTTTATCAAATTTAAACTTTTTAGTAATGCATGATTTAATTACTTATTATAATTTACATTAAAGATAAGAATGATAGTCATTTTTTTCCAAAATCTCTTTCTTTTCATTTTCTTTATGTTTAATTTTTGTTGTTGTCTTAACTCGCTGATTTTCAGAGAAAACAAGTTTTAATAATTTGAAGTTCAGATGAAAATAAAATCTAATTAAATTTTGTTCCAGTCGAAGATTGAACTTGTATACTTCCAAATGTTTAGACATTAAGGCTTATTAACCACTTGGTTACGAGGATTCTTAAGTCTTAATTTTTATGAGTCAGGAGAAATGACATGCATCGAGAGGAAACACCGACATCCCAATTAGATTGGTATCTCAGAGAACCTTCATTCTATGCTGCCAAACTCAAAATATTATTAAAAAAAGGGAAAAAGTATATACAAGAGGGAGACTATGCCAAAACTCTCATAACAAGAAAGCAAGAAAAATTAAAACAACAGACTAAGGGAATCTGTAATTAGGCAGACCACTTATGTCTCGGAAGAAATCAAAACTCAACTATGCGCAGTAAGACAGTCAACCAAACCGAACCATGAATTAACTGTGTGTCCCAAGTTAGCCAACATGTCAGCACAACAGTTACCTTCCCTATAAATACGAGACAAAATTACCTGCACATCTAGGCTACATGCATTATGTCATCTATTACCAAGCAAAATCGGAACCAAAAATGACTTTTTGAAAGCCATCAGAGCACTAGTAAAAATTTCTTTAAAATTATTCAACAACAACATAAAAATAAAAATAAAAACTACATGATTTTTAACAAAAATAAAGTATTGTTTTTTCAGTTAAAAAATATTTATTTTATACTTTAAAATTGTAATCCATGTTGTTTAAAAGTGATACACATTTCATCTCCCACACACACTAACATTAATATCAAAACTATATTCTACATCTGTATAATAGTATACTATATTTTTGATAAAAAGAAGATATGATATGATTGTTGAAAGATCCATTGCTCAAGTGGAGAAATGTTTCTTCAAAAAAAAGAGAGAAATGTTTATTTACTAAAAGAAGAAATGCTTATTTATTAAAAAATGGTATACACAAGGAAGGATCTAGAAATTTCAATAAGTGGGGTCAAGGTCTTTTATAAAAAATGTTTATAATTTTTTTTAAGAGAGTTTATAAAAAATATATAAATTTATAACTAATAAAGATGACATCAAAATATTGTGCAAAAGTTTATAAAATGAAAATTATAGTAATATATATCCAAAAATTTAAAATACCTTAATATTGAAAATTTATATCCGATAAAAATGAATAAAAAATAGTCTCACCTTCGAGAATCCTTCAAAGTTGATTTGGTTAGATGGAGATAAAAAATAAACCAAATACGAAAATTTGTATGGAAACTAAATCCACATTTTTATTAGCCTTTACACTCTTCGGTCACTATTATAAATAAAAATCACTTTTTAAATTCATTCAATAAATGATTTATGTAGTTTATCATTTAAATCACATTCATCGTTTATTGAATGAACCTTAAAAATAAATTTTTGATTATAATTGTGACCGAAATGTATACTATTTAATAGTAGTACTAGTATCATACTGTAATTGTTTGTTTTTAGTGCACTAAACAAGCTTTTGAGGGTCAACATAAAATTGCATGTGGTGTCATCATCTTAATTAATATAGTTACTAGTTAGAAAAATAATGGAATTGTGGGGTCAACAACCCCCAATTAAGGCAACATGGATTCGTGCTTGGGTACACATTGTCGTATGTCTTTAAAGTTAACTTGGATGGAAGTAGTCTCGGTAATTTCGACATTTCAGGTTTTGGAAGGTTGATCTGAAATTCTAATGGTGCATTGATTAAAGGGTTTGCTGAAATTATTGGTTTCTTCAACATTCTTCATGCAGAGAACTATTGGATGTATATTACGGTTTGGACATGGTTTGGGAGATGGGTTGTTCAGATTTATGATGCTATTCCGACTTGAAGTTATCAATAAAGTTAATTTTTGAATCGATTAACATTGCCAATCTGAGTCTTCCACGTGGCACATCTTATTTAAAAAACAAACAAAAATAAAATATGTAACATAGAGATAGGGAGATAACATAACAGAACACATCCACCACCATCAACAACTTCCACCCTCTCCATCGGATCCTTTTCACATCTCTGATCCCAAAGATCAAAATGATTAAACCCCGCTACAACAGAAAAATTTGGGAGATCCAAATCTAGGAGAACCCATTTGAACATTCCATGACGAAGGCAGCGATTTCATGTTAACAAGTTTCTCATATAAGCCACCGTTTACATAACCCCATATACCTTCCCAACAACCGTCGTGTGTGTGACCCGGAGTTTCTCTTGCAGAGAATGAATGGAAAATCACGATAGAAGAAGGCGGCAAACGGCGGGCGGCGTACAAAGAGCCGATGATGACGGTGGTGGACAATGGCTGATGTTGATGGTGGGTGGCGGTTTGTCGCAAGGAGGAACGGGAAGGAAAGTGACTCTGATTAAATCCAACTTCTAATTAAATCAACTTTTCTGATTTTATTCAAATGAGATATACCACGTGGCAGACTCGGATTGACTATGTCATCTACCATAGCGCGCCTTAATGGCACGAAAATGGAACCCAAAAAATATGTTGTATTTAGCGGCCCTTATGAGTAGATTTGTAGGGGTTTTGACTTAGTCAAACTGATTTTCGGGAGTTTTGAATAAAGCATATGTTTTTCGAAACTAGTTCAAAACCACTTTTAGATTTTGCACAAGACAATTTAAATGTTTAGATTTTGAAAGCAACAATAATACGCATCAAATCATTTAAAAATGTCTTTTGTTACCATAATTCACAAACAAAATTAGTTGTATACAAATTTGAATGTGGTTTTTTACTGGATTTTGAGTGTTTTTTTTTTTTTTGT
>Ga0099826_10001972_pt1 | contig 12875 bp, 8 predicted proteins | sample Mtrugardesep15_FD_76830 | JGI IMG/M metagenome (GOLD analysis project Ga0099826, IMG submission 76830) | Root nodule microbial communities of legume samples collected from California, USA - M. trunc garden sep15 | ecosystem: Host-associated > Plants > Roots > Nodule | place: USA: California... | reverse complement strand
TGCTGGTCATGATGATAATCTTGAAGCCAAAGATTTCAAGCATTTGGGAAGTGGTTCTGGTTTGGGGCTGGTTAGACCTGCAATGAAGACTTAAAAACTATTGATTCAGGTTGTTGGAAGATGATACTTGATTCAGAAGAAGAAAAAATGTGCATTAAACTTCTCTTTATTATGAAGTTATCTTGTTACCCTCATCATCTTTTTTGTCTAATAATGTGTTTTAAATTTGGTTTTCTCTTTCTGTTTAGCTAAATCACTCCTTGATAATTTGAAAAAGTCAGCTCGATAATTTTAAATGTAGTGTATGCAATTTCAGCTATATTTGTAAGTTTATGTTTGGATGGTGTTTCTGCTTATGTATATTGACAGCTATAAAAAATGTTGAATGAATCTTGATTTTTATTGAAACAGTTACATGATTTCCCATCTCAGTATGTTACTGACATCTTGGTGTGAATATGGTATGTTGATGACCATGTGAAGATAAATGGTCCCGATACTAATATATCATCTCAGTGAATAGTAAATCTACCATTTTATTATATGTGTGATTGCATGTATGCTCTGGCTCGTGAATTATGATGTTTCTTGTATTATTCTATGATAGATGTTTTTGTGGTCAAATATTCCATGTGGATAACTGTATGCACGTGGGTTGCTTCTGGAAACAGGCAAGCAAACGGATTTAAGCACTTATCCAATATACACGAACGCAACTAAAAGACAACAACTTCAAGAAAAGCTATAGATGATAGACAGTGGGATTCTTTCGTTTTCAACCGAAAGTTCTACTTGCTCCTACTTCTTATCAGAGCTGTACTCTATTACTAGCAATATGAATGAATAGAAGATAAAGAATAAAGGAGGCTAGATTAGTGCAAAGTCAAGAATATACAGCTCAAGAGTTTTTTTAGAGGAAAGTTTAAAGAAATTTGTTTGAATTAATATTTTTTTAAAAATAAAATCACATAAAATACAGCTCAAGATTTGCCCGAGTGGGTGGCCAATGGTGCATGATGACAGGGTGTTTTCTTTTTTTAATTAACCATATCCACAAATATTTATCACCCAATTTTATAGTGGTTCTACTTCTATCCCTTTCTTCTGTATGCAGATTAGGATGATACGGATACGGGGGCAAGTTTCCTACTTTCCATGTTTTAATTCAACCAATAACTTGTCCAATGGTTAGTGTCCAATTTTTCGAAAATCAAAATTAAATGTGTTAAGAAAACTTTAGTTTTAGGTAAGGGAAACAAAATTTCTTTGCTTCGAAGCGTTGAGTCCATGTACTATGTAGCTACTTCCCCAAGGGACACAAACTATGATAATTCAATTATTTAGGATTACCATATTTGTAATTAGAGCTTTCATTTTTTATTTTTTAATAGTTTAGTGTCTAAAAATTCACATCTTTAGATAAATATATAGGATAGTTAGAGTTCAAACACCTGTATATATTATATTTCTATTAATTAAGCTAAGCTCACATGATGTAACTACAAATTTTTAATTCATTGAAACATTTTTTTAAAGGTTAATTTATTCAAACATTTGTCAAAAACAATTCATTCAAACACCCTCTAAAAAAGGAAGATCATCCAAACATTTTTTTTGAAGGAAAAAATCATTCAAACATGATTACAAGTACCACTACTAAAATTTGTTCCGTTTAATTTTTTTACCAATAAGTAACATTTTCTAGGAAACATAACGAATAACATCAGTCACATTTGACCACTACAACGACCATATTAACTACATTTGAAAATCTATAATGTGTGCAATATTGTAATTTATCTCTTAAAAAATGACCCAATTTTACTAAAAAAAATTGGAAATTCATTTATTTGTAAATACATAATAAATGTAGTATTTACCAGCTTACTATTTATTTGACTCATCAGATCAAAGTTTGACCCCCTTACTTTGGGTACACATTTTTTCCTTTTTTTAAAGGCTAAATTACATTTTTGGTCCTCTAACTATTTATTTGGTATCGGATTGGTCCTCTAACTAAAATATAATTTATTTAGATCCCCTAACTTTCTCACCGTTACTGCATTTTGTCTTTTTTGTTAGTTTTATTCAAATTCTGTTAAGTGTCTGCATAGATGGCAATTAAGGGTTGATTTGGCAATATATGAGTCAGCACTATATAATCTTGTGGGTCTTTAATGGTTTGTTCTTCTTCTTTCTTTTCCCCCCAAAAATTAGGGTTCCATCTTTATCTTCTTCCAATTTGAAATCCTTCTTCATCTTCATCTTCCTCCAATTCAAATCTCTTCTTTCTTCTTCTTCTTCTTCATGTCTAGTTCAGGATCTCGATTTAACAGAAGAAGCAACAACGAAAGTGGAAGGGCCATGTCCGGATCTGTATGTTCTGGGTTTAGGAGACAAATTCAAAAATGTCAATGTGGTGAGTTTGTAGTTCTGAAGACTGTTACTGAAATTACAAACCCTAACTGTGGGAAAAAGTTTTGGGGTTGTAGGAATTGGAGGAACCGAAATGATAATGGTTGTAACTATCATGTCCGGATCTCTTATGGTTTTATGTTTCTCTCTCTAAATGTATGCCATATATCTCTCTAGAATGTATAGTATGTCATCTCATCATAAGATTATCTGCCAAATCAGCACTGGTACCCACATAACACAAACCCTAACGTTAATTTGAATAAAACTAATAGAAAGGACTAAATGTAGTAACGGTGAGAAAGTTAGGGGATATAAATAAATCAAATTTTAGTTAGAGGACCAATCCGATACCATATAAATAGTTAGAGGACAAAAAAGTAATTTAGCTTTTACTAAATGTGCATAAGACATGATTTGACTTTATCCAAAATATGAAGGTGTTATTCCAAATATTTTCTTCTACTTCCCATAATAGAATAGGATAAGGGAGCTACACAGTAGGACCACTTTATAATGACACACTTACCCTACCATAATACTCCCAATAATTCGTATAGTTTTAGTCATAAACACTCATGATTTGAGACTAATGTTAAACACTAAAAAAAAAAAACTCATACTTCTTCACTAGTTCTATAAACTTTTTGTAGAATATGATTGCAAAGTTATAGGATTAGCAGCATCACTTTTTTTAATTAACTTCACCTAAATATGTATAATAAAAGATTTCAACTTAGTAAAGAAAAAGATCTCCCACATTACAATATTTCCAACAACCAATTCAAACCCATAAAAGTCACAAATTAAAAAACGTAGCTTTTCTATCCAAAGAAGAAAAGAAAACGCAACTTGATACATTGACATTAAATTTGGCTCCACATTAAAACCATTGAATGGTGTTGGACAAAAATATATTTATATATCATCACAACATAATATAATAATAATCTACTAAAATCTCTTATTTTTCATGTTTCAACCAATCATCTTGTTAGCAAAACAAAATGAAGAGTAAAAAAACAAACATGCAACAGTTAAGACTTAAGAAGGGTGTGTTATTTTTAGGAGGCAAGTTTAATCTTAAACTAATTTTCCCATTCTCAACTTATCAAATTATAGAGAAATTAATCACGTTTATTATTATTAGTAAAAATCTCTTTCATTGGTTGATATTTACCACAACAAAATCTTTTTGCTATATTCTAGTGACCATGTGGTAACAGAAACACCCAAAAACCAAACATAAACCTATGTGGGTCCCACACACCATCATTACCCACCAACATAAAAATTAATCACTAATTAGTGCTAATAATAATAATTTATAATTTAAATAATGTAACCAAAACCAAAACAAACATCTTCCCACTTGTGCTTGCTTTCAATAGATAACCTACACCCCACCAACAACAACAACAACGTTAAAAAATTCATCTTTCTTCCATTTTCTGAAAACCCATTAAGCAAAACCAAAAGGGTTGTCTTAGATTTCAAAAGGGTCAAAGAAAAAAGTAGAATTTTTGAGAAAGAGAAGAAAAAGTTGGTAACTTTTTTTCTGGGTTTTGAGGTTTTTTTTTTGAGGTAATGGGTGATTTGGAGAAGCAACAAGAGAAGGTGATGGTGTTGGAGGAAGGAGAAGGAAGAGAAGGTGAAGAGAATGAGAGGCTTTTGGAGGGTATGGCTGTTTTGGATTTTGATATGCTTTGTTCATCTGTTGCTTTGCAAACTGCAAATGGAACTTGGGGGAAGCTTGGAGGAGGTGGAGATGATGAACAGCGCGTTGAGGAGTTTGGTGGTGTTTTGAGGATGTGGGAAGGTGAAGTTCTCGATTGTTTTGAGCATCGTCGAATTGCTCTTGAATCTGCATGGTGAATTTCTTTTTCATGTGCCTTTTTTGTTTTTCTTAAACATATGTTTTTTGTTTTGTGATTGTTGATTGTGTTTGTTTAATATTCTGTATGTTTTGAAGTTTTATTTTTGTTCATTTTGAGGTTTTTTGTTTTGTTTTTGTTTTTATAAAGAATAATAACATTAATTGTTGTGAGAAGTTTAGCTGATTTTGTAAGGAATTGGAGATGATTGGTTAATCTTGTTTATTTTTTTCAAATTGTTTGCCTGTTATGTTTCATTTCTGGATTGAAAAATCCCTTCCAGCTTATAGTTTCAGTTTGAAGAGAAAAAGATTTTACCTGTAAGATATTCTTTTGTGATCATTAGATCCTTAATCCTATGTTTAGACTTTGGATGGGGGCTATGGAGGATGAGGCAAAATTTTATCTCAAAAATAGATTTTCTAATTTAATAAGTTTTAGAATGAATGGAAAAATGACCCTATCATCATCATCATCATCAAGCATGGGACAACTTTTTATGCTTTCCATTTTAATTACAAAACTATTCCAGCTTTCAAATATTTGTACAAGAGACTGTCAAACTTACAAATCAAATATTTTGTCAAATCAAACCAATCCTTAAATTAATGTCCTAATATATCTTGATTGTTTTTACAAATTATAACTCTGAATTTAAAATTAAAATGTTTACCTTTTTTTCTTTTCTTTGAAACTCTCCATCCTGTTATACTTCACATGCCCTGAATCTATGAGGAATGTGTTTTGTCGTGACTGGTTCTGTTCCTGACTTTCTGTTTTCACTATTAGTTTATTGCATACAACCCCAAAAGGGAAACAATGTGTTTGTTTTCTCATCGTGGTGCGAGGGGTTTGTGACATTGAGATTTATTTTTATTTTCTCATCGTGGTGCGAGGGGTTTGTGACATTGAGATTTATTTTTGAGTTACCGAGATGCCTGGTATGGTTTTGAATTATTCAGTTTAACGTATTTCTTAATCATACACGTGATTGCAATGACCTTTCTTTCTGGCCAATGAAAGTCTAAAGTGGCATTAATACACACTGTGGTTTGCTGTTACTTACAAGGGTTTTATATGATTTATCATGTATGTTAAAAGTAGCTCATCTGATTGCAGTTGTCCCTGTTACCGATTTGGGAAGAACATGAAGCGAACTGGTCTTGGTTCTTGCTATATTCAGGTATATTTACATTGCTTGAAATTGCTTGGAGCTTCTTTGCTGTTTTAAAATGATGTTATCCTAACTTAAAACTTTAACTAAAGGGAATCCTATTTCGAATTGACAATTTCCATGTTCAACTTCTCTGATTTTTTGTAATATAACTCTTCGAGTCTTGAATATCCTTGTTTTATATTGCAGGCATTTGTATATTTTCTTCTTGCCATCTGTGCTCTTTTCAACTTCATAGCCTTTATTGTCACGAGACATCACTACTTTCTATACCTGACAGTCACCTTCATCATTACTGGTGGAGCATATTTAGGATTCTACCGAACTCGTATGCGAAAGAAATTCAACATCAAGGTGGGCATGTCTGCTTTTATATTGTTTATTGACACTTAGTTACTGATAGACAGGTTTTCACTGAGGTATGCTGTATGCACATGGTTTGTTCTCTAAAAATAATTTGTCTTGTTCAGACAAAGCTAATCTAAAGAGAGCATATTAGGGTCTGTCCACCCGCGGTTTAATTTAAAGCACATTATGATCTTAGCAACTAGAATTTAATTTTGGACAATCCTAACTTGCTCGCGTTAGAGATAATTTCACTTTAGAGGATTTTAAAGGATTAGTCCAAAGTCGCACTTTGGACTAACATGATGGAGGATGGGTGTTTTTTTAGCATTTTTGCTTGCATGCGTATGTTTCGGAGTACGGTTGGTTACTATTGACTGCTTGTAGTTTTTTGTTTGATACATGCTGACTAACTTGGATGTTGATTTTGGCAGCATTCGTATATCTAATGCAGTATTTGTTGGTATCCTTTTTCAGGGCAGCGATAGTATGGTGGACGATTGTGTTTACCATTTTGTCTGTCCTTGTTGTACATTGTGTCAGGTAATTCAAAATTCTCTCCTTTCTTGACTTGTCGTACACCATATTATGTGAGATAAAACTATTGATGACGGAACATCTTTCAAATTTAGTGGTGCTATAACCAGAGTGAGAACATATTTATTAACGCTGACTTTATTGTATTGAATTTTTGTATCTTTGTATCATGATGAAGGAGTCGAGAACATTGGAGATTAACAACGTTCAAGACGGCACTTGGCACGGTCGGGGTGACACCATATGCATAGGTGGCATTAGGAATGGGAGTAAAGCACTCTCTGAGATGATTCCTCCTCCTATTGAGTCGATCAAGCTTACAGATGAAAATTACACCTTATAGAAGAATTAGAACATACTATCATCAATGAATCTTGAATCAAGGTTGTGAGGAAGTTTTAAAAAATGGTTTTTCATCTGAATTGTATCCCTGGTGTCTGCCCAGCATATTTGATTTCAAAAGAGAATGTAATGAAGGCTCTAACCACACCGACCGTACCAGGACTAAGAGGTAGTCACAATCACGGGAAACAACTAATGTTTGTGTTAGAAAATAAGTCTACATTGTTTGGAGCAAAGAGAATCAAAATGTTTATAAGTTGAAAATGTTTTAGTTCAAAATGTGTAGACAATTTAAGACTCAAGCATTCCAAAATTACATACACTTTGGTCTTCTTTGTTCCAAGCAGACTTATTCTCAATATGGGATAGCTTAATTTTTGGATGGAGAAAAACTGTTGCTTTTAAAGTTACCACATGATGTTAGTTTGCAAAATATGCACATAGAGTATGTCATTCTAAACTAATGGGGTACTATTTTTACCACCCCCTATAGTATATAGTTTGATTAGTGTCAGTGTTGAAAGAATCCCACAATTACTGTAACAAAACTTACAAGTGTTGTATTAATCCTTGTATTCTCAAGTAGGCCTACAAGATAGTTAAGCTAAATCAAGCTTGGCTCTACTATAGGAAATATAACCTATTTCCTTTGCACTTGTATTAACAAGTTGTGAATAAGTTCAAACTTTTAGCTTATTGAGTCGGTAATGAGTCAAGTTGTTAGTGGGTTGATGATCTGACTTCTAGTTATTTCTGAAAGATAAAGCTTAACCAGATTCTCCAAATATGATTTGTGCAAATTTGGAGGGAATATTTACTTAGGTGGAGCATGACACAAAGCCTAATGCTGGTTAAATCACACCAAGAAAGCCTATACCAATACACCATAAGAATATTATTTTCAACTTAAAGATGGTTAGGAATACTAAAATGGAACTAGGAATTTATGAATGATGTTAGTTTCCACTAAAATCTAATATTATAGTTTCTACCTTGAGGAAAGTTGCTGTCACATCTATTCTTTCGGTAATGTCCTTAAATTGGAATTTCCTCTCCTAGCTGCATAAGTATTTGGTTTCAAGTTGTTGTTGTTTCCGCATAAAAGAAAAGTTGAAAAGTCAAGTTATAAATAAACTTAATAATTAAAGTTGTTGATGTGACAAATTATGAGTTGAAAGGAATTATTTAATGTGACAATGACTCCAGATTTATATTAAAAATTTATTTATTTTGCATCATAGTCAAATTAAGCACCTACATTACATCTTCCACTTCAATCCCTTGCCCACACCATATGTGGTATTTGTTCTATTAATTTATGAATTTCATTTGATGCCATATCATACGCACTTTTTCTTTTTATAACTTTTGACAAAGGACACATAGGTGTATGAATAGTTCAACTCCATATTCCAAATCAAGGTCTTGTGGTTGTGTCCTCTACTTTTAGGATTGAGTGGAAACAGTGACAACATATGGAGTGAATAAGATTGTTCAAATTCTCTGCCTTTTGGTGCTTCTTTCCAGCACACTCACTGGAGTTTCAGTGCTTAAAAAGCTTGTATCTTTCATTGACCATTTTACTTCATTTCTCCATATATCATGCATCATATCAATGCACTTGGCCAATGTATCCTAAAACAATCACCACCAATATTTAATGCCAACACCAAAAAATAATAAATAAATATTAAATAGTGGTTTAATATAACTGTATAAGTATAAACTCACCTTGTCTATATGCTCAGAAGTTGTAATTGTAGCTCTCAGAATAGAATATTGTTGTGGGAATAGTTCATAAGATGCATAGATAAGGGAAGCTGCTGCAACAGTTGAGGGTTTATACTCTAAAAACTTAATGTCTGCATTCATAAAATATAAAGATAAAATGTAATTCAGTTTGTGAGGATTGGAACTGAAGATTATAATGGAGTTATGATTAAGAAGTACCATTATGAACATTGAAGATTATCTCTGCAGCTCTATCTTTAAGTGTTTGGTCTTTGATTTGAGCTAAAGAGATGAAGAAATTCAAGAAAGGAAAAGGTGTAATTGACCTCATACGCCAATTCAGAGCTCCAAGAATAACTAGTTCCATTTTTTGTATAGTTTCACCATTGAAGCTGCAACCTTCTCTCTATTTCATTGGTAATTGTAATTTCATAAACATTAGTTTTTCAAACTACTATGCCACATTGCACATGTTCTCTTTCCATTAGTAATGATTTTAAGCATAGTTCTAAATTGCAGTCAACAACCGGAATTGCGGCTGCAATATAAAGGTTTTGAGGTCTCCGCAGTTGAAATTGCGGATGTATCTGTCTGCATTTTACCCTAGTGTAAAGGTTTGCAGTGTAATAGCAACTGCGACTGCAACTGCAATTTAGAACCATGATTTTAAGTAGTTGTAAATGTATTTGAAGCTTTACCTGCAACTTAGAAAATGGTAAATGTGTGTTCTTCAATTTTGAAGCTAGAGAAAGACATGATATGACAATGAGCCTGATTAACCAGGGCTTCCCCTGCTGCAAATTGAGAGGAATAACTTAGTAGAAGAAAAACTAGAAATCTTTGAATCCTATTAATGTGCAATTGTTCTAAGTTTTCATCATTTTGCTACTAAGTAGAAATAAGCATAAAGTGGAATCATTAGATATGTGCTTACCGGAAATTCTTGCTTCGACATGAAACGGTGCAAGTAATTTACAGCAAGATAAGCTACAAATGGATCCAAATTGCAAGAATGCTGAACCTGAAGAAACATGAAAAAATGTTGCATATGCGAAATGAAAGAGGATGAATTGAAAATGTGCTATGTAGGCCTAATTTTTACCTGAAGTATGAGAGAAATGGCTTCACAATGTGTTGAATTAAAGCAGTTTGGTGAGGGCATATGATCAGTTTCTGAGGCAAAGAGTTCTGATATAGTACAGTTTTGCTGTTCTTTGATGCTGGATAAAGGGTTCTCAAGATCGAAGTCCATTTTCCCTTTTCTTTACCTAGACTTGTGTGTTCCACTGTGTGTATAATGTTATATTGAGGTTAAAGGGTTCAAGAATAGTGTGAGAAAGACTTTGAGACAAAAAGTCTCACGATGATAACTGTAATGATGAAAAAAGAAAGAGAAACCTCGTTTTCTGTGCTGATAAAGTGATTTGAATTGTGCTGGAAGAAATAACTATTCACAGTACACATTTTGGATTCTTTTTCCTCACTTTTCCTCAGCTATAGGCATATTGAAGAGTAAAGGAAAGCACAAGAGATTTGAGAAAAGGAGAATCTAAAGATTTCAACAAGATTTGGACTAAATTTAGAATGTATACATGTTATATAAATGATATAGTATAGTGTGTGAGATTAATTTGAGATGAAAATGGCAGCATTTTGGTTAACTATTAAACATCATTGTTACTTGTTAGTCGAACAAAACAAATTATAAATCTTAATTAACTTGAATCTTTTCGACACATTTCTACCTATTGGATCACGAGGGAGTCGATAATCTACATTGGCTCAAAGCAACCATACAAGTGAGTTGATCACTAAACTCTAATCCAAAACCTTTGCTCAGGGCCACCCTTGGACTCTTCATCGAACCACGACTCTGATACCGCTGTTGGGCCACGAGGGGAGCGCGGGGGATCACCATTTGCCCATATCTGGCCCAACACCACAAGACAAGTGAGTTGGACACCACACTTTTATCCAAAACGTTAAGACATTGAGTTTATAGGTCTCTTATTTATAAAATGTTAAACCTCCACATCTTTAAACAATGCGAGACTTCTAACTTACACTTCTTGGTGTTGGTGTTGATATCACATTTTGTGATTTGATGTTTCCCTACATTATATGATTAGTGATATTATTTAGTCTAGAACCTTAAATTAGCCATATTTTTAAAAGGGGTGCATGAGTTTTTTTCATTGCTTTAACCTTTAGGTAAGAAACAGAATATTTAAGGGATATTTCTTATCTGAAAAACATGTCCAATATGAATATCAACAACACTATAGTAAGTAACCGAGTGGGGGTGGTCCTTTGCTTTGAATGTGTAATCAGAGCATGGTAGTGAGTAGTGACAGTTGTGGTGTGTATTCACCCTCTTTACCGAGAAAACCGCTGCTAAACATTGAGGCATGATGTTGAATCCATCACAAAGTACAATCAAGTAGCATCTCGAAAACCAGCTTTGTCCTATTGAACCTCTAACATAAACATTATTATTTTGATCAAACCAGCTCCTTCTATATGTATTTTGGTGAATTTTTTTAGCTAATTGTTAGCTTTAACTATGTATTAGGATTCACCGCTCTGGCTTTTTATAGTCTCTCGTCGATGATAAATAGTTCAATCATTTTTATCAATTCTTATGTATGGTTTAAACCTTCGTTCTAACGTCAATGTTCCAACCTTAAATCAATAAGTCTGCACATTTTTTTTCCGTAATACTATCTGTTTTGGGTCTTACGTGAACCCAACACGGTGCACATGAATTTTGAGGCCTAAGGCAAATAATTTTAAGAGATTTAGTATTATATAAATTAAGACGATAAATAGTTAAATCGTCCTTGTCAATTTTTGTGTATGGCTTAAACCTTCATTCTAACGTCAATGTTTCAACCTCAAATCAATAAGTCTGCATATTTTTTTTCTTGTAACAAGTCTTACGTGAACCCAACACGGTGAATTTTGAGGCTTAAGGCAAATTATTTATATCAAGTTTCCATCTTATTCTTGATTGAAATTGGAATTAGGACGGTTGGGGTTTTAAACATCGTCTATAGATGGTTGTTCTATTACGTTTTCACCAATTGAACTTATTTCTCTATCATTTTTATGGACATTAACAAATTTATCGAGAGCACCATGTTGAGATTGAATTAATTTTTTTTCAAATTTCTTTTATTTTTTCCTTTAACTTTCAAAAAGTTATAAATACTTTGTATTGGACATTATAAAAATTATAAACACAAAGGAACAAGACAACTCTAGAAATTATAAAATTAATTATTAATATATAGTATTTTATCAATAATAATTATTGAATCTATTAGTTATCAAAATATTGAAAATTTATGGGGCTTAAATTGAAGCTTTAATGACCTTTCATTGTACATCACCATGTGTGAAGTGTGAACCCTATGAGTTTTATCTTGATTGAAGAGTGTTATAATATATAAAATAGTTCTAGTCTCAATTTCAAACAATACATAAGATTTTTTTTATGTATATGATCACATTTCCCTCACAAAAAAAAGTATATGACAACATTGTTTTAAGACATTCTAATTTCGTTGTAATGCTAACCCTTTTTCTACAATCAGCTTTTGATATTAAGCACATCCCTTTTGGTTGAAAAAGAAAAAGCAAGAAACCCCCTTATATTCCCTTCAATGATAGCTATGAAATTACCTTTACCTTATTCCCTTTGACCCGTCTACTATATGAATCCCAACAAGAACAAATATGAATCCTCTTTTACTCTCACATCCTCGATAATTTTAACTTTGACTAGTTTTGATGTTCTTGTTTGAGTCACTATGATAACAATTTTTAGCTGGCACCTTGTGATAATAATAATAATGAATAATGTTGCTACTATCTTTCTCGTATCGCATAATATGAAACATTGGTGTGTTTCATATTGTAACATTGATTTGGCATTTGCGTTCAAAACATTTAATGTAGAGTTGTTCACACATCACATGATGAAAATTAAGACTATGTGTCAGAAACGCCCCTACTTAGAATTGACTATCATCGATCTGCATCGTTTAAGCTACTGGGGGGCTTGAGGGACATTCAATTGTCTTTGCCAACAAGGAATACCATATTCATTACATGCGTTTATATAAATAAAAAAAATTCATTACATCGTGATTCGTGAGACAATGATCTGATTTGATACTTCTTGCTTAGTGTCAAATATTGTGAAAATGTCACGAATTATAGATAAAACATATAGAACTTACGGTATTTGACACTAAGCAAAAAGTATGAAGTTGGATCATTGTCTCACGAGTCCCATGTAATGATTTTTTTTTATTTTTTATTTTATAAGCACGTGTAATGAATATGGTATTCCTTGTTGGTAAAAACATTAAACAATATGTTGGTACTTCTTGTTTATATTGATTGTTATATCATGTAGTATTCACGCGGTGTGGTGTTTTTTTTTTTTTTTT
>Ga0099826_10001969_pt1 | contig 12878 bp, 10 predicted proteins | sample Mtrugardesep15_FD_76830 | JGI IMG/M metagenome (GOLD analysis project Ga0099826, IMG submission 76830) | Root nodule microbial communities of legume samples collected from California, USA - M. trunc garden sep15 | ecosystem: Host-associated > Plants > Roots > Nodule | place: USA: California... | reverse complement strand
AGCGATTTTGGTGGTTCATAATTTGAAGCAAGGTCGAGGAAACAAAAGCCAACAATGTCAATGTTAGGTCCCCAATCTGCAGATCAAGAAGTAAAACAATCAGACTACCACCACATTGTTCAAAAAGCAGCTCAAGTCCATGACAAACTAAGCCAGAGAAAGCGGGTGCATAAATTCAAAAGAAACAAACACTTATGATGTGACAATAGGCATTAAGTATCAAGTTTCAATCCTATATTAGAATAACCACTTCTCAGAACTACAATGGCACATCAAGAGGGAAACAGTGCGGACTATAATGATATGAGAGTACACAATTAATATGGAACTAACCTTTTGGTTTAGGGACCAAGTTGGGGCTCCAAATATAACCATAGGGTATATCAGGAGGGGAAGTGTAAGATCCGCGTAGATAAGTTACAGCTCTTAACTTCAGCTTCTTCTTCCTAAATTCATTTATCAAATCTCGTATTCCAAGCCAGATTAAAGCATCAACTATTTGATATGACAGCTGAAAGGCTCAAACACAACAAAAAAACATATCTGACTTAGACATGCCATGTGGTAATTAATAGATAAGTTAACTTCAGATTAACAGAACAACCACTAGACTCACTCTGTATCCAATTGGCTGTCTAACACGGGAAAGAGGATGAGGAAAATCACTAGTAGGCCTGAAATATAGTGAAATATCATTTTAACAAACAAAAAAAGTATATAAAAATACTCCAACAAATGAGAAAAACTGGGAACTATAATAAATCTAAAGTGAATGAATGGTTCACAAAAATGAAAGAACTCATGCAAGAAATTCTTAGTTTGGGTTTGGTGTAACTCAACCCCATAAAGCCGGTTTTTAAGGTGAGGATGTCTCCTGCTTATAAATACATTTTCAGGTCATGTCATATCCAATGTGAGATTCTCAATACATCCTCTCACACCCAACACTAGACATCGGAAGTGTGACTTAGGTGGCCCAATGGATTTAGGACATGCTCAAATAAGTTATGACATCTTATGTTTTGATTGAACGTAACTCAACGGATTTAGGACATGCTCTGATAAGTGATGACATCTTATGTTTTGGATTGAACATAACTCAACCCTACAGAACCAGCTTATAAGGTGAGGGATGCCTCCAATTTATAAATACTTTTTCAGATCATATCATTTCCAATGTGAGTCTCTCAACAAAAATATAGATAATTGAATGCAGGATTAGACCATGTCAGCAAACAAACTTACGTCCACGGCATTGTGAAGAATATGTGCAGCGGAACATTTAGATACTCGGCAACATGAGTATGGCCTGCATAAGTTCATATACATTAAAATAACAATATTTTTAGTCATATTATTATACAAACATGGGTTGTAATAATCAAGAAAACAGACTTTAGAATTATTGTTGAACAGACTTTTGGTCACTATACAATCTCTTATTATTTGATAAAATGATTGATACTTTGATTACATTCTCAGTAATGTGGAAAAGACTTGACTTAACCAGAAATTTTGGGTAGTGTAGGCAACATATATATAAATTTGTACCAATAAATATAAATATGTAACCAAATGATCATTTACATTTGATTCTTAATAATATTCATAACTCATAAAGAGACAAAGACGAGAGATAGATTTTGAGTGTATTAAATATTAGTATATTTATTTTTATAGTGTAGGTCTTAATGAAATATTATCCTCTGCTTGTACTTTAATTTCATATCAAGTATTAAATTTATTTATTTTTCCAAAACAAAGTGAGGGTCATGGCATGCGCAAGCCCTCACTTTGTGTCGTCCCTGCTTATTATATTATTGTGAAGCAAAGGCTGATGAAATTGAAAGAGAAACTGAATTTAAGTAAATCTTACCATATGCTGGAGGGTTTGCAATTATTGCATCCGCTTTAAATGGTTCATTAGATTCTGGGTACCGGTCGTTGCATGCAGGAAGCAAAGAGTGAATAATAGCCCTGAGTTGACTTCTTTGTAGATGTATTTCTGAAGGTCCTGATGGCAAGAAGCCTTTATTCTTGACCATATCTGAATAAAATTATGTATGGATTTAATTATATAAACAGTTTGAACGCATGTGTGGAGAAGAAATATCATACATCATTTGATGATGAGTACATGTATTTATATTGGAAAACAGTACCATCTCCTAAAAAATGGCATATAAGACAAACTTTGTCTATTAAACTGGCAACCCAATGTGGCTGCAGTGAAGTCGGCAAGGGTTTCCAACACTATATTCATATATATTGTGTTTGACTTGAATCATAAGAAAGAAAACTACATGAGAAATCCTTCGCAATTCTTGTTAAGTTTTCATGTCTGGTTACTAACAAAAGATAGTTCCAGGGGGAAAACTTGGCCTTTAAAGCATTAAAACAAGTTGAATCTAGCAAGATCAAGTATATGGATAATATAAGGGAAGAAATACTTACACCCAGCAAGAACTTTGGGATCTCCGCCTAAAGGGTAAAACTCCAAGCCTGCCGCCAAGACAAAGTCTTCAAAATTTTTATGAGTAGCTAGCCTAACCCTGTGGCCATCTGCCTGCAAACAGAATTCAGCTTCAATCAGGTTGAATTACATTGGATTAACATTGACTTACAAAACAAAAACTAAGCATTTCAAGGAGGAAAAAAAATATTAAAACTAAAACCTCAAAATTTTAGAAAGTATCATGAGTTTGTAAAGCACTATATCAGTTAAAAAACGGAATCTGAAATCCACCATGAAACACAGGAGAGGTGTAAATCATAGAGAAAATAAACTAATGGAACTCTATGATCAGGTATGGTTCATATGGGTTGGATGAATGGGAAGTCAACCAAAAGGATTACTTTCCACCTATATCTACAAGTTGTGCAGCTATAAAGTTGCTCTCAACCTATTCAGTGTTGCTCAAAGGCACAATCCTGCCTTTTTTCCTTACTAATTAACTGCAACAGTAGTTTCAATTAGGCTAACTCATGAGAGAAGTAAAGTCGTGTGATTATGAAGTTATTTTGAGTATTAACTGGTAAGGACATCACATGAAGGACCACACGAAATAAATAATTGGAACCAAAAACTAAATGGCAGATGTAAGCTTTTAATCCACCTGCTAAAGAAACTCCGAACACACGTTTTAATAAGAGGAGACCAGTTATCTTCTCGGGATTTTGAAAGCAAATAAGCAAACCAAAGCAGGGTTATAACATTAAAAGTAGCACATTAGAAAACATTGCTCAGTGCCAAAACATTTTGCAAACAAACAAGAGTTTCATCTGACGTTTGTTTACTCTTTCATTAATATAACCAATGTTATGAATTGAAGACTGCATTACCATGCAGCCCTACACAGTTGCAAACTACATCAACTTGCAAGGTGCCAGCCACTACCATGGCCACAACCACAAATTAAAACCTTGAATATGTAACTTTAGCGAAAAGTACAAACATCAATTCTACTATCCTGAACATTTTCAGAGTAAACTCAAATGCTTCAATTCAACCGCTATTATTTTCATGACTTTGATGCCTTTCCTCCTAAGGAAGTCATTAATCATCCCAAACATGGAAAAAATTAAGAATGCACAGCATATATTCTTCAAGTAATTAATCAGTGTGTAAAAAATACTACTGAAAATAGCAAGAATGAATAACACCTGCAGACGCTTCCCAATGGCAACAAATGGTTGGACATCTCCCCGTGTGCCAACTATAAGCATTGCAATTTGTTGCGGTCGAATAGGTTCAATATCCTCAATGATCGTTTCAGTGCAAGATTCATCACTAGGATCGGTAACCACGGTTCCATTTTCCGGAGCGTGAGGTTTAATATTTCCTGGAACATCAATTTCTACAGTACCATCATCCTTCACCATGAAAGCTTTTTTTAGCCATCTCAGCTGCAACATTTGAAAACAATTTTTAGTCATTAAAAATCAAGCAACTATAGAAAATTTCAGAGACATAAATTACTACATTAGTATCTGGATCCATTTAAAGGAACATCCAGAGATGTAATGTAAGACATATAGAATGATTATCAGCATGCTAAGCAAATTATTATATCACTATATCAAGGCAACAACAACAACCAAGGTTTAACCCACTAAGTGATGTCGGCTACATGGATCAACTGACACCATAATGTTCTATCACATATCATATCCCTATCCAACTCATTAATCTCTAGATCTTTCTTAATAGTTTCTCTAATAGTTTTTATAGGTCTTCTTCTACCTCTAGTGATTCGACTACCCTCTTTCTAGTTGACTCTCCTAAGTCTTCTCTCTACCTGCCCAAACCACCTAAGCCGGATTTCTACCATCTTTTCTATTGCCTTGCTATAGTGGTGCATAAATATAACTTCCTTCACAAAAACATTCTTACTAAAATAAATAAAAAAATAGGTTTCTAATATAGCAATAGCATAAAATTTGAAGAATGCAAGTGATTGAGCCAAACCCTTTTCCTGAGAGGAACATTCTCATCAAAGAACCTAGCCCATATTCGACTGTGCAGTCTCTGCTTTCCAACTATATCATCTTTCTTCGACGATTCACCTTCAGGTACAACACCCAAAGCTCCATATTCTTCCACATTTTGTGATACACTTGATGATGAATCTCTGTTAATACGTCCTGCTTAATCCCAACACCAAAAACAATACATATAGTTACAATTTACAAACTTGCTTCTTCATCACCTCAAAGAGTTCTACATTAATATTATTCCACATTCTATTTCTAATTTTATATACAATAAAAAAAAATCAAAATCATCATAATTAGTAATTGTACACTATACTTCAAAAAAAAAAAAAGTAATTGTACCACTAAAACTTTTGATGGAAGACGTGTCGGCGGTCCGACAACACACATGTGACTGTGTTCAATTAATTAATTATTTATATTTTTATCAGTGTTTGAAGCACCGATACAGACACAGACATAAGACATGTTGTCAACACTAGTCACAGTTTAAAGAATGAATTAATTGAATGTAATCTCAATATAGTGTAGGTGTCACACACCAACACGTGTTGAACACCAAACACATATTTGATCAGAAGCGTCGTGCTACAGAGCTAATATAGTAATATATAGTTCACACTGCATGAGAAAATGCACGATCTCAAGATACGAAGCAATATACCTGAAGAAGAAGCGTCATGAATGGAACGATCGTGAGCGTCCAAATAAACTGAATTATCACTTGAGGAAGTGTCTGAACGGTTGAGATCATCGTTACTCGCCATTTTCGAAGAACGAAGAAGGAACAATATTTTTTTTTTTTGTGAAATCTATGAATGAAGGAAATGCATTTGATGATGAAAAGGAATGGAAGATTTATTGGAAAGGGTTTGATGATCGTGATAAGGAAGGAATAATAGTTTCTGTTTTTGTGAAAATATCTTCTTTTTTCCTTTGCTCTCGCTTTAGGATTTCCCAAGAAAACGAAAGAGAAAGCGTGAGAAAATATATAGGGTTGACACGTGGAAGAATGAGAAGAGGCCGTTACATTGCACGTCTTTTACAGCTCTTTTGAGTTTTTTTTTATTTTTTTAATTTTATCTTTTCACTACCCGCCACAACGCACCGTTTAATTTGTTGCTGTCATGGCGTCATTCTCATGCATTGTTCCGGTGTCATTCTCATGGAAGATAATTTGTATAGACACCTAAGAGAAACCCGTATATTGTTACACCGTATAATTTTTCACTACGACCACTAAATATTGGAGTATGGACACCTAAGATATTGGAGAAATAATATCTGTACATTTAATTTTAGATAACTTTTTAATAATTATTATTCATTTCTTTTTATTTGATAAAAATAATAAAGAGAAAAAAGAAGAGAGAGAATAAAATTAAATGTGAATATGAAGAGAAAAAAAAGATTGTTTCAAAAGTTGTCAAAAGTGATTGTACAAATACCATTTCTCTATTGTATATATATTTTTCAATCAGGTCCGAATACACAACACCAAAAAGAAAGACACGGGATATATATTATCAATCGATTAGTTAAATAGGTTCCATGTGATCCAAGCATATGTACCATGCTAGAAAATTTGTATCATGCATGTATCATAATGAATCATTCACAAAAGGATTTAACATTTTCACAATCTCTAAGTACATGCATGCATAAGAGTAATTCAAAGGGAAGCAAACATTGAGTACAAATGAAGTCATGAGACATAAAACATTTGGTATGGATACTACACCGTATAAAATTTGGATTATGCCCTAGCTTGGCCTCAAAAAACTTTCCTCGTGAAAAATATTTATATCATGGTCGATTGTTAATTCTACATTGTTTTCCTAGCATGGTTAAGACATTGGGAACCCTAGAGATGACGAAAATTCATTCCTCCATATTCCTTCCTCATAGTTAACTTGTACCAGCAGAACAAGTCTAGTAGATGCGGGGGAGCTAGATTGCATCATCAATATGACTATCTTCAAAGATTAAAGTGTATTTGCGTCGATATGTGTGTGAGAGACGACAACGACAACTTTATATGCACATAAACCATTTGAAATTTTGGCCAGCCTAGTCCTCAAAAGGCGGAAACATATGGTTGAAACAAGCAATACTCTAGCTTATGAATCTAGGTTATACTCGAGTGTCAATAGAAGTAGATTTAAAGCTAGTGGATGATGACATTTTTGGGCAGACCGAGTCATAGAACAAAGTTTAGTGCTTTATTATATACTTGTAAAACTATCATGCACTCTTTACGAAACATTAATATCCCCTTCCAATTCATACCTAAATTTATACATTTATCAATTGTTGTTTTAGCTTCCCCATCAAATCTTCAATGTTTCCAAACAACTTTTGATAAACACGCATACTTTAATGAGAAACTGTTGTTTCCAATACAACTTTAACTTTTCTCAAGTATGATTTCAATGGAACCTTTGGTAAACCCGCATGCTTTAATGACAAACCGCTTTACACATCACTTTCCAATTCATATCTAAACTTATACATTTACCAATTGTTCGTTTAGCTCCTCCATCAAACCTTCAATGTTTCCAAGCAACTTTTGATAAACACGCATACTTTAATGAGAAGCTGCTATTTTCCAATGCAACTTTAACTTTTCTCAATCACGATTTGAATGGAACCTTTGATAAACACGTTAAGTTTAATGACACACAACTTTATACATTATTTTCCAATGCATCTACAACCTTTAACATTTATTACTCGTACTTTTAGTTCCCTATTCCAACTTTCAACATTTCATAAACGACTAAACTTTAATGTCACACTTCTCCTTGCACCATTTTCCAATGCATCTATAACATTTTTCAAGTACGATTCCAGTGCACAATTATCTCTTAATTTAACCGACTTCATAATTCCAATGCAATCAAAATATAGAGATGCATGATTGATTTTAATTTGATTGAATGCCTTAAAGTAGAATTGATTTTGCTTTTAAAATTGATTTTACTTGAAGTTAAAATTTGCATCTTCAAATTTCTACAATTGATTTTAACCTTAAATTTACTGTTCAATCTACTTTTACACGAATGTATACAACTAACTAATGAAAATCAAATCAATAATAAAAAGGGAAATGTTAACTAGTGCCCCTGGACACTAGTTAAGGGCCTTGAAAGGTAACTTTTTTATGAAAGTTTGTGTATTCAGCGCATTAGAGATTGAATACTTTAATATTTTTAAAGAATAATTTCTTAATTTTACATGCTTAAAGACCTTAATAAAAAAGTTATACACTAAATATTAGATTATTTAATACTTTAGCATTTTTGTTAAAACATTAAATTATATTTGATTTTAAATAGTAAAAAGTCAAGTCAACATAAATAATTAATTTTGATTTGACTAGGCAATTAGTTAAAAGATAAAAAATTGTTAATTTGATTTGACTTAGTAAATAAATTAAATTATTTTCATAACTTAACAAATACAACATCTTTGAAACCAATGGGCCTTGAATTAAACAATGGGCCTTAAAGCATATCTTGGCCTTAGAACAACAACATATCTGAGGAAGTGACGTGGAGATTATTATTGGAGTGAAAGAAAAACGCAAGCAAAAGTAATAACAAACGTTTCTGTCAGTGACTGAGTGTGGCACCTGTTCCTGTTGTGTTGTTCTTATTCCCATTTAGTGCAATTTACAAACAAGAACAAAAATAATGAAAAACATCACCTTAATACACTGTACTAGGATGTTTCTTCTTCCTCAGTAGACACAAGAACCTTCAACTTTGCTATGTCTCTTCTTTCATTATATGTAAGCCTTTTATTTCTCTTACTCTTTTAATTTCATTTTTTTTTTCTGTTGTTCAATGCTTACTTTTCTGTTTTTTGTTTTTGTTGATTGAATGATAAAGTTTGTTAATTTGTTGGGTGCTGAAGAGAAATGCTTGATTTGTGAATGAAAAATGAAAATTAAGGATTTTTTTACTTGAAATGGAATCGTTATTTTGTTTGGTTTATCTGCAAGGAATCTCTTTTATTTATTTATATTCTTTGTTTTAAGTGAAAATAAATTATGGGTTTTGTGTCTGGAATGTTTCTAGCTTCAATTTATGAGTAAAGTTTGTATTTTTATGTTTTTCTATGTTATGCTTCAATTTTTCTTGTTTGTGCTTTGAAGTGTCTTGATGATACTGGTCAGGTTGGTATAGTTTGTATGGATTTATGTGGTAAATAGGAGACAATTGCTTATGATTTATGGTAAATATTGTCATTGATGAAAAAATATTGTTTTGAAATTACAATTTAGAAGTTTCTTCTGTCAGGGATTGCCTCTATATAGGAATTTATGTTAGAGAATTTCATAAGGGCCCTTAATGGTCCAATTGAAGTTGTGAATCTCATATATTGTTGCTACTGCTGATTTATGTTGGAGAGTCTCATATATTGTTGCTAGTGGTAAAGATGAATTTGTGAATCTAATTTGATCAATGCTTACTTTTTTGTTTTTGTTCTTGTTAATTGCATGATAAAGTTTGTAAATTTGTTGGGTTTTGTAGAAAATGCTCGAACTGTGAATGAATATTAATGATTTTTAGTTGAAATGGAATCATTATCTTGTTAGGTTTATTTGCAAGGAATCTTTTTTTTTTTTTGTTTGAAGTAAAAATAAATAATGGGTTTTGTGTTTCTAGCTTCAATTTATGAGTAAAGTTTGTTTCTTTTTTGTTTTTCTGTGTTATGCTTCAGTTTTTCTTGTTTGCTCTTTGAGCTGACTTGATAGTGGTCAGGTTGGTATAGTTTGTATCGACTTATGTGGTAAATAGGAAAAATTGCTTATGATTTTTGATAAATATGGTCATTGATGAAAAAATATTGTTTTGAAATTGCAACTTAAAAGTTTCTTCCGTTAGGGATTGTCTGTGTATCGAAATTTATGTTGGAGAATCTCATATGTGATTTGATGATCCAATTTTTGCCACCGCTGATTAAGGTTTTTAAGAATTTGTGATCGGAGAAGGAAAAAGATTTGAGAGAATCTCTGGATCTACTTCTTTGTCTTGGTACAATGATGTTTAGTACCTAGTTAGTCATTATATTTATATAGATACAAATATTTATATTTACATAGATTATAAATGCGAGCTTCGATTTTTTTCTTCTGCATATGTCGAATAGAATTTTCTGTTATTGAATCTGTCTTAGATTTTAAAACAATTACAATATGCTCCAGTGAAGTTTGAATGAAGATTTAAATATTGATATTTCAAATGATTGTGGCGAAACTTGTATACCCTTCTTGCATGAGTTCATATTTGATGATACCAATTACAATCCTCAAGAACTTTTGAACTAACTTACTAGTTAAATTAGGAGAGCAATACACAATCAAGGACTTGAAATTGGCTCTTTAGACTGATTATGTATGCTATCAGAATTCCAAATCTTGTGAACTATCTTTCATTCTATCACTTTTAACGGTCTACTTTTCTGGTGTTTGTTTTTACATCTACAGGCCCAGGGTAGCTGACGCTAATGCAGATTGTGACTTATTTATGTTTGGCCCAACATTCGTCTTTTATTCGTTCAATATTGTTTGAATCGTAGCATCGAATAGTGAAGCAGTTCTTTTCAGATAAGTATAAATGTTTGACAACAAAGTATTTTTTACCTACAAAAGAAAGCGACACTCTCAAAGTAGAAGTTCTGTGCTTGGAAATCAGCAAACTTCAGTTGGTGAAGATGCCTGTGATTGTTCTTTATCTAAACAAGCCAAGCTTACTGATGAGAAGACATCAGAAAAACATGAAGAAAAATCAACGGTGAGATTCTAATGCACCTAGGTTGACTAATGTATTTCTACCACATTATTCTTTTAAACGAAATACTATATGTTAGTGCATTGATGTATATGGAAAGTGACAAGTACATTACTTCCATGACTATCTAAGCTTCAATTACTATTATGCATTTTTTTCAACCTCCTAGATTGGGTTGATTCTTATGAATATAATATGAAGTGCTTACTCTTCTCTCTGTCCGTATATTTCATAGGATACTAGTGATGGACAAAAGCCGTGCTTTGAATGCATCAAACAACCAGATCATTCAATGCCACTTCCAGTTCAAAGGCCAGGTGTTCCGGTCCCGGAACCAGGGGAGCTTGGAATTTCTGATGAAACAGAAATGACAGTTACTACGAATGAATCCTTTTTAACAAGGCTGCCATGTGAGGATAACTCCAAGAAGGATGTTGATGAATTTCCCCCAACAAAGAAGGCTTCACAGAATGGTTCTGACACACAGAAAAATTCCTTTGTAGGTGAAAACTCTGGTAATGAATGTGACAATGGTTCTAATATAAACAATATTTCCCCGTCAGCTGAATTGGATGCTGGGAATGATTTCAATTTAATCAACTCAGAGACATCCATTCCAAAGGAAATCAGTGCTGCATGTGACAATGAATCTCTTGTTTTGAATAAGTCAACAGATAGATCTACTGAGTCACCCTCGGAAGATAATTTTGGGAACCAATCTGAAGAAAAGGTAGCACAGACGAACTTGGCTGGTCCATTAATAACCTATCGATGTTATAAAAGAAAAAGGAGTATGGATGGGACTGATAAGGAAAACATTCCAGTGCTAACCAAGTGGAGTATGCTTGCAAATGCTAATCCTGATTCTTGTGATGAATCATCTTGTGATGAGTCTCCTGCAAATAATGTACTAGACCTTAACCAATCAGTTGAAATTTCGGAAAGAGAGAAGCCACTGGGTCACACTCAAGATGAGACATCTTGTAGAAGCAGTTCTAGGGTTTTTTTAACAGATCTTAATCAATCGGTGGAGCTTTCTGAAAGAGGGGAGCTCGATCAAACTCAAGAAAAAGTATGGCTTCCTTGTGATTCTCTTAAACCTTATGATTTGTTACTCAATTCTGATTGGTCCATCAATTATGATATGCTATATGTTTAAAAGAGTATTCTATGATAAATTTCGTATTTTTGTTTTGAGAACATTTAAATATTTTTCCTCATTGCTGATTTATATGTGTTGGCTGGTAATAAATGCAATGAAGCATGGTTATAGTTCTTTCCTGTTATGTTGGATTCAAATTTTACACAACATATTATCCGCTTTGCAAAAGGTTTCAGCTCCTTTATTTACCAACTCTAGAGCAAGTGTAAGTTTCGAACATGTAGTTTCGGTGTAGAGAATCTCATGCTGTCAAAAGGAATGTGTTGACTTCTGTTGCGATCCATGGTTTTGTTTATTTATGTATAATTGTTTGTTTTTAAATCTTCATTAAATGTAGTGATGCTGATGAGATAGATAGCTTAACGGGCATAAGAGTTAAATCTTGTGTACAAAACAGATTGAAAGTCAAGAAGCTAATGAATTCATGTCAAAGTTTGAAATTTACTTGTCCATGATCAATTAATTGATCACAGATCTCATGTGAATCACTGTAGTTTTTGATTTTTTGTCAGGTGAGAAATGCTGACACTTCAGGTACTAGTGGAGTTGTTTCTGAAACCTGGTATATTCCATCAAACTCATAAACTAAGTTTTTACATGTTATAATGTCATAGAAAATCATTTGTTGGTCGTGAAAATAATTGCATACGAATGTATTTGTTCTAACAGTATGACACAAGTGGGAGAGCAACCGGGTCACGGGGAAGACATAGTGAAAACGGACCCCCATATGTCTGGAACAGAAGTTCCAAGCCAGAATTCTCTGATGCACAAGAAAGCCGAACATGTTGATAAGGATTGCGAAGGAATCCCTATCAATGTTGATTCTAGAGATCTCTGTCATGCTTCCACAACTGTCGACCAAGAACTAGAAGAGTTGCAACCCTCTGTGAAAAAAGGCATTCAAAATGTTCCAAGTAATGACATGAAGAAAAGTGGAGGGCACCAAACTCAGTTTATCCTGCCTGCTGACTCTGCAGGTATTACTAATCACTCAAAGTCTGTTTGGATTAGCTTATTTTAGCTTATCTACTGACATAAGCGCTTGTGTTAGACTGTTTGAGAAAGCTTATGGAAACAGCTTACGACATGTCCATAATCTGTTTTCAGTTTATTTCCATATGCTCTCCAAGATGATTGTTTGAGAAAGCTTATGGAAACAGCTTATGACATGTCCATAATCTGTTATCAGTTTATTGCCATATGCTCTCCAAGATAACTTATGAAATCAGCTTATAGCTTATATGAAAACATTTCCATATGCTCTACAAGATAACTTATGAAATCAGCTTATAGCTTATATGAAAACAAGTTGACTTTATTTTATCTTTTGTTGTAAAAATAGCTTATACGTAAACACTTATGATAAGCGCTTATGCTATAAGCATTTTATTGAGTTGTTTATCCAAACATGGTCTTAATCT
>Ga0099826_10001968_pt1 | contig 12879 bp, 5 predicted proteins | sample Mtrugardesep15_FD_76830 | JGI IMG/M metagenome (GOLD analysis project Ga0099826, IMG submission 76830) | Root nodule microbial communities of legume samples collected from California, USA - M. trunc garden sep15 | ecosystem: Host-associated > Plants > Roots > Nodule | place: USA: California... | reverse complement strand
TACATCAAATTTCAGTTTGTGATTTGTAGAATTTTACATTATGAAAATCTGATCAAATTAATTGATTTTATGGAATATTAATTGGTAATTCAAATCCAGTCATTGTCAACTCTAACTTTTAATGTTTTGTGATTAGTAAAATTAAGAACCAATTCCATAACATAGCCAACAAATTTTTGTACGCTAAAAGCCTCTAACTTTTATTTTCCACGCTAATAATTTTTTTACACGGTAAACTATTTTTAAGGTCATTTTTTCACATAATATTATTTTACATGTAATAACTTATACAATTTTTTTCCATTAATGTGATCTCATTTGTTCCAATTAATGTGTGTTAGACATTATGGCACCTTGAGGGAGAAATGAAGATAATGACGTGATAGATTTTATTTTTTTAATAATATGATGTAATAGATTTGTGATGTTATACGAAGGAAATATAATATTTGTATGACTATTTTAGACAATTTTTATGATAATATATTTTTTTTATTAGACAAAAATAATAGAGAGAATGAGTAAGAATACAACGAAAAGATGAGAGAGTGGTTAAGTTGTTTAAAAATAGTTGTATAAATATTATTTTTTTTATAAAAAGATAGAGATAAAATGATTTTTCTTCCTCTTCCGTGTTTTTTCAATTTTCATATCTCAACACTTAAACGATTTTTTTTTTCTTTCTTTCAAATTTCAATGTTTTTTTGGTCAAGCTTTCAAATTTCAATGTTCCCATCTCTTTATATTTCTAATATCATCCTTACTTTATATTTCAATTTTAATGTTATCCCTTTGTGTATATATCCCTTTCTATTTGATTACAGTGTCAACCTACGCACGCAACACAAGTTAATAAGAAAATACACATGGGGCCATGGCCTTTGCTTCCACTAAAAACAAAATACTAATTTTCAATTCATGGTACAAATTAACATTTGTTACACTCAAAAATTTAAAATGATCAAGGATTGTTAAGGTTTTCATCTATGTCAAACATTTAAATTAATTAAGATCATAAAAATAATAATATTAGAAACATACCTTGAGAGTTCCCAAGCCAGAGAATTGGACTAGCTTCCCAGTAGGGGCATGTCCCTTAAATGGACCTTCAAAGAATCCCCAATGCCTAAATTTGAAAGCAATTTCAGGTGGTCCTGTATAAACTTTAATGATTTCCCATGCAAACCCTCTTGGAAAAGCTGATTTAAAGGCTTCATGAGATGAATCAAAAGTCTCTTCATTTGACTTGTATGGCTTGAAATCTTCTGGCAGAGAACTTTTCAACAATGCATTGTAACTTCCTATGCTTAGAGTTTCCTCTGCAGTTAACCCCTCCCTGCCTGCAATTAGAAATATTGAATTATGTTAAGAATTTTAATTATATTCCCTACTAGAACAAATTGAATTAACTATAGAAAATAGATATAAGAAATACAATTGATCTCAAATTTTGATATTTTGTGTGTAAACTCCGATTCTAAGGGGAATGGGTTATGGTAATTCGAAATTCGGTCGTTTGGTAAGTATAATCTGATCAAAAATTATTCATCCAAACGATTTGCATTTGATGGAGCGCTCAACAACCACTCGAATCCAATTAATAATATTCAAAAAATTTGTTTGCATAACTTGTCAAAGATCGTATAATGTTTCTTTTTTTTAGTCTAACTTGTAATCGCTAATGCCCTATAAAACATCATACCTAACTTTACATTCTTTTCTTCGTTTATAATATATATTTACATCATTTTTCTCTCCTTTGTTTTTTGACAAATCAGAATTATTTTAATAAAAATTTAAACCCAACATCATAAGGGAAAAAATTCTAACCATCTTTTATAAATGGTTGTTGGGTTCCACAAAATCATTTGCTCGAAAGTTGACAACATAATACAAAGTCTTTTACATGCGATGAGTGCGGTATGGATATTTGACCACACTCAATAAATAACAAAAATATTAAAGCAAAGTTACACACCAAAATCTAATCTAAGTAAATTAAAGTACAAGAGCTAGCAAAAGAAACAAAACACCAATGTTTTTTTTTGAGAAAAAAACACCAATGTTCTTGGCAGCCGCTCTACTACTAGAAAGAACAAAACACTAACAGCTATATCTTTGCTTCGGATGGTACATAAGGGAGGAATCACTCTAGGTTATTACGAACTTTGTTTGCAGATTCATCATTTATAAGTTTTCTACATATTTTACTAATTCAAATGAAATGAATATATGTTTATAAAAAATTAATGAATTTACAATAGGATTGAGGATGTAACCATGCAACAATTATTCATTACGCTAATGAAGTTTTTTTTTTCCTTCCTGAATCATCGATTGGAAAACATGTATCCTAAACTGATTAATAAGAGAAATAAAAATATGATAAAAATATGTATCCCACCAAAATTGAAATAATTTTTATCCAAGGTGGACAGGAGTCAATTATAATTCATAAAAGCAAAGTAGCTATCAAATCTCTTATTGAAAAAGATGCATCCCAAACAAATTTGAATCATTCAACAGCTTACCATTAACAAAGAACTTAAACTTTTCAGGGACAATGGTCTTGAAGTCCTGCAAGCGGACCTTGTGTGTCAGCTCCATCTCCCATGACTTAATAGCATTTTGCACTGTTTCCTCCAATGATCCTTCTGGCCATACCTACAAAAATTGATACAAAATTGAGAAAGAATTACATGGTATACTCTAGAGAGGAAGGGAAGGAATAAGATTAAGAGGGTGTGGTGATTTCACTTTGGTCCTTCCTTCTTCAAAGAGCTGGTTGACAAGATCATAGGTGGGAGGGCCACCATGTCTCCACTGGATGTTCTCAGCTTCATCATGCAAAATTGATCTGTACTTGTCTTTTGTAATTATGTTAGCCATGTCAAATTGCTAAAGAGCTTATGCACAAACTTAGGCAAACTATCAAGTATTTATAAGTGAATAGGTCTATAGGAAGATGCCCATCAAATGTGCTGTATTCAAGAAATTTATTAATTAATGATTTTTTTTAGGGAATTATTCATTAATGATTGAAATGTAGATAAATAAAATAGTAATAATATGATATTAAATAGGAAATTATCAATCCAACGACGATTGGATCTAGAAGAAGAGACTAATTTCATACAACATGACGAATCAATTTTTGAAGGTTCTCACATTTAATGTTCAAATGCTTAGTCGCACTAAAAGCTCTTTGCGTCTCTCCAAAAATAAGTTCTGCAAAGATCAAACTATTTCGTGATAGCCTGCTTGGTAAAAAAAATAGCGGATAATTTATAGATTATTTGATAGCGAATGAACTTATATCAGATAATTGATAAACTACCTGATAGTTTATCGCAGATAAGTTAGCTGATTGGATATGTAGTCTATGTTAAAATGTTGAATTAACTTATAAATATTAAATGACATGAAAAAGATATGTTTAAATAATATTTTTATTTTTAATTAATATAACAAGGGTAAAATTGAGAGGAAAATGATAAGGTGTAAACTTTAAACTATTTGAATTAGCTTGTGCAAAATCCTTATAAAGTAGAAAAAATAAAATATAAACTCGTGAGAAAATAACAGTTATGAAACATGTATTATTTCAACTAACACAAACAATATTCACCTTGATCCTAGGTCACATTCTTCACATGGGCCACATGAAAGCTCAATCATGGTATCAAAGCCAATCTTTTAAAAACAACGCATCTTATTTTTCTATTCTATTAATTTATCACGCACCTTATGTGTTTTAGATTTTATAATCTGAACAGCGTAAACACCCTACAAAACCCTCCAAAACACGTTAAACATTTTAAATTTTATAATTTGAACAATGTATACATCCTACAAAATCCTTCAAAACACGTTAAATATTTTAGATTTTATAATTCAAACAGGGTATGTGAGAAGAGAATAGGGTGAAAAAAGAAATTGTCTAAAAAATTAGGCCAAAAAAAAGGTTATACATTAGGGGTTGAACTTGAATATCTAAATGGCAGAATTACTTTTCACACCGTTTTTTTACTAAGCACGGCACCAACGTTTTTGTCATAAATTTTGTCGAGGGATGAAAGTCTGTGATATGGAAATTAAGATTTTTTTTAATTTTTTATTGGTGCAATCATTTGTTCTCTGGATCTGATCTTTGACTAATGAGATTTATATTTTCCTTAAACATAAACAAATGATATAGTTATTATTTTAGATCCTATCATGTTCCAGACAAGTGTGGTGTTGATTGAAATTATTATATACATTGAATAAATCTCACGATCACTAGTATTATAAACAAAGAGGAACGTTAATAACACTCACATTTCAACATTTTTTTTAGCATTTATTTTTTTATTAGATGAAATCAATGTATGTCCCACTATTTTGTGTGGGTTCAATTTTTAAAGTGTAGACCTACAATAATTTAAACCAATAATAAAAGAGTGAGTATTATAGAATTTTCAAAAGAAAGTATTGCTAACATTACTCGTAAACAAAGGGGATGTCAAGGCTATATATAAGGGTTCTAGTTCTTCCATGTAAGATGTACTAGTCGAAAGCAATTTAAACTTGGATCTGATATTTATTTATTCACATACTATTGTTTTAGAGTATTGTGGGATGTAATTAGGTATTTGCTTTAGAGAGTGTAGGTGTATCAGAATCATGAGCTGTTTGATAGAAATGTCTATTTGTTGTAAAAAATTACAAATATAGTATTATTCTTTGGTTGTCATTAGACAACAATCGTGTTTTCTTTCTCTAAATTGCACATATTTTTTTTCTTCTCTTATTTAGCTAAATTTACAAGCCCTAGACCATAAGAAAATATTTTAGGCCGGTCTATTTTAGTAAATAAAAATAATATTTTTTTATTACTATTAGTATATTAAATTGTGCATATTAAAATATAAATTTGCCAAACTTTTTGGTAATTCAAACTTATTTGTAGACATTAACTTTTCACATATTTAAATATATTATTATAAATGAGAATTGAAATATGGTATCATATATAGTTAAATTCTCTTAAATGTAGTGTTAAATAGCTAAAAAGAGTTTAAACCCATTGATCTATTAGTTCGTCAATCTTAAATATTCATAATATTATTATTTGAATACGTGCATATGAAATATATGTTTTTTGGAGGCGAAATAAAACACAAAAAATGGTAATTTGAATTGTGTTGACTCTTTTAAAATATTTTATAAGTTAAAAAACAAATCAGAGGGTATGAAAAGAAAGATGCAGAGAGAGAAAATATCTACACATATATTTATCCTTGTTTACCCGTCGCTCCGGGATTACATCCAATCCCCTCACACGTGAGAGATTTTTCCACCATAATTAATCTTGATTACAAAAGTACTTAGACACTACGTCTAAGATTTCTTGCCTCACCTTGAGGACTTTCTTCAATCCAACATGATTAAGAGTTTACAAAAATTTGATGTTTGTTTACACTCGAGACTCAATGAGTGGTAAACTAATTTAAGCACAATACAAAAGACTTACATCTAAAGAATATTTCTAAACATTTTAAAAAAATTCTAAGATAGAAATTTGTAAAAAAAATTCTAAGTATTTTTGCGCTAGGATTTGATCAGAATTTTGACATAGTTGGTTCAAAATAGTTATTCACAGTTTCTTCAAACGCTCAAAGTCCTTTTTATTGAAGATTTAAATACAACTGTTGTTTGAAGAATTTCCAGCGTATCAAACTTTCTTGAGAAGTTTCTTCAGATTCAAAATCCTCCTTTTCCATTTACATTATTTTCTGTTGCAATGTACTTCAGAATTCCTTTGCTTCTTTTGGATTATCCGTTGCAAACAATTTGTCTTTCCCCAAGACTTATATGTTGCTACATATGTATTTTCTTTTGATTTCACCAAAGAAAAAAGTACTCCTCACCCATGGACAATGACATTTCTTCAGAAGAGATAAAACTTAGTTTTGGTTATATATTCATCAGAACATTGACCATTGACTTGATTCTTCATAACAGAGCTTTATCTTCAAACTTTATGAATACCTTATCAAAGTTTTGACTTTTTGGTAACCATCTTCGGATCAAAGCTTTGTCATCAAAGCTTGGTATCATAATTGCTCTTCTCTTGGGTATCACTATCATAATTGTAAAGCGTTAACTTTTTGGGGAGAGCATTGACTTAAGAGTAAGATTTTAATTATACGACCATGTACACTTGAACAAACTTTATAGTTCCCAATTTTTCTTCTAACATTGTTATAATATTGTTCTAAAACTCATCTTGGTTCAACATATTTAAATAGGTTAATAGGTCACATCAGACTTTCGTAAGACTAGACTCATGTCTAAAAATTAAGCTTATGGTATGCTACAAGTCAGACTTAAACCTTAAATTTTGAACAAATCAGACTTAAACTTAGCAAAGCCTAACTCACCTCGATCTATTTTCACTCCTAACCACACATACAAGTACACATATAGGAAGAAATGTGGTAGCCTAAGTTTGAATCCAATATCAAATTGCAGTGTAAACGTTTTCTACTTTAACAATTTTATTTGCAAATCTATTATTTTTACTCAACTAACTGATTTTTCTAAAATAATCACATAAAACTATATCATTTATATCATTTTATCGAGAAAAATGAACCAACAAACACATTAGGATTCATCCATAAGCAAGTGCGTAACTAACTACTCGTGCAACTAACTACTCATTACTTAATAATGTTGCTAAAAAGAGGTATTCCATATGAAGCAAATAAAAAGTTACATGGGTCATACTATTATTTACAAAAAGAAATTTTATTACTAGTAGACATCTTTTTTTTTTCTTCTTTTTTTTATTTATGAAATTCTCCATTCATATATATTTAGTTTAATCTCATTAGTCACTACTACATCCAACAGCTGTATATACCAAAAACGTTTTAAGCCAGCAAGGTCAAAGTCACATATAGAAGTGAACCATTCTTCGAGGATTGATGTGAATCATAGATAAGACTTCAATCGAGGTACATATATAAGCACACATCCATCAATTTGTACATTAACCTTAGCAAGTAGCAACTCATAGTCATACACATTTATACAATCAACCTTGAGACTTTCTCATTTGTCTTTTTTGTCAAACATTAATTTGGTAACACAAATATTTTATTTTCATTCAATACATAAAAAAGTACACATCGTGGCATCAATAGCTACATATTGTATAGGCTAGTACTAATGATACAACAAATGTATACTTTATAATTAATGTCTAAAAAATTTAAGCATGAGTGGTATAGACGGCACGTCCAAGTAATAGTAGTAACCACTGCTATTTTGGCTATATAACCTAAGAAAATGGAGTCCATGTTTGGAATTTTATTCAAGAATCTTATTGGCTTTTGAGTCTTTTAATAAACCATGGTTAAATTTAGATGGATCTTTTGGCTATCTAGCCTTTACTGAACAAACTTACCGTTAACTAGATTTGAGACAAGGACAAGGAAGGAACCATGTTGCAATGGTATCTTAACTAGTCTTTCCTTATTTCTTTGTCAGAGTAATGTTACCACCAATAGAATGGTGTTGTTCTTAACTATATTGTGTCAATTTATATAGTAACAAAAAAGGTTCCAAGTAAAAAGATCTAGAGGGTCAGTACATAAGTGAAAAAGTTACGAAGTGAATAGCGTTTATTTGTTTGAGATGTCAAAGGTTGTCCAAATTTTGAATATTGTAGTTGTCTTGATGTGTCTTTTGTTGGCTAAAAGACTATTGAATTTTAAGGTGGTACGTAATTCTCTTACCTTGATTGATAAAATACTCAAATTTTAAGGTAAGATGCTATTGAGTCTCTTATAAAGTTGTGGTTCGCCAATGAAGTTTTAGCAACATTTGTTGGTGAAATGATGAATACAATAAAGAAAATAGAGCGAGGAAAATCCAATATGGTCAAAACCGTGATAAGGTTAGCAACCAACTATTTTTTCCACACAAGCAAACCTCTCATCCACTTTAGATCCCACACCAAAACGACCTCATCTATTGGCCTAAATCCTTTTTTGCGAGTTTAAGAGGGTTTTTTTTCCTTCAAAAATTTAATCCTCATAGAAGAATAATCCCAAGAATGGATCTTGATTAAACTATAAATAACAAATCAAACGCAAATTTAAACACCTTTAATATCCATGTGTTTACTTCATAAAATGTCAAGGAGAAAAAATGCAAGGATGAATTAGCGTCGGAGGAACGACAACGCCACTATTTAATACATGCGATTACAAATCAGAACACGATGCTGACCGTCATACGACAGGGATGACTACTAGGCTTTTTCCTATACGGGGAATGTGTGCCCCTCTTCTATTTATAGAGACCGGGACACCGAATTCCTAATGACTTTTATTTAGGGATTGACCCAAAATAATCCCAATAATATCTATATTTAACTAAACTCTTTAAACTAAAAATAAAATATTAATTAAATTATATTTAATTAATTAAATACTACCCTATTTTTTATTTTTTTTATTTTGGTCATATAGCCTAGTGGGTAGAGAAATTCACTTTTAAAGTGAATAAGTGGGGTGTCTGGGGTTCAAACCTTGACCCTGCATACAGAGCCGTCCCTATGAAATAGGAGGCTCGGCTCTCTTTTTAAAACAGGCCCCTAGTAATATAAAAGCGTAATTATTTTGTGTAGCTAAACTTTATTAAAAAATCAGAATAAGAATGAAATAAAAAAAAAAATTAAGTGCAAGAGAGATGAAATTTACCTAACAGTGTCGTTTAGATTTGTCACTCATTCGTTGTGGGAAGGGAAAACGAATGGTTTATGCAAAAAAAAATGATTGTTGTGATTCTTTTAATGAAATAACTTTCCAAATTGATTGATTAAGTGATTTTACAAATTAGGGTGGTCTGATAGTATCAGATTTATGTACATGAAGGAGAACTAGAGTCTAAAAAAAACTCAAACGTGTACTGAAGAAAGAAAAAGAAATAACATATATTTTTTTATTTAAATGGGGGGTGGATATTAGACATAATATTTTGTTTGAGGCCCGTAACATTTGGAGGCCCGGCCCGGTAGAGCACCTTGCACTCCCTCAAAGCCGGGCCTGCCTGCATATATTATGCGTTATCCCTTACCAAGTGAGTTAAGTTCACATAGCCTTACCCTCATTTATTTAATCAATTCATAATTAATTAAATAAATATAATTAAATAAAATATTATTTAATCTAATCATTCATTGTGGTGTCAGTACTCCATATTTGAGACCATGTAGGTTCTCCTAAATTTGATAATAATATGAAATCTTATATTTAAAATCATAAACATTGAACGGTATATAACAACACTTCACCGCTTCCCAAATGACGAGAATGTCAAGTGATGTCACTAAACCTTTTTGTGATAATAATCATGTGTATATTTATCCTTTTGAATTCATGTCTATAATAAACACAAGGCATAAGCTCTGTCACCTTTGCCCATTTTAATATTGACCCCATATACATTTGTCCCGTTATAAAGGAAGGAAAAATTCCATCTACGTCACTCATATCCCTCGTCATGATTCGTGAAGTATCCATCAACTGAATGTATAGTCATCCTTTTACGGATAATATTTGAACGACAACAAATTACTTGACTTCTATATCTAGGGTACATAATAGTTTCAAGACAAAGGGTGCAATACACCACTATCACTATAAAAATGTCTAAGGACACTTTTCATAACTCACTATGTAATATTATTCTCATGGCGGGTCAATACAGTAATAAAAATGTCTAAGGACACTTTACACTTTCCATAATATTTATACTAATGTGAAGACTTGATAATTCTTTATCCATGACCCATGAGATGTAGTCATCAATCTATCTACATAATAGTTAATGTGTCTTACTACTTTCTCATTTCATAGTAAAGCTTTTGACTACATATACTTTAGGAATAATGTCATTTGCTATATATGTTAGAATAACAAGCATAAATAAAATAAAAGATTAATGTAAACGAAAATGAAAAACAATAGTTATGATCGATCTTTGTTAATGTAGTTTGGTCAATTGTGCTTATCTCTGCAATTATATCGCAACTATGGTTCTATTTTATTTCTACGATAAATTAGGATTTAAAGTGTTACAACCAATATATATAGTATTATGGTTCAGTTTACAATTATACCCTCTTTTGAGTATATATGAGTCATACTCAACACTAACCAAACTCTATAGTTGCATTATATCTATGCCATTGGATGAGGAACAAACTAATGACTTATACAACCTAATCAAATGTAAAACTCAAACTCAAAAAATGAGTCATCTGATGTATATCTAACAATCTAAATCTGCTGACTGTTCGTAATAAATGAAGTTTCAATGTTGTTTTTTTCAAAGGCGGAATTTCAGTGTTATTAAAATCAAAAGTAAAATTTGATATCTCATGCTCAAATAATATGAACTAGCCTTATTACCTCTCTAGGGAAATATCAGTTTTAGATGAATCTAACTAGATCAATATACTCTTGTTTGTTAGATTCTCACAAGAGTTGGGATTTGAGTGGAACAGATGTAGGGATCATGTCCCGCTCAATAAACATTTTAAGACCATCACTGAGAATATAATATAAAAAAAAAACATCAAAATTAATTCAATCCATATTTAGATTTATATATTTAGATTTATAGTCAATATGACAAAATTATAGCGAATTACTGTAATTTTGATGAAAAAAATTCTCATATATTAAGAAACAGATAGAATATATTTTAGATGTTTAATAAAAGAGAAATGTTAACAAGTGTCCTAACAAGTTTAAAGGTAATTGTTAAGGAGTTTAAATTGAAAATTTTATGTTAAAAATTATGCGTTCAACATATTAAAACAACAAGAAGTAATTTCTTCTATATAAATTTATTAGTTATTTTTAATTTTAAATTTTTAACAAGTGTCCTAGAAACATGTTAACACGACCCTTAATAAAATAAGTTGTCTCCTCAATTTAAGTGAAGTCACCATAATCCAAATATACAATAGTTAAACTTCATAGTTAATTGAAAAAACCACTGAAATGGAGAAAAAGAAAAGAGGCCATACCCTGGACCCCGGTTAGTTATAGCTAACCTAGGAGGAGTTCATAGTTTTACTGACTATTGACTAGAAAGTCCTCAAGTCTATTTATGAGCTAATACTCATAATTAACTCTTCCCTCTTTTACTTCTACTACCTGTGATGTGTTGAGAGAGAGAGAAACAAAAAAAAGTGAGAGTTAATGGTTGGATCTTTACCGAGAAGAAAAAAATGAATATGTCATGTTAACTTGACCAGTGACAGAAATATGGCATAAAGTTGTGTAACCCTGGCAGTTCCAAATTTAGTAAGTAATGACCAAAATCACACCACTACCCTCTAATAGGATTCCCTCTCTTTCTATTATAATAACTCTTTATTATTTCTATCACACTATACTGTCTCATGATATATACTCAAATATCCCTACTACCCTCTTCATCATCACATTCACACCGTTTTTCTTCTCAAGCCATATTCTCTCTCCCTCTCTCTCTCTTTTCTCTCTAAAAGTAGTCAATCACAACTCAACTTTGATTTGAGTAAGATAGTTTCTTTTTGAGACATTTTGAAAAAAAAGAGTGCATGATGAAGAGGAACAATATGAGCACAAACTTGAAAGGCTATAATCACACTTATTACAACAATCCAATCATCACCAACAAAAGTCATTCTCAAAGTGATAATAATAATAATAATGGATCATCATCAGAAGATTACATGATGAATGGTTGTTATCCATGGCCACCAAGATCATACACATGTAGCTTTTGTAGAAAAGAATTCAAATCAGCTCAAGCTCTTGGAGGTCACATGAACGTTCATAGAAGGGATAGAGCAAGGCTTAGACAATCATCACCACCACCAACTCATCATGAACCTCAACTTCAAGGTTCTTCTATGCTTAATCTTAACCTTAATAACCCTACTATCACCACTACTAACCCTAATTTATTCTCACATTCATCTCCATCTTCTTCATCATTATCATCCTCTTCAGCAACATCTCTCAAGCCTATTACTTGCACATTACCCTTGTTTGTTTCACCTCCTTCTGAGTTTAATAGATATGTTGTTGTGGATGGTATTTTGTTGAACCCTACTTTAAGCACAAAGACCTCAGAGAAATCAAAGATGGAAGGATATGATGGTTTTGAATGTGAAGATGATTGTAGCATGGTGAAGAAAAGTGAGATTTTAAGGATGGATTTGGAGATAGGTTTGCCAGGAGATTATGATAACTTGGATCTTGAGCTTCGTTTGGGTACTACTACTTACTCTAATTAGGTCACAGTTACAAGGTTTCACATCACTATGTTGTTAACTACTACTAGTTTTAAGGATTAAATATGTTAGGTTTTTTAAGGATTAATATGTCATAGGTAGAGGCATGGATTGTTCTTTAGCATCACTATGTTGTTTATGAAGGTTTTCACTTCCATATTCACTTAGTTTTTAGACTAAGTGAAATTTCCTTTATAATGTGAAATTTATTGACTTGTTTGTTAGTTTAATATGTTGATTGATCAATAGTAGTGCTAAAATTTATATTTAGTGAAGGATGGTTTCACTATATTTAATTTATAATGCATATTCCTCAACTTCTCAACCATTTGTGTAGATGGTATATTACATGTGCTTCATCTATTATTATGGGTCAAGTATCTTTCATTACTAGAAAAAGCAAAATCAGCGAGGGAAATTAGTGACGGAAAAAATGAAATTCCTCACAAATTCCTTAGTCGCAAAATTTAGTGACGGAATTAGAGAGGGATTTCACGTTTTCCCTCACTAAATATCCCTCACTAATTTTT
>Ga0099826_10001966_pt1 | contig 12887 bp, 11 predicted proteins | sample Mtrugardesep15_FD_76830 | JGI IMG/M metagenome (GOLD analysis project Ga0099826, IMG submission 76830) | Root nodule microbial communities of legume samples collected from California, USA - M. trunc garden sep15 | ecosystem: Host-associated > Plants > Roots > Nodule | place: USA: California... | reverse complement strand
ACTAATTCTAAAAGTACAATAAATTGACTTTTCACTTTATCTCTTTAATGAGGTTAATTTTGTAAAATTGTACTATAAAACAGACACATTAACTACACCAACAACATTTCTTAAGAAATGTGAGAAAAGCAATAGGTGGTTATATTAAGGGACGGAGGGAGTATTAAGTTTATTATGAGATCAGTCATATTTTGCAATCATTATTAAGGTTAGCAATTATATGTCATTGAATTGCATTATTATGTCTGTATATTATTAAATTTTACCTGAATTTCTGCGGTGGTACCTCCAATATAGCTTTGAATGATACTCAACACTTCATCGGTTAAACCGTATTTCTCAAATGCCATCCTGATGTATGTAACAGTCAAATAACAATATTAAAAATAAAATAAAATAAAAAAAGAAACATAAAACATTTGAATGAATGGTAAAAATGAAGCATACACAATGAGTTTAAATTTTGTGCTTAATTGAAGATTCATATAAATATAACAACAAATATTGCAACTCTCTTATTGTTATTTTATATTTATTCACAAATAAATATAACTTTTAAATGTAAGTATAGTAACGTCTGAATTTTGATTTACCATAGAAATCGGTCTTCACCCCAAGAAAAGTCACGTTTAACTTCTGTATTCTCTACCTCTTCATCGGTATCACTACATATCATTGTTTCACCTCTATCCTGATCATAATATATGTTTCGTCTTGCAGAAAATGCATCAGCTTTCATCATTCTCTCATTTCTGTTTTGTGTGAAAGATTTTAATAAAGCAATGAGTACACACACAAAAATTACACATGCATTGATCAATATATTTGACATTAAATGTATACTTGAATGTAGATTTTAAAATTTGAAAGTAAGACTCACCTAAACAAATGTAACCATGATGTATAATGAGGTATCTTTTGAACACGTTGTAATTCCAAGGAATTCTTGAATAATACATCATGAACGACATGAAGGTATTTATTTCCCAAACCTCGTGGGAAACCATTGTACGTCTCTAATGGATGGTCATTTTTGGAGAAAGGCATTAGAACATTATCCTTCCCAGTCGTTGATGAGTTATATCTTGACATTGTTGTCATGACCTTGGAAAGTTCACATTCGAGATTCTTCTTATTTAGCTTAAGTTTCGCCTAAGAAAAGATATTAAAGATTAAACCAAAGATAAACAAGATTAACAAAAAGAACACTTATCCATGTTGCACATAGAACTAGGAGAAATAATAAAGTCGCTCCGCCAAAATATCACTAATGTTAGAAACAAGAAAATGGAAGAGTTTGTCATGAAACCCTAATAACCAACTTGTAACGACGGATTGTTCTCAGCTTTAGAATTTTCCAATTGTTTGCCAAAACATAAAGAGGAACTCGAACGAAACAAGTTAACTTAGCACTAAGTAAATGTCACCAGTAGATCAATTTGATCTCCCTCGATTTACAATCTCTAACAAACATAATAGCACAAAACTAGATCACTTTAAATAATCAGCTACCCAATTGAACTCACTTCAATTTTTTCCATCCGCTCCATTTCGATCTTTTCTTTTAACAAATTTATTTTGTTCATCAAGATTTGAGGATCTTCAATCGTCGCCTCTTCTTGTTGTTCCTGTCCATGAAATAAAATATCACTAATACGTAACGAAAAAACAATTAAATACATGATTTACACCAACAACTCGAAGAATGGATTATTTGGTTACTACTCTTCTCGATCTGATCATAAACAAAATAATGTGCAATCGTTTGAGTTTAATTTTGAAAAATTGTTACCATATAAATGAAAAACTGAAATGAAAGGGAATTAAAGAAAGCAAGAGATCGAAAGTAGGAAAATGGAAGCGAAAACAAACTCTAGGTCTAGAGGCAGAAGTTGCGATGTTAGACGCCATCGATGAATCGAGAACGGCACAATGTAACTTTGATAAAAACGAGAAGAATATGTGAGAGTGATAACTAAGGGAAGAAAACAATAACGCTCATGTATAAGAGGTAGAAAACAAAACTTGAAAACACGCAATGACATAACCTAATGTCAGCAATTAAAATGTTTGTTTTCAAGAGAGAAAAAATGTTTTTTGATAAAAATGAGAAGAATATAAGAGTGATAATTGAGTGAAGAAAACAATAACGCTCATATATAAGAGGTAAAAAAACAAAACTTGACACCGCGCAGTGACATAACCTAATGTCAGTAATTAAAATGTTTTTTTTCGAGTAATAAAATGTTTTTCAATGCCATTTGATGCAGTACTTCTTGGGTCACCCCTCTAAATACCTAAAATTAAATCTTTAATACCATATATGAAATTTAGTATATGACATTTTTTGTCAAAAACAAAAAGTTTATTTACATTGTAAACAATACAATTGGAATTGGTCCTAGTAGAATGTTATGTGTGCCTATCAAATATGCTATTGTCATTTGAACCACCACCAAGGAGACCATTTTAAAGATAATTGAAGACGAATTCTGCTCTTTACCCAAACGGTTTTGCTTATTCCCAAGTGAAATGACCAAAATGCCTCTACGTGAGTTAAGTCACGTAGAAATACAACATGTTCTGTTCTGTTCTCTTCTCTTCTCTCCACTCTCCCCTCACTGTTCTCATCCATCTGTGTTCAGTTCTCCTTTCTTCTCTTCTCTCGACACTACTCTCCTCTCCCTGTTCTATCATCCATCTTTTGTTATTAATAATCAATATTTTCTTTTGCAATTTTTCTCTTATCAATTACCGTTCCAATAACCTTATTAATGGAAACAGAATGCCTAATTCATCAATATGTTGGAAGACATAAATAAACAAGGGGAAGAAACACATATAAATGCCAACACATCAATTAAAATGGGAACAATCATATAAAGGCACTACACTGTTGTGGTTGATGTCATCGCCCTACTTCTCCAGAACAACAAAATTAATCAATAAAATTGATATATAATTATAGAAAAATAAAACATGACGGCCATAACTTGAAGTTGTTTTGATTGACTATGAAGAGAAGAGAACAGAAAGAGGATTTTGGAGAGAAGAGAAACGAACGTGTTGTATCCCAGCTTAAGTATCAAAAAAGTGGAGTTTCAGTGTGTTTTCTGCGTGAGTTAACTCACACTAGTGTAAAATCTCTGCGTAAGTTAACTCATGCTGGCAATATTTTTAAATTAACACTAGCGTGACTTAACTCAATTTAAGTTTACACTAGCGTGACTTAAGTCACGTAAGGGCATTTTGGTCATTTCACTTGGGAATGAGCAAATTCGTTTGGGTAAAGAGCAGGATTCATTGGAGACAACTTCATGCTTTTGGGAAGCCTTATACCAAGTAGGAGACCCTAGAGTTCCTCCCCTACCAGGTTGCAAAAATACTTAAATAGAGGTGAAACCAACAAATAAACATGGTCATTACTTTTCCAACCCTATGAGCTTCTTGAGCGCCCTATTCGGATTCTAAAATCTGAACTGCATATAGGGCACGAGAGAATATTATAGGGTGGGAAAAAAAACAGTCAATAAACATTCATAGCTATCTTTGATGAGACTTCTACGGCTTGCCCTAATTAAGCTTGAAGAAACCAATAGGAAGAGGTGACCAAAGCTACTTCGACCTCATGTCTATTTCCTTCAACTAATATAGGGAAGATGCCGCATATAATTTCATCTGAGGCGACAAAATCAATGAAAGAATTATGTTTTTTTTAAACAACAAATGTTAGTATTATATGATCGGAGTGTTCTCGACCTCTTTATCACTTCACTCTTTAACTCTCCAACCCCGACTACCAAGCTAACCTTATATCCCATAAGAAAGAATTGACTTGATTAAGTGAGAACAAAGATTAACTAAGTCTCATCAAGAATCACTTTTTTCAATTCATTTAGCTCTTAATAATACATTGGTTGACCCCAATAGCCAATATTATGTGTACATACTATTGGTAATGATTACAAAGCGTTTTAATGTATAACATGACATTGATAATAAATAAATAATTTTTCTTTTCGTTACTTCATTCAGACCGGCCACTATAGCAAATAATTTCATTCAAGTTCCAGATATTCTATGTTGACACTTTTAGGGGATCAAGATCATAGCTTCTGGAGAGCAGCATTGATTCTCTCATCAGTGAACATTCTGTTGTTTTCATAAAAATCAAGTATCTCCATTGATATGTTTTTAATCTGTCAAAACAAAAACAAAAATTACCTTAGAATACAAATTTTTTTCTTTATCAAACAAATGAATAGAAAACTAGTGTACCCTATTCAACAATGCATTTTTGGCATCTATCTTAACTTGGTATTTTTTATAGCATGCAGAATGGTAAAATTACTATAGTGACAACCAAGTTTCCAGATAATCTCACTGCAGATTCTTAAATCTAACAATATTGTACCATTCTAAAAAGGGAAATGTTAACTAGTGCCCCCGGGGCACTAGTTAAGGACCATAAATAGTAAACTTTTATGAAAGTTAGTGTAATCAGTGCATTGGAAATTGAAAAGTTTAACATTTTTTAAAAATAATTACTTAATTTAGAATGCTTAAAGAGTGCCACGGGGGCACTCGTTAACAAGACCCTTCTAAAAATATCAATTCAAGTGGAATAGATGGTCCGCAAGAGAAAGGGCTACCCAAGAATTCATTTCAACCATTCTATTATCAATAGTCAACGAACACACTGACATGTGCAGCTTGTTGCAAATCTACTCCCAACCAGTGTTGATTGGATCACAAGTCACTTAATGTGATCCCACGATCTTTGAAGCCCCGTCCATTTGACGATGCACGTGGGATCCTGAGTTGCAGGATTGCTGGAAAATCGATAGGATCACAGCGATCACGGGCTGAATCGCCGCAAAATTTTCCTAATATTGGCCGGGTTTTCAGCAAAAATACAAACCTATTTTTTTTTAAAAAATGGCATGGATTCGGTTTGAGTTTTGGAAAAACACGGGTTTTAAATTTAAAACAAAAAAATGGAATATTGAAACAGTTTCCTTCTTCCTGGCGTGATTCCTCTGCCACTGGACGCTGCAGTGTTATTCTCTCTGCAATGCGGCTCCTCACTTCACTTCTGTGTTTCTTCCAGTTGCTTGTGGTTCCTTTGTTTGTTGTTCCTCAATTTTGAGTTATTTATGAACTTATAAATTATGCATACATGGTTACGCAGTTATGAATAAGTTCATAAATAACTCAAAACAGAGGAACAATAAACAAAGGAACCATATAAACTGGCAAGAAACACAGAAGTGCTTAACCACATAAACTGGCAAGAAACACAGAAGTGCTTAATTAAGCTATTTATCCTAACAAAGCTTATGTTAGGTATTGAGTTTGGGCCTAAGCCCAACGAATGTGCTCAACAGGGGAGTTGGTTACATTTGCTGATGTGGTTAGTTTGGTAGAAGGGAACACCAATTATACAAAGGGGAGTATTGGAACACCAAGAGACCGATCAACTCTTGCTTGGAATCCGACTCAATCTCATATCTATTCTTTGCTGCAAATGCCTCTGCAATTCCTGCTGATTCCAATATAGCCACGCCATCGATTGAAGGCACATATGAGGCCGTAGCTCTTCAAAAAATAAAACATACGAGGCCATAGTGGCATCCATTATAATTTCTTTTGTATGCCGCCAAAGCTAGTCTCAGTTTGGGCTGGCCCATTAGATCAAGACTGAGACACAATTCAGAAAACTGATTTTGCTTCAAATTTTTCTAGAACCTTTCCAACAAGCAACGGTGATATGGAACTCTTGTGAGTACACAAGACGGCTTCGCTGAAATGAATCCATTCACAATTGCATGGGTGGTAGCAACCAGTGCTGCAAATAGACTAGTGTTTGGTGGCTCCAGTGGCAGTGGTTGCATGCTCAGTCGATGCATCATCTGGATCTTTTGCATTATGTGTTCCTCCTTCCGCAGACTCGGAACTCCGGGAGCCAAAGCATGCTCCCATGGTGATTCGTTTACCATTTCTTCTAACGGCAACCAAAGGTGACCGACGACAGATGACTATGAGGAGCCACTGCCAGTGGATCGATGTCTGACGGTTTTGGCAGTGGTGCTGAAACCACTGGGCCACACGGATTGGCATATCATAAAATGTAACCAACTCCCCAAATCAACATCACATTTGTTGGACTTAGCCCCAAACTGGATACCTACCATCACCATGTTTTACATCTTAGTGTTTTTCAGCAAATGGGGGACTAAACATGCATGGACTTTTTGTAGAGACTAAACTCGATAAGAGAATATTTCATAGGGACTAAAAATATATTTAACCCAGTTGAATACTCACCACATTCATATCAACACGAAGTTCTTCATACCAGACAGTGGTATCTTTCTCCCTGAGTACACTAGCAATGTATATGCAAGCTAAAGCGATCAGATGTGGTGGATGTACCAGCATTAGGTCCATCTTGTATGTGTCATTTACAAGCCCCCTGTTGGAATTCAACAAAATAAATTATATAATAGAAACTACAATGCCAAGCAGCATTTGCAAGATGGCACCGTAACAGAAAATCATGATTAATGGTGATGTTAATAAAATGGAACTTCTGGTTAAAGAAATTCATTATCTACTGCTTCAAATAGACTAAATGATTAATCTACTTCACATTTTATAAAGCAGTGAGAGATGATGCTCATGTGGCAACAACAGGAAAGTTGGAACAATTCCGACAATTATTTTATGACAATGATATTTATGCTCCTTAGTACCAAACATTTATGTCTTTCATAATTAGACATGTCAAAATCAATGAGCCAACATCCATTGTCATAAATATAGCAGCTTTAAGCATTAACAGGTAAACAATAATTAGTATTAGTCTATGCTTTGAACCATCTCCATCGGGAATCCGTTAGAATTTGGCAGTGTGAGCCCAAACAGGCAATTAGCTGATCAACTGCCCAAGTCCATTATGTAGCGAGTGATGTTATGAAAATGTAAGAAAATGGGAGGGAAGGAATATAACGTGGCAGAGTGTGACGGCTGAACAAAGTGTGTGACACATTCTGTTATAAGAGGATGTAAAGAGAGAGAGGGTATCATTGATCATTATTCAATTATAACCTTAGAAGTCGGACAAAGGGAGAACAATCTCTTCTCATCGGAGCTTTGCCCTGATATTACAAGGAATATTCTGTAATAGTTTATGTTTAAAAACAATAATACTATTTTTCTGTTCTTTCTTAATTTGGCTTCCTACCGATTGGTCAGACATGCCGGATCTTAGACGGAGAGCCGGTGTTTAAGACAGATGAATCGAACAATTGGTTCACAAACAAAGGGCTGCCAAAATTTGTGAGGGACGACCCCATTGAGGAGCAGATAATTCATTCATCAGATAAGATACATTAAGCATCATTCATAAGGATGGAAGGCTTAGTCATGTTGTGGTTTCAATCTTGCTGCCAGAAGGACCTAGGTCGATATTGGCAATCATTTTCCTTGGCTGTAATCATGGGATTTGGAGAGAGAGAGAGAGAGACGATGATAGTATATCAAAAGAAGAAGACGTGACTAAATTTGAGCCCGATTGTATTGATACACTATAATCGTCCCACTCTGCAAATCCTTCAAGTGTGTGTGTCGCCTCTGTTCCAAAACTTGATATACTCTACAATGTTTTGGGTTCAACTTCTGCCGGCAAAGCTTCTGCTGACAAAGCTGCCAGACTTGTACCCGTCGACAATATTTTTCCGTCCAAAGAGAATGCGCATGCTTGCCGAAAGCATCACCAAGGTGGTGGGTGGCTAGTCTAGTATACTGTCATGCTGGGAAGTTGTGGTGGATGGGCAGAAAGCGCTTCAATGTTGTTGTTTTCGATGAGATCAGAGGCACAAATAGGAAACAGACTAGTAAAAGGGCAGAAACGGGGTTTCATATAATAGGTTGGTTTTGATGGAAGCGTGTAACTAATCTGTGGAGATTTGACGCTTGCTGATTTTGATGGTTTACAATCAGACCAATCACTTATGTCCCTTGGGAAGGACTACGTTTCAAAGGACAGTAATTTAACCATGCCGCTGGGTTCTTTGATTGCTCTTTCATATAAGATGAAGGAAATCACAAATGCTTTGGAAGGAGCTGGAACAAAACCAATAGAAGCTGAAGGTTCCCAAAAGGTTACCATGATGTCTCAGACAAATATGTATGTACTATGTACTAGCCAATGGTGTTACTTAGGCTGAGCTTGTAAACCATTTAAATTGGAAGACAAGTTTATGACATGGCGGGTGGGAAGTCAAGGTGTGTTCTAAGTGTTATGACAGATAAAAAGCTTTGTGCCATGGTGTATGCAAAAAGCATGATAAATGGGAAAAACAATTGTGAGTACAAAAATATGGTTGAAATTATTTATCTAAACAAATATCTAAAAGAAAAAATAAATCTATGAAAGTTGCAGCAGTTTAAAAAGATACTGGATCAAAGTTTTTCAGCCTTGTTCAACAAAAATGCATGGTTTATATGCAAAAGTATAATTTAACAGCAGATAATTGTGTAATATCTCAAGAGTCACGTTAAGAACTCTATTGATGTACAGAAAGAGGGTAATGCTTGAATATACAGGAGTTGTTCTAACCATTTTAGATACGTCTAACTCTAAAAGCATTCAAATAAGAGTGTCACCTACCTAATACGAGTTTAGAAAGTCCAAACAAACATGAGAACTTATATTGTATATTTTCCCCCTAGTGTTGGGCGTATATGTCGGACAAGATAATTTATCTTTGTTTCTTTTCAATAAATAAACGATAACGTCAGGCATATATGGTCAACTAGAAATTGCAAAACAAAAAGTTAAGTACAAGGCATATATTATAATAAAGTGGAACGAGGATGAAATAACTTGAGAATTAAGTACAAGGCATATATTATAATAAAGTGGGACGAGGAGATAACTGGACGATTATCAAACGGGAAGAAATGAAACGAAAATGTATTTGAAAACTGTTCTCATATGTTCAACACGGATTCTTACCAAGTTAGTTGCGTCATGCTTAGATCATTCAGACCTGCATCCTGAAGCAACCTGGAGAATTATAATTAGAGTAAGTGAGAAATTATAAATAAATGCAATCTTAATGAAAAAAATGAAGGACCATTCGAGACATTAACAGTATTTGATATAGATAGGAGTTAATTGGCTAAAATGTTTATTATTGGTATTCATTTGATTTGTAGACAGTTTGGAAATATTTCCACAAATTTAGGCAACTTATAATTGAAGGAAAACATGAAAATAATGATCCAAATAGGGTTTCTATTCCCATTTGTGTAGTGCATTTGTTGTATCTTGTCTTTCATGAACATTAAATTTGCATGTGACATAGCACATTGAAACACTAAAATTGTGAGAAACAACACAAACTAAAAATGCAACTAAAAGATGAGTTATGGTCCAAGTGTACGTGCAGGGTTGCGCTCAGGAAATTTGCACACAAACTTTGATAATTAAAAATACAAGTTTTATCAATTACCATCAGGCTCTTCTAGATCTAACACATATTTCAATATTTTTTTATAACTTTTAGGGTTGTAGAATTCTAAAAGTTTGAGGCGAGGAAGTGAGGGATGACTGGAATCCTGTTTTAAAATTTATCTAACAAATTTGCGTTTGATATTAGGTAAAAATCCTATTATAAAATTAATCTATGTTGGCTTCAACATACAAAATGATCTGGTTATGTGAAAGAGAATGATTGCACAGACCTTTAACACCAGCAAGACAACAGAATCATAGAATTTCACCAGAAAGGCTGATGACATGTAGCTGACCCTATCCAATGGCAAAAGACTGTTAGCAGGCCTCTTATTAAGAATGTTTATATGAGGTGGAGGCCCAATGTAGTTTAAGGATGGCATCATGTCTGTCATTTGGTTGTTATTGTGCTGGTTAGAGACTAGGCTCCTAATTCCTAGAGTTTAAAGTTGGTTTTCTAGAAGTTAAATTCTGCATTTGTAATTCAGTTTTCATATTTCCCTTCTGTTTGTAACTGCCTCTGCGGAAATTACCACACAAAGACGTCAATAAACAGTGTCTTTATTCAGTATCTATATTCTTAGAATTACCAGAATCTATCAAAGACTTGACTGTTGTTACTGTTGTTGAACAGTTGATTGTAAAGCGAAATGAACAAGAATATGGTGGACATAAGGTGAGACGCAATGAAGTAAAAATATGAGTTACACCATATGAGTTGGCCATATAAGTGGACATCATTGCGTCTCTCTTCACTTATCTTAAATAAAATTAATCCTAAGTATTAAAGTAAAATAGATTGCAGCCATATGAATTATTACTTCAATAAAAGGAAATCCTAAATGAGTTGGCCATACGAATTAGAGCTACGTATTAAATAGAATGTGACTGAAACAAAACATGGATAATGCATGTCTGGCAAGATCAAAGTAAAAAAAGTATTTGCGCAATTTGTCCTTACCCGGAGAGGGAACGGTATGGGTGGAATACAACCAGGTAATAGTTCAATGCTTCTAAAATCTTCATCTCCATTTCAAGTATGTCCTTGATTTCGTATCTATACTTATCATCAGCATCTGCATTATGAAATTGTGCTTTCAGAACAAAAAGGAAATATACTAGCAAGAGACAGCTTTGAAAACAAATAGTTCACTTTTAAGATCAGAAGTTAACAAGAGGAAAAATAAAGCAAATTAATAAGGCTAACTAACAGCTTACATAATTTCTTAATGTAAAATACAAGCAGCCTGGCTTGCACTGTGCTTTCTTCTGCTTTTGATGCAAGGTACAAGCATGCTGGAGCTACAAGGCGTGGATCATATTCTGTCATACTCTTCCTTAGAACAAAAGAAATGAAGAAAACTCTTAGATGAGATGATATTTGTTAAGTTTAGTTTATTTATTAAGCACATACTATTTCCAAGGTCAGATGAAGATGGCATTATCATGAATTGGAGGACCAGGACATCCAAACAAGACAAGCATATAGATTCAATTTCTAAGAGTCAACAATGAGAACAGCTTCGAAAAAACATAAGGGCTGTCCTCTGATTCAGATTCAACTTTTAATAAATTTTTCAATTTTTATGACAAAGGTCAACTTGTTACTTTTCCAATTTCAAAATTCAGATTCAGAACATAAGTTTTATGCTTATAAATACAATGTAAAATACTCATTTGATTATGCATAATATCTTCTGTCCTTTCTATACAAGCATGAAACGAAAAGGCAATTTATGAACCTTAAACTGGCAACAATACTGACTCAACATCATAAATACAGCATAGAACATACAAATTCTTATGATCTCAGGAATATTTCCTTTACCACAGACTGACAAGGTTATAACACATACCTTGTGTAAACACGCCTCATGTATGTAACTGCAGTAGCAACAACCCTAAAAGATTGACCAACATATTAGATGGTGCCATAAAAATTAAAGTAATAGACAAAAGATTATCTTAAAGTTTTGGCAATATATACATCACTTTTTTACAAGAAAATTTAAGAAAAAAAGTTCAACTCTTTTACACGTTCATATATGCTTATCTATGGGGGACAAAAAGATTTCTTAAGTTCCTCAACCATTATTATTAACGATGGTGTGAATGTTATAGTTCCTTTACAAATTTGAATGATTGTCATTTAAATCTAATGAGTTTCATCTAGTTCCAAAATTGATCAAACCCAGTCAAATTTGCAAGAATCAATATACTATCCCAATGTTACATAAATGACCAACTTCCTATCAACATAGATAAAAGCCTGAATTCTACAAATAACTTCATATTCTGTTTCACGAAGGACTTTTGGTCTCAAAGACTGCAATTCAGGCATTGTGACTACATACATTTTAAGCCAAAAAAGTCAAACCAGTATACAAATCTTTCTCTAGTAACCAAATGTATATTTCGTAACTCCCCAATATTAGGACATGATAGATTACAAACACAAAGGAACAAAGTTGCACATATTCAAGAAATACAATTCACACCTTTGCCTCACTTTTACTTGTTGAGCCAATTTCAAAATATCTGCACAAGCAAGAAAAGAAAAAGAGGGAACTCAGCAAAGTTAAATAATAAGAATCACTTTTTGGCAAATGAAAGACATCAATACTAGATTCCCTAGTGATTTCCTTTCATGAAGTTTTGAATTTCTAGTCGAGACACAAGAATATGAAAAGAAAAGTATAAAAAATTCCCTTTGCCTGTTGCGGCTTCATAAGAGCCAATGCAGTCTGCTATCACAGCTGGATACACGGTGAGATGTCGCAGGTGTATCTAATCGTAATAAGAAAACACAGTTTTCAAATGACACGTGGCCCACTTTGGGAGATTTTGCAACGTTATCAATTGCAAATGACACTCGCCCTGCTGTGCGATATATTACAATGTCATCAATTGCAAATGGCGGACCATGGCAGAAGCCAATAAACCGCCATAGCGTCACCATCCTTCACAAATTTACCATGGCAGTTGTCAAAAATATCTGCCAGCCCAATCCACCATGGGCGATATTTGACAACACTGCGATATTGACTTCCTATGAATAGCCACGTGGCTTTTCACTTTCACTCCGGGACTTCTTTTTTTTCGCAACACAAAGTATACAATTTTACACGAGTGTTACTACTTACTATACTAGTAAAAAAGTAAAATAAAAAATCAAATCGCTTAATTCAAATATATAAATTTCATCCACCAAAACCCTCTATCCAAACATCGAAATCGAAGATATGCAAATAGATATATAAAAAGTGAGCATACATACAATTGGACATATGCATCTTAATGAGCTTAAAATCCTCAAGTGTGACACCCTTTTCTTTATCAACTGGATTCACCATATCCACATCTT
>Ga0099826_10001965_pt1 | contig 12888 bp, 6 predicted proteins | sample Mtrugardesep15_FD_76830 | JGI IMG/M metagenome (GOLD analysis project Ga0099826, IMG submission 76830) | Root nodule microbial communities of legume samples collected from California, USA - M. trunc garden sep15 | ecosystem: Host-associated > Plants > Roots > Nodule | place: USA: California... | reverse complement strand
TACAGAATTGGAGACAGTAGAGTATGCTATTGGCAGCATACCGAATTCGAGACAGTAGAGTATGCTATTGCTTAAGCATGCACGAGATGCCAACAAGAGTTAAGGTGATTTTAGGTTTTTATTTGGTCAAAATTCTGTCTGTTTCCTCCATTATTCGTTATGTATCATTAAGTTAGTCATTTATTTTTTATTTTTTTTTCTTTGGTAATTTATTTTGATCACCACTGTATGGAGGCTTGTTTCTTTTATTGTAACATGGTGCCGTAGTTAAGGAATTCTGATCACATTCTTGGAATTGTAGAGGCTTTGGATGATTGATAGTTGAGGTTTTGGAAATAGTTTATTCTTGTCTACCAAAATTTGGTATTAGATTTGTAATTGAATATTTAGACAAGAACAATATATTATTGTTTCAAATATCAAATACTGGTTGTTAATTGCTTACTATACTAGGTGTCTTGTAAAAAAATTATTTGAAAAAGCATCGAATTCGTTTATTTGCTTTTACTATTTCTGAAAAAAGAAGTGAAGAGCCATTGAGGTCTTTTTTGCGATGCTACAGTCACTTATTCTTGTTTGATGCATTGAAGTGCAGATCCTCTAACTTTCATTTGGTATAACATTCTACCATTCTCTCTATCTTCCTTCGTTTGCTTTCTCTGACATCATTTTCTCTCCATTTTATTATCTCTTCCATTTTATCCAAAATTTACTTAAATTCACATCGTTTTTCCCGCCTAAAAGATAGAAGATCCAAATCAGTGGGTAGCTTTTAACGTAGTTTATGAACCAATCTAAACAAGTTAAATTGAGGTTTTTTGAGACTAGATTTTATTTCATAATTTTATCATGACAGTGACAAATAATCTGTATCTTGTTTTTGGTTGATTATGTCTAACTATTTAACATCGCAAATTCCTCTATTCATTTTTCAACACACTATATGATTCAACATATTTAGATGATCAGTTCAACATGATAAAATCCATTTCTTTGTCTAGCAGTAGACATACTCTTTTCATGTTGAACTGAGAAAAATTATTTTGCAGCAACACCGACAGTTTAACGCACTAAAAACTCAAAACTATTTAAGTATATGAGAAAATCCATTTCTTTGTCTTATGTCTAGCAGTAGACATACTCATCCAATGTTAACACAAAAATAAAAAGAATTGAAATTGGATTCGATGTGGTCACCGCAATATGTGGTTGTTTCACTGCTCAATTAAGATTGAACAATTTAAATCTCAAATAAATTTTGATTTTATTAAAATAGGAAGTACTGAGTTTGAGATCTAGATTAAACGGTCACATAATCACTGATTGTTAACATTCAGTGACCACAAATAATCCTAGTACAAATGAACTATTTTATTCTCTATTTCTATTTTTTTATTTAATTTCTATCTGAAACTATTGATCTTTTGAATTGCTTCATCTATTCCATTAAAAAAAAAATCCAACAATCGAGTTTAATAAAGTTCATCATTTATAACAGGTTTAGTTATATATATTTTTTGTCATATTGTTACAAATTAAAAAATAATATTTAATAGTTTAGAGATTTTATAAAAAAAAAAACTATTTTATATTTGTTTACCATAATAAAAACCACTAAAAATAAGTCCTAGTTCAACTGGCAAAATACCGAAATTGTTAGGCCGGATGTCATGATCGGTATTCGAACCCCGGTACCTCCACATGTATGTGTGAGTTTATAATGACTTTCGTCTATCTACCAAAAAAAAGTGATTTTAAACTTGTTTCTATTGAAATTGTCAAATAAAAAACTTGTTTATATACAACTTTTTAAAAGTAATTTTTTATTCTCTAAAAAAAAGTAATTTTTTATTACCAAATTATCATGAAAGACATTAAATAGGGAAAAAAAAGATATTAATTGTTTTAAGATATCTTCTAACAAACGGTAACAAACGCGAGAAAGAAAAGCCCAAGCCACTTGAGCGATTATATAAACGGTGGAATCACCATTTACTTGGTTAGTTTCTCTCTCATTGTTTACTCATCTCTCAGTATGTGTTTTCTTCGTTAATTTCTTCTAACAAACTAGTTAATTATGAAATATTAATTAAGCTAACGTGTTTATTTTGTAGAGAAAAAATGGAAGCTGTTAACATCACCGATGGAGGATTTTCCACTTCTTCTCCATTCTCTCCTTTCTCATTCTTCAAATCGGTTCTAATCAACCAAGCATTGTTGGTTATGTTCTCGTAAGTTTCATTCACTACTTTCTCTTACGAGTTAGTTGAAAAACGAAAATCATTCTCAGATCTGTTTTTGTTTTTGTAGGAATATGAATTCGACGAAGGCCATTGCAATTTCTGTTGCTTTAAGCTTGCTCGTTGGAAAAGGACTTCTTGAAATTGATTACGAAGCTATGATGATCAGAATTGTTTTCGTTTTACTCTATAAGGAGTTCAAGGAAGTTTGCGTCAGGGGTTTCAAGAAATTGATCAATCATTTGTTCTCCTTCTACTTTAGATTCTGATTTTTCGCTGTGAGTTCATAGGATTTTGGATTTTGGTGGTTTATCTCGACGGGATTCATAATAACCATACGTTAGATTTTCGAGCTTCTCGTTAAACATGCACTAAAAGATGATACATTGATTACGGTTTACAGAAAAAGTGATTTCACAATTTTTTTCTACTACAGTACGAACTGAATTTTAACGATTAAATTCCCTACTTAAATGGGGTTAGTTGCTATTAGAGGATATATTGAAGTTAGTTTTATTTACGGTTTGTTACAAAAGATAGTTTTTGTTACCTATATAAAGGCAGGCTTGTATCCTGTATGTATTTGTTTTTGAATCAATCGGATAAAGATGGCGTATGATTCGGTTGATTGGAATTTTTTGGATTTTGTGACGATGAAGATGGGGTTACAACCAGAAATGGAGGAAATAGATATTAGAATGTGTGATGATGAAGATGGGGTCGTGGTTTAAGACCCTTTTTCTAAGAACATATTGTCGTCGTTCTTTTTAGCAGCATAAGGCGGAGGAAGATCTTTTCACTCACTTACAATACAATACACTCATGATGATACCTTGATTATTGGTGAGAAAAAGTGGTCGAATATTCGAATCATTAAGGCAATTATGTTATTATTTGAAGTAATGTTGGGTTTAAAAATCAATTTTCATAAAAGTTTCTCGGTGGGAGTTACTATCTCTCAAAGGTGGTTGGAAGAGGCGACTAAGATCCTAAATCGTAAAATAGGATCCACTCTGTTTAAGTACCTTGATTTACCAATTGGAGCAAGTCTGACGATAATAGATACTTGGCATCCAGTGATTGAGGCAGTGAGGTCAAGATTGTCGAAGTGGAAGAATAAACAACTGTGCATTGGAGGTCTAGTCGTTTTAATAAAATCAAAACAACTTGGTTTACTTTCTTTCCCTTTTCAATCCGACAAGTATAATCTCAAAACTAACTTGAATCACTTTTCAAACAATTTTTATGGGGAGGGAGTGAGAAAAATAAATTGGATTAAATGAGATAAGATTTGTAGACCTTTGGAAGAGGGATGGCTGAGAATCAGGAACTTGTGGATTTTTATCTTGGCTCTTTTAGGAAAATGGGGTTGGAAAATCAGAAATGAAAGGAACGACTTGTGGTATAGAACATTAGTAAATAAATATGGTTTGAGCGAGGAGTCTATTAGTACAGGGAGTAGAGAAAATTTCTGTTTGGGGGAAATACATTTGTAACATAGACTTAGGAGATGTGGAGTCTCATAACTTGTATTAAGTTAAAGAGGTCTATAAGGGGTTAATTTCTAGTTTGTCAAGTTCGTCGGACCCTGTATGGTTGAAGGCTTGACATAAATCTGTCCCGTTAAAAGTTTCTTGTTTGGTCTAGAGATTATTTCAAAATAGACTAGCAACAAGGAATAATACTAAAGAGGTGTGTTGGGTCAAAGCTCTTTACAGTGTGTGGGAGAGTGCAGGAGTGAAGAATCAATATCACATTTGTTTTTTGGGTGTCTCGTGTTTTCAGGTGTCTGGTCCAGTATGTGCCAATGGCATAGGATATCATCTGCATCCTAAAAGGAAGGACATATTCACCTTGAGCAGTTCGGAGGCTTGATAAGTAACAAAAAAATGTCCTCAATGCGTGTAAGAGTGGTTTAGTTTGCTTGCATTTGGAGTATTTGGAAAGCAAGGAACGATATGTTTTCACAATAAAGGAGTTAGCACAGAAAAAAGGGTGGAGGATGTGAAGGTTTTCTCATGGAGTTGGATGTGTTTTAAATCGAAGAGCTTAGATTACAACATTAATCAATTGTGCATGAATCCAAGGACATGCCTGGGTGTTATGGTGACATGAAGCTTCAGAGCAGTTTGTTGTATTGGTGTTATGGTAAGTTAATGTCATTGCTGTGTCGTCTTGTTTGTATCTCAATATCCCCTACGGTAGAAGAATTTGAGTTTCTTCATTTGTCCGTTAGTTATTTGTGGCAAGGAACGAGATCCTAAGCGGGGCTATCACTCATCTCAAAGGATTAGTCGGCGGTTGGATTTTTCTTTTAGTTCTGGAGTTTTGCAATTAGTGGTCTGTGTGCGTATTATTGATGCTGTCATTGATTTTTCCTTCATGATCTGTTGACTGTATATGATATTCATGATTAGAGGATTGTTGCCCAGTATTCCATTTTTGGCATTGTTATAGGAGTTTCAGGGGGTGGTCTGTTGGTGTTTGTAATTATGTTTTCTTTTGTACATTGCCTTGTATTTCTTCACTGTGGTACTCTGGTACCAATCTTTTCTAATGCATTTTCCTTTTCCTTTAAAAAAAATCAGTATGAATATTGCAATTACTTTTCTTTATGGTACGATCCGAGCACGGTTCTGAGAAATTGGAGACAAAAAATACCTCCCAGCTTCATTTGTTTAGCCCTTCATAAGATTTTTTGTGCCGAACGAATCAATAAAGTTATGCATGCTCTTTTAATTATTGGCATGTGTTTTTTTTGTTTTTGTATTTTTTTGTTGTAAAAATGCATTCGTAATAAGGTTCTCTAAAAGAAATATTTTCAAATGAATCGGTTAAAGAGTTATGCCCTTTTAATTAATAGAATGTTTGTTTTTGTATTTTTTATCGTAAAAGATTCATTTGTAATAAGTTCTTTTTTTTTGAATATATTTTCATTTGAATCAATCAAAACTAATTAAAACGAAAATATGTATAAAGTATACGTAATAAATATAATAATTTTGGTGTCATTAAAAAAATGACTTCTTAAGCCGTTTCCTCTCAAGTCCATGCTCGGGGTCACCCCTCATCCTGATTCCCGTATATGAATTCAAAATTGTGTTCAACATTTATTTACGACTTGTTTTGATCCATGCATTTTTTACTATCTTTTTATTTTTGACAAAAAAACAAAACTATCTAATTTGTATATATTTTAGGCATTTAGTCTAGATTTAACAATTGTATCGGATGACACCAATTTTCACTCAAACCGAAATTCATTTTAAAAATACACTTCATTTACAAACGAAAACGTGAATGTATTTATTATTTATCGAGTAAATTTGTCTTCACTTTGTAGGCAGCTTTTAAATAGGTCATTGAAATCATTAATATTTTAAAAGTCTCTTAACTTTTTTAAATAGACTCATATTGGTCAATTGATAGTAATGTTAGTAACCAAATTGATAGTACTAAGTACTTAAAGAGACCAAATTAATCATGTAGTTAAAATATAAAACATAATTGAGTGTAAGGGTTAAATATATGGCTAACTCGGTAGTTTAATAAAGTTAAAGACATTTTTATAATACTCATAATCTCGAAGACCTATTTGAGAACGCTCTCTAAGGTTAAAGACTAGTATGATGATTTACTAATTTTTTTATTTGAAGAGTCGATACAAATCGTCAAATACTCTCTCTATTTCGAATTATAAATCATTTTGACAAACTCTTCAAAATATCATTTTAAAATATAAAAGTCTCAAATTAGTCGTCGTTTTACAATATCAATGAAACATTAGTGTTTATTTTTCTAGCATATTCTTTAGTTTTTTTTTTAAATATTCATAACTCACTCTTGTTTCAAAAAATTTAATTAAGTTTTCTTATGCCATTAATAAAATATAATTTTATAAAGTAACTCATAAATTTTATTCCCGCCAGCATTCAAACGAATACAAGTGTCCATCTATCCACTTTATTTACCGCGCTAATGCGCTTGAATTAGAAGCTGTCTATTTTTTTTATTAAAATTTAATTTTTTTATATTAAGATTATAGGTATAGATGCTTGTGACTTTCACATTGTACCAAACTATGCTTATCATTTTTAACAAAATATACTTTACGGGATCTCATTGATTGAACTTTGAGCGACTTTTGACAACTAGTTAATTCTCTATTGCCATTCTTTTGATTAAAATTTATCCTCCATCGTGTATCTGAAAGTATTGATCTTTTGCATCGCTTAATGTATTTCGAAAGTTGCTCAAAAGGTCCCTTTAATTACTCACATGCCCCTCAAAAAGTCAACAATGCTGGTCTCGAGACTTACAAATTGATCGCTACCTTTTGGGACTTAGGAAGTGATACATGGTTCGAGACATAGGAAGCAAACTGATTTGAAGACAGAAGATGAATGCATAACACAAAATAAAAGGGAATGTGACATATATAATGCATTGCCACAACACACTCTAACACACTTAGGGTTAGGGGTGTTTGCGGTGTGGTTTGGATTGTTTCTAAGGCAAAAAGTAATCTGATCCAATATAAAAATTGTATGTGGTTCGGTTCGGTTTGGATAACTATTCTAAAAATTTCTATTTGATTTGATCCAAATATATTCGTTTTAATTTGGATCGATTTTTGGATAACCAAAATGTAGCATACAATTTTTTCTTATTAATATTACACATACACGGTAAAATAATAGGTTTGATGCAAAGTATTACCTCCGTCCCTAGTTATAGGACCCTTTTGCTAAAATTACGAAAATTAAGAAAGTGAATATTTTTATTAGGAAACTTTGTGCATTCAATCCATTAAAATATTAAAGATTAAATTTAATGCACACATTCTAATACATTATTTCTCCATTTAGCTTCTAAACTTGTGTCTTAAGGGCACCAGTTAACATTTCTCTTTTTATTAAAGTTGTTTGTAATCACTATTGTTTTTACAATTTTATCCTTAAGAGAGAGAGTTAGTTTATGTTTTCCATATGCTATTTATTGCTGATTGAAGAAAAAGATGTATAATAAATAGGGGCATATATGTAAAGAAATAATTAATGCAGTTGGAAATGACAAAGGGGTCTTATAAAAAGGGACAACAAAATTTCTCAAAAGGATCTTATAATTAAGGACGAAGGTAGTATAACATAAATATATCAAAAAATTAACATTACATACTAAAAATGATTGATTATATTCAAAACATATGAGGTAGTAATAATATAGATGATATTAATGCAATGTATAAGATTAAAAACCAACGAGAAATATATTAATGCAATATATAATACTAATAGTGTAATAAATAAATATTAAAATTTGGTTCACTAGGAGGTGTGGAGTTTTAGGATCTCATTGATTAAATTCGATATGATCATTGTAGTCTAAGCATTTCAATTAAATTTTCTTTTTTTAAATAAAATTATAAATGCAATATTTACATGTTAAAATAAAGGTATAGCAATGATTTCGTAATCTGTTTTTACACTACTATATAAAAGCATTTTTTATTATAAAATTATCATGAATAACATTAAATAGGGAAACACCAAGATATGATTGGAATATTAATGCTATCGTAAGATATCTTTATCCAAAAATTTCTTTTTCTTAAAAGAAATCTATTTTCTAAAAAGATTTATTTATAAAATATTTAGCAAACGCGGAGAAAGAAAAGCCCAAGCTTACATCAGCCATTATATAAACGGTGAAAAGTTGAAGTTGGAGAAATCATATTGAAATTCTTACTCATCTCGGTATGTGCTTCGTTTATTCTTCTGAAAAACTAGTTATTAGTTATAAAATATTTATTAATCCAACTAACCCTAATTCTATTCTATTTCTGTGTTTATTTTGTAGAGAAATAATGGAAGCTCCTCAAATACTCCTACTTCTGTGTTTACGAACCCTATTATTTTACTGTTTTTATCTTTTATGCCGGTCTTTTCTTTCATTCTTCTTCAAACTTTTTCTGGTCATATGTTTTCCAATCACTCACACATTGTTGCTTCTGTTCATGTAAGTTTCATTTACTACTACTTTTTCTTATGAGTAATTTCAAGAACGAAAATCAATCTCAAATCCGTGTTTAATTTTTTTCTAGGAATATCAAGTCCAAGAAATATATTGCAGTCGCTGTTGTTTTATGCATGCTAGTTGGAAAACAAGTTCTTTCAGTTAACTACGGAGCTATGTTGATCAGAATCATTCTCATCTTACTCTATAAGGAGTTCAAGGAAGTTTACTTTTGGTCATGGGTGGGATCGAGGAGCAGCAGCTCAGGACACCATTATTATTATTATTTTGAAAGAAAAGGGCACAAAAGCACCTATGTTGTCTGTATCTATAGAATTTTAAATTTTGGTATTTTAGGATGAGGATATTGATACTGATAATAATCCTAATCATACTATGCAAGTGCTAATTGGTATTTGGATGTTAGATTTTAGAAAATGTCTCTGGATTAAATGTTAAATCGTTGCTTAATATTTGTGGTTTTTCTCTCTTTCTAGGTTTGGAAAGATTCTCATTAACGATGTACCAAGATGATTTTTTTTTGGTTAAATTTTAACTTGATGCTACTTGAATGATACATTATAATTTACTACATTTCAATAATGTTTTTGCTAATTTTTTAATTTCATAGTGATTTTACTATTTTTTTTCTACTACTAAACTAACTGAATTTTGACGATTAACATTCCCTACTTAAATGGGATATTAGGATCAGTTATTATTAGAGGAACAAAAGATAAAGTTTGTTATTTGTCCTGTATATTTTTTTTAATCAATCAATATGAATATTGCAATTACTTTTCTTTATGGTATCGGAAGAAAAATTGGAGATGAAAAATACCTAATTATTCTGAATGGCTTCATTTGTTTAGCATCAAATATGAATTCAAAGTTGGACTGAATATCTATTTCATACTCTTTTTGATCCAGGTCTTTTTGTAATTTGTTATTTAATTTGTATATAATTTAGGCATCTGGTCCAGATTTAACAATTGTATGACATCAATTTTCACTCGATTATTTAGTTCACCCAAATTCATTTTAAAAATAGATTTAACAATTGTATTACCCACTATTCTTTCAATTCTATGAATTATCCTTTCTCAATGTCATTAGCAAAAAATAATTTTATAAAATAACTCATAATTTTTATTTTCATACAACATTAACTGTGTATTTTTTAATTTTTGTAGAATTGTCGAAGTGATTTATAATTTGGGAAGGAAGAGATATATTATAATGTGCCAAACTTTGTTAGAAGAAAAAGTTAGAACTGATTTTTTTTTAAAGAGAGTCAGAACTGAAATTTAGTTGGACAAATATGTTTGTTTTTTTAAATAATAAAAACAAAGGACAAATCTACTAATATTTTCATACAATATTAACTATATTTCTTAATTCTTGTAGAATTGTTAAAGTGATTTATAATTTGGGAAGGAGGAGATATACTAATGTTTCAAAGTTATTAGAAGAAAAAGTTAAAACTAAATTTAGTTTGACATATACGTTTTAAAAAAATAATAATTAAAATAAGTACATATTTAAGGACAAATCTGCTAATTTTTAGGCATATAAAAGATTATCTGACGTTTGCATTGTCAATCAATCTTGAAAAGGTCTGTTGAGAATTGAGATCATGATATTTTTTTATTCTCACATGGAAGATTCAATTATGTTGAATAATTTACTCATTAGATGCAATTATAAATCTCCACTGATTATACTTAAGTTTGATCCAATTGGCTACCCTTCTAAAATCTTATATCTGAAACCATATCAGTCTCATTGTGTTTTAAAACTAAGAGAATATAGTTAACTATCATTTAAATAAGAAAACTTGTTAGCTATTTATTCATAATAATAGTAACAATTAACAACTTTTTTTGGTGTAAACCAGGTATCCTCTTGAGCATTATGGGACCCAAATGGGCGGCAGATTCTCTCTAAGAGTTTTAACACCGCTGCATGCACAAGGCTGGATTTGAACCCAAAACCTTGGTTAAGTTAGAAGAGATCTGTTCCATCTCATCTAAACGCTTTTGGTACTAACAACTAACAACTTATCACTTAAATTTGTCTTTTGTTATTTTTAAATTTTATTTTTTTAAAAAAAATCTGTAACAAACTTGGAGAAAGAAAAGCCCAAGCCCACTTCAACCATTATATAAACTTGAAGTTGGAGAAATCATTCATATTGAATTTCTCTCTCAATTGTTGTTTTCCATCATCTCCCTGCTTTGTTCTATTCTACTCGGTATGCATGTGCTTCATTAATTTCTTCTAACAAACTAGTTAGTTGTAAAATATTAATTAATCTAACCCTAATTCTATTCTAATTCTGTGTTTATTTTGTAGAGAAAAAATGGAAGCTACTACTTTTCTATTCTCTCTTCTTTCAGTTCTTTCAGGCTTATTCCAATCTATTCTACTCAATGAAATATTGTTGTTTCTGTTCATGTATGTTTCATAGTTTACTACTCTATTTCTTAAGTATTCTTGAAGAAAGAAAATCAATCTTAGATCTGTGTTTTTTATTTTATTGTAGGAATATCAAGTCCAAGAAAGCTATTGTAGTTGCTATTGTTTTCAGCATGCTCATTGGAACAAGATTTTTTTCAAATGATTACAGACTTATGTTGCTAAGAATCGTGGTGGCCTTAATCCATGCAAAATTAACAAAGGGAGTTCACCACTCGAATTTCATGTATGAGAAGTTAAAGGGAGTTTGCTTCAGGTGTTTCAAGAAAAAGCTCAATTGATATGTAATAATCTCATTCACCTCACTTTATGCTTTTGATTATGGATTTTGGTACTTACGATGAGGCGATCGATAATAATACTAGTCATACTATACTATACAAGTATTAATTGCTATTTGGATGTTATTTTAGGAAATGTTTCTGGATTAATTAAATGTTAATCGTTGCTTAATCTTTGTGGTTTTTATCTCTTTCTAGGTTTAGAGAGCTTCTAGTTAATCATGCATGCACTAATAATTGGAGACGAAAAATACCTACTACTGGATATTCAGAATGGCCTCATTTATTTAGCCATGAATATGAATTCAAAATTGTGCTGAACATCTATTTCCTACTCGTTTTGATCCTGGTCTTTTTTGTTATTTGTATATATTTTGAAAATTACTATTCCCAGATCAACAGTTGCTAAGAAACACTACAAAATTAACAATATAACCTGATCGGCTTTTAATTGCCGATGGATTTTATCTGATGGTAGTTAACTGCTGATGAACTTTGGGGTTACCCATGTCATTTCATGGTATTTCTTAGCATTGTGTGAAGTGTGAAAGACAATTTTCATATATTTTATTAGGCATCTGGATTTAGCAATTGATATGACACCGATTTTCATAGTTAACCCAAATTCATTCGAAAAATAGACTTCATTTTCATATGAAAACGTAAATATATGTATTTTTTATCGAATAAACCACAAAATTTGAAATCTCTCAAATAACTCTATGAGATTGTAAATATGTAAAAAAGTTCTATGACTTTGAGTTACTCAAATTAAGTCTTCAATAGTAATGTTGGAGATTTAAAGTAAGTTGTTAAATATAGAGATCACATTGATAGCAAGTACTCTTTGGTCTTTTTTAAGTGTCATTTTATAATAGCGGTATCAAATTAAGGAAGCGAATTTTTAAGAGTTTTTTTTCTTCTATTTATACCCTAATCTTCTACTAAATTCTTATTTTTTTTCTCACACATTATCTTTCTAACAAATTTAGTATGACATTTTTCTCTCATAAAAAACAATTGTTATTTACTTTCACTCTCCAACAAATTCATATATTTTTGCACGACCTTTATCTCCCCTATAACAAACCATTGTTAATAGTCTAAATGTTATACACATCTTTTTTAATAATTGTAAAGCAAAATAAAATTCATGAAGTCTTCTATACTTTCTTCTTTTGAACATTCATGAAGTCTTTTATTTTTTTTCAAAAGAATTGTTCTTCTATCTTGCACTTGAAATTTTTATAAAATTGTAACTCTTTATGAAACCATTATTATAGGTCACAATATTTTGTTTCATGGACATTAAAATTTGTACATAACAAAAATCAAACTTTGTTTTATTAAAAATAGCTTGATTTTTTTAAAAATATTGCATTAATCAGTTTTATTGAAAATGAGTAAGTAAGACTAAGAAATGGTATAATTGAAATTTTTTATCTTTAAACGGTCAAAATGACAGTTAAGTAGGAAAACAAAATTCGTTCTTAAATGACACTTAAAAAAGAACATATGCAATAATTAAAATAAATGACATAATTGATAGTAAGTATTTAAAATATAAGTACCAACATTATAGTTTAATAGAGTTAATGACATTTTCTTGACAAAAAAAAGAGTTAATGATAGTTTACAATATTCGCAATATGAATCACAATCTTCTGAACCTATTTGAGAGCGTCTTACAAAGTTAATGACTTGTTTGATGATTTACTAATTTTTTATTTTAAGAGTCAATAAATATATATTCCCTCCGTTCCTTTTTAAGTGTCTTTTTAGCGTGTATTTTTCGTTCATATTTAACTGTCCTTTTTGTATTTTTAGGGTATGATTTGTCAATTATACCCTTTTTCAATTACTCTTAACTTTTT
>Ga0099826_10001964_pt1 | contig 12890 bp, 8 predicted proteins | sample Mtrugardesep15_FD_76830 | JGI IMG/M metagenome (GOLD analysis project Ga0099826, IMG submission 76830) | Root nodule microbial communities of legume samples collected from California, USA - M. trunc garden sep15 | ecosystem: Host-associated > Plants > Roots > Nodule | place: USA: California... | reverse complement strand
TTTATAACTTTAAATGGCTTGTTAAATTGAGAGTCAATTAAATGATTCAGTTGTAACTCATGGAAGAAGTCTCCTCTTCACTAAAATGGATTGCCCAGGATAATGGTTGTCAAGTTTTGACTGGGCAAGTAGAAAAATTTGACCTTGGTCTGGATTTAATTAACCATTGAAACTTTTTTTTCTTCCCCTTCTTCTGGCTCCAACTACTGTAACCCAGTTTTTGGGGTTAGGCACTGACAAACGTGCATCATCACGTAGTAACTACAACTTAGGTAACTAGTTTAGCCAGATATTGAAAAATTTCATCATGGCAAATAAAGTTCAGAAGTGCTTATTACTTATGAAATCATAAAAAATTAATGGTAGTCAAATTAAGTGGAGTTATTTGGATGACAGTAGTGAGAAGTTGTTGAAGAGTTTGTACTTGAAGGATCAGACCTTTTGAAAATTATTAAATGGTTACTATATTGTTTTTCTTATTTTTACCACTTCATGTTGCTGATTGGAGGGGGAGGCATCTACAGCAGCTCCAGTGCATTATTTTTCTGATGGTAGGCTTTTAGACATTTTATTTGGGGCACAATAGATCTTATGTTTGGCATTTTTTTCCTGTACAATATGTTTGTCATTGGATCATATGGTAGAATGATATTTGTTTCTATTTATCTGTTTTCCATCTTGCGATGATGGACATGGTTCTCGTCAACTTAAAATTGGGATCAAGTTGATGCTTGCTAGCTTTAGCCAACGATTGAAGAATTTTGACAACTGCCGTGGGATTGCTAATAACTGTATGTTTGTATGGCCGGGAGATGGGCTTGGCTTGCGATGAGGTTTAAAGCATCGAGCAATTTATAAAATTTATACATTTTGATGTATCCCTCGAAACCCCACCCGTTTTTGCTATGTTACCGTGTGACATTTGCAGCAATTGTGAATGTTTTATGCGATTTTTCTTGACTGTAGTACGAGGATTACTTAATTTAGTAGTTAAAGTTCACCCAATGAACATATCTTGTATGATTAAAGATTTTAATGCCTGGCCATGTCTAATTGTCACTGTACTACATTTCTCGAATGGTTAGGGTTGCGGTCTAGACACATCTCAATAATGGTGTTTAAAATAAGTAGTGGGTAAATGTAATTTGTTACATGTGATATCAGAATTTCACAAAAAGTATTGATATTTGAACATGAGCATGATATTTGTACATCTATTTCATGACAACTTTGGTGACAACCATGTTTTTCTCTCTTCTTATTGGTCAAAAACAATTGAGAGAGAAAAAAGAAGAGAAGATAAAAGCAATATGTGAATATGAGAGAGAAAGTTGTCACAAAATGGTTGTACATATATCATTTTTCATATTCGAATGAGGAAAATGACCGAATGAGGAAAATGACTGATGGTTCTATAACCCCTTTCAAACTGGGATCTGTTCTATGCACGTGATCGGACATTAATTGGATGGGTATGGTTGTTGGTTAACTTTGTAATTTGTATAAATTTTTCACCAAGTAGATATTTATATAAGTTTTTAAAAAATGAACATAACAATGTAATACTGTGTAAAAAGATGTATATCCAGTGTATAATTAATCCCATAAGCACACTTGTAAATTTCTTTGCTATCTTCTGTCAAAAAAAAAAAATTATTATTTGTTATCTAAGTAAGCATTTTTTTTAAGGAACTATCAACGACACACATAAATTCCCTTGTGCTTCAATACTTTTATGATTTATTTTACACTTTTTTTGATTGATTGATTTATTTATTTATTTTTTTTTTTGACTAAATCCTTGCTTCAAATTTCGATATGTAAAACCAAACTGTCAAATTATAATTTGATTGATTCAAGCTCTCACCAAATCCAAATTAATCTAACTCCCTTCTAGAAGGAGTTCAAAATGACTGTCACACCATGAATCTAATTATCACGACAAATGTTCCAACTGCTAATTTTTTTAATTGCTCGCGCATAATCATGCTCATTTTTTTCCATGTTAAATCTTAACCCCTCATTTAACATGTTAAGAGAGAATGCATGCATTAAGAAATGAGGATACATAGATTGCAAAATGTAGATTCTTCCTCAATTTTTCCAACGTGAGATGATCCAGCACTGATGTATACGACACTGGGAAATGATTTTTTGATGCAAAGTTCACACCAGATACCATATAAAAAGACTTCCAACATACACACTGCTTTGGATTTTTCTCTATCCTTGGGTCACAATTTTTTCTCTTATCCATATGACACTAACTCGAGTATGCATTATTGTGTACGGTGTCGACATACAATATTGGTGTTTTATGTCCAAATAACATTGCTCTAAGGCATTAATGGCTCTTATGGGTTTTTGCTGGACAAGGGTAATCCAGTTCTAATTTCACAGTGCAGAAGAGAGTTCGAGCTTAGAAGAGGAAGTAATTTCGAGAAAGAGGAACAGTGGTGGCTGCAGCGCAGGTTAGAACCTCTCCATCTGCGGTGACAGTGTATGTCTCTGGGTCCACGGTGATTTCTGGAAGGGCGTCATTCAGTTTCATGTCTAGTTTGGTAAGCTTCCTCACATTGTCCACGGCTTCCACCCTCTTGTCAAGTCCATATAAAGCTTTTACACCGTTGTCCAAAGCTGCCTGTTTGTGGCAGAGCAACGATGTGTGATGTGAATCTGTACCAGTTTGTGTGTGTGTGGAGTGTGTATGTGAAAGAGAAGGAGAAAGGAATGCATACCTTGCTCACAAAAGCAATAGAGTTTGCACGACCAGCCTTGCCAAATGCTCCGAACATAGGTCTCATAATCACCTGCAAAATCAGGTTTCCCAGTTTAGTTGAAGCATTTCTGATTAAAGTTAAACACCTCCAGGAAGACCGGTTGCATATACACTTCCCATGCTGTGCTCTATCTCACATCACTTAAGTGTGTGTCAAATTTAGCATACATATGCTTTATAGGGATGCGATTTCACAGTCATTTACTTGAATTTAGATATCCTATCAGATATAGTGAAATATGAAGTGTCAAATTTTTGAATTGTACAAAATTTTGTAGATTTGATCTACTATGAAAACTTTCATTTGAACAGTTGGATCTCTTAATTTCATATTTTCTTTTGTTTAAATTTGTTAATTTTACATTTGACACAATTAATGAGCCATGCTAAGTTTGACGTCTAATGTCAAGACATAAGAAAATATTACCGGTTCAGGTGTTGGGATGCTAGCGTTTGCATCACCCATGTTAGCCCATGCTATGTCACCACCTTTGATTACCATTTCTGGTTTTGCTCCAAAAAAGGACGGTTTCCATAATACAAGATCAGCTAACTTTCCCACCTGCAAGACTAGGTGTAACGTAAATGAGGCGGTTGATCTAGAAATAAAACTAGAAAGATGAGCATCAGGTTCATAGTTGTCATCTGATAAGAAAATTGCAGTTAAATTGTGAAAAAAAAAAATTCCCACTTAAACACACAGCTTTACAGTGGGCTCAATGAGGACTTCAGATAGTTAAAAGTTCAATAGCGACCACTTATACGTAGTGTGTAATTAGCACTACTTATAAAGTATACTGCTAATTTTTCCAATTATGGACACAAATACATATCAGAAGTGAGAAAGCTGGATTTCTGAAAATCAGGTCTGACTTTTGGTAAGCCAGTAAATTGCTTGGTGTATACTTCTACAGTTTTATTTTTTATTCACTTTGTATCTTTAGTGCATGTTTGGTATCATAGTGGATTTGCCAAAATCACGGCGAACCACCATGATTTTGCAAAAGCTACAGATCATAGGAGGATAAGTTCTAATAGCATTGACAACAATGTTTTTTTACGGGAAGTATCAAAAGAACTTCCTGTATATATGTTATCCACTAAAAATCATGCTTGGATTGACAAAGGACGAAAAATCAAACAACATACCTCAACTGAACCAATATATCGTGACAAACCATTCGCTATAGCAGGATTTATAGTGTACTTTGCAACATAACGTTTGATTCGAAAGTTGTCATTGTCTGAATCACCAGGCTGCAGCGGTCCTCTTTGTGACTTCATCTTACTGGCAGTTTGCCAAGTTCTGCTTATGACCTAAGGGAAATATTATTCAACAATTTAACCACGAGGATACAAACCTATTATAAATTTGCAAGGGTATACTGTAATTTTTTTTAAGAGAAAGTGAAAGCAAAAAGAAAATTATGGGAATTTTGTACAGCTACAGTCACACCAATAACAGTAACATATGATGTTCTGTCCAAAGACTACACGAGACAATGACAAGAAAGACCTTCAAACAAATTGAGAGAAATGCTTCTGGCACACACCATTTTTTTTGGGATTTAATTTGGCATTATCAAGGACTAAAATTATTTATTTTATAATAAATGAGTATAATATAAATGGGATGACTTGAGTGAAGGATGGACCTCTCCAATTCTACCCATAGCCTGTGAATCAGAAGCAATAATACTAATTGCACCCATATCATGCAAAATATCTTCAGCAGCAATCGTCTCGGCTCTTATTCTTGATTCTGCAAATGCAACATCTTCTGGACTATTCTTATCAAGATGATGGCAGACCATCTGTTCATCATCAAGTCAAAAATAAGAATCAAATGGCTTAAAGCTCCATTATAATTACGACTGATTTTTCTTTTCTTTTCATACCAACATGTCAAGATGCTCATCTATGGTATTTGATGTAAAAGGGCGCGTAGGATTTGTTGACGAGGGCAGGACATTCTTAACACCACACACTTTGATGATATCTGGAGCGTGGCCGCCACCTGCACCTTCACTGCCCAGGAAAGTAATAGAGAATAGTAAATAACCAGCTAGCTTTGATCAGAAAATGGAACCAAAAAGCCATCCGATGTTCAATTCTGATGGGCCGCAAGATATGAGCATACAATTGGATGAGTATGAGCATAGACGTGTATATAAAAGTGAGTATTCTATTATGGGAAAAACAAAGGTTTGAGTTTAACCTATTTCAGATTCGACGTTACAGATAAGATCAGAGTCATAAGGATGAAACCAGTGTTCAAGCAAGAAGTTATTCATTAGTTTCTTATCGCTATGGCAATACTTTTATACAACTAAATGTATAAATGTCAAATAACATTAAAATGGATGTTTTTTTAGAACATTAATTAATTATTAAATAGCAATCATGCCAGACCTGTGTTTAAATTTTTTCAAAGTTAGCATATACCTGTGGTAAGTATGAATAGTTCTTCCTTTAAATGCAGCAATTGTATGTTCCACAAATCCAGATTCATTTAAGGTGTCAGTATGTATGTTAACCTGTTACCGTACAAGTTAGTAATAAAAAATTAAACAGAACATTGTAAAGAATAGAATATCACACTAGATGAGTGGACAAAAAAGCAGAAGGGATTATAATGAATACATTAAGGAGAAGGTTGGAGTGGCACCAACAGAAATTCCAGTATGAAGAGTATAGATCAAATCATTAAGAAGGATTTAGACTTGAATGGTTGTCTTTAGACACAAGTTATGATTGAATATTATGTTGTTGTTTGATCTATTCATCCAACCTCGTGTGATGAGAAACTTTGTTGTTGTGGTGGTGGTTGTATAGTAAAAGTTAAAAACAAAAATAAACCAAAATTACAAAAGTAAATAAGTGAAAATATTGAAGAAAATTGTGCCTGGATATCATATTGCTCTGCAACAGTCAAACAGCTGTCTATTGTGGCTGGCGTAGTTCCCCAATCCTCATGCAGCTTCAGTCCCATAGCTCCAGCCTTGACTATTTCATGTAATTCATCAGGCTTGGCACAATTCCCCTAAAGCAATGAACATAAGCTTTAATCGATTAACTTTAAACATAAAAAGAGGTATTCTAGAGGTCCAACACAAAAGATTGAGCAGAGATGAGGAAACAAAAAAAGAACAAGCATTATATATAAACAAAAAAGAAAAACAAACTTTTCCATTAAAACCAAAGTTCAGAGGCAGGTCATCTGTTGATTGCAGCATCATTTGCATCTGAATCGGTGCCGGTGTGCAAGTTGTAGCACGCGTTCCATCTGCTGGTCCTGTTCCTCCTCCCACTAATGTTGTGATCCCTATATAAAAAAGCAAAAAAGGACTCATAAACTACTAAGCGAGCCTTCAATACATACAAATATTGTTTTGCACAGCAAAATGATCTCAAAGTCAAACAACTAAATTTTTTCGTTTACTACCAGTCATGAATCCAGCACACTAGAGCATACATTAAATATTTAAATTATATATAAGTAAGCACTTTCAGCAGAAATTTCTTTCAGTTGTGAAACTCACCACTTGATACGGCTTCATATACTAATTGAGGGCATATAAAATGCACATGACAATCCAAAGCCCCAGCTGTTACAATCAATCCCTCTCCAGCAATAACTTCAGTATTAGCCTAGATATGGGACGGTGCGCATATAAGCTGTATCAAGATAATGATGAAGGAATCGAACTCATTGCCTCAGATATCTGGAAAGGAACTTACCCCAATGATCATATTAACACCATCCATAACGTCTGGATTTCCTGCTTTTCCAATTGAGGCAATAAGGCCATCTTTAATGCCAATATCTGCTTTGAAAATTCCCGTGTAATCAACGACCACAGCATTTGTTATAACAGTATCGAAGGAGCCATCAGGTGAATGGCCACACGACTGACCCATTCCATCTCTTATAACTTTCCCACCTCCAAATACACATTCATCACCATAGGCAGCAAAATCTTTTTCAATTTCTGCAAACAAGTTAGTGTCACCAAGACGAATTTTGTCGCCAATAGTGGGGCCATACTTGTTAGCATATTCCTCCCGAGGAATTACTTTAGTCAATGAATAGTCTTCTCCGGTAATACCTTCCCTAGGAAATTCATATTTGAGGTAAGAAATCTTCTCAGACATGGAATTGGCAAAGATGTACACAAATTTATATAACAATAACTTAAATAACAAATCATAAACCTTGCATTTTCATCTTCCTTATGCCCGAATCCCCTTGTTCTCACTGCCTCCATGGCTGCTATGCAATTAGAATCGTTAACTGGACCATCAACAATGTTGTTACCTCCTCGGATGACTTTGTTGCCACCAATGCTTACAAGTATAACACTTTTACTCTCCCCTGGCTATCAAGAGTAAATGGTTTTTGATTAATGGTCTGTATTCTAATAAAGGAATTAGTTCACCAAAGGTTGCATCTAGCCTGCTCACATGAGACCAGCACTGAATAAAAAAATAATTATAGTGCAAATTTTTTAATGAATTATACATTACAATTACTGTGGTAAATTAACAAAAGCGTAGAATTCTACCTCAAAACGTGTGGTAGTCCCAGAGGATATATTAAGACGCTTGCCAAATGCTTTTCTTCTATCGAAGGTTAAGTAGGGATTTACTTCAATAAAATGATAGTGGCTTCCAACCTGGAAATTTTCAGAAATATCGTAAAATGGTTTGTTTCAGTTATTTTCTATTGACAATACAAAGAATTAGAAAGGAGTCAACTAGCTGGAATATTTGAGACAATAAAATTTTAATGTTAATGTTTAACAAGATTCAAGAATTATAACTAGATTAAACTTGTCATCAAAAGCTCAAAAGATTCTATTTCTTGAATTAACTATGATCCAAGGATAGTTGATTCTGGTACAAAGAGGTGAATGAGATTCACATTCTTAGATTCAAATATTCAGACAACAAACAGTTTAAATCCTCCATAATTGATCACAAAACAAATTCACGAAACCAGTACTGGTTTAGTGACGTTCATTGACATTACTTTGTTATTTCATATGTACACAACTTATCTTACTGCATGTAAAATCACTTGTACTGTGTGTAACTAGAGCATGTTTCAAGCATTTTTAATCTGTAATAAATGTATTTAAAAAAAAACGAGCATAAAAACCTATTGAAAATGCTAAGGTGCTAGGTGTGCAACATGTGCGGGCAAATACCTGAACTGGCCTGTCTCCATTGTTTACAACTTTAAGAGAGACTGCTTCCCTCCCAGCATTAAGAATCAGGCTTCTATCTTCAGTTATTATTTCACCAGGAATGACATTATCTTCAGTGTTCTCGGTAAATATATCAAGTGAAGGTACTGTAAACACAATATCCATCCATCAAAACCTTTTCACAGAAACAATAGAAAAATGCTTATTATGAACAGCTACTATAAATACATAAGAATTTTATTGTCTTATATTTAAATTAAGCAAAGACACAATTAAGAGTGGTTACCAAATAGCATATGCTCAAACATGGAAGCACTCAGCAGAAATACATAATACAACATCTATTTTTAATATCAAAATAAAGGCATACCTGGAAGAAAAGAACCAAATAATGCAAGTACAAGGTTTCCATTTTCACGAGCAATTGGGTCATGAACCGTGATTAACTTAGTCCCATCATGAAAGGTAGCTTCAACCTACATTCAATTTTTTTTTATAAAACTACGAACATAGCATTCTAGCATGTGCAAATTCTTTCTTTTTCTGTATGAGCCAGGAAGACGGGGAAGATTGAAACTGTAATAAACTACAACAAAAATTGCGCTACATCCCATTGAAGTTTTAACATTCATGATAAAAGAAATTAAAAGAATCCAAAATATATCAAAAAAGTATCTTTTGAATCATAAATAAAAAAGAAAACAAATTGTAACAGCTTTTGGCACAAAAGATGGAAGAACTGCCAGTAAGAAGTTAACTGATCTGACTTCATGCATAAAGCCATTTGAGAGACTGCTTTTTGAACAATCTCATAAAAGTAAGTACCTGAACAGTTTCCAAGAGATGTGGAACAGCTGAAAGAACTTGTCTCCTGTTAAAACATGAAGACAAATTAAGACACATGGAAAATTCCAAAGGTTCGGTCTAGTGGTGAAAAGACAGGTTTTTGGACTTGGAGGTCCCATACTTGAGCCTCGCTAGTGCCTTTGGAGGGAGATAAATGCAAATCCGTTTATAAGTGCTCTTTGAGCCGGAGTCTTCTGACTGGGGCACCATTACCTAACCCTTAGTTTTTATTATAGAAGAAAACTAGTTCTGTTTTTTCTACCGAATAATGATAATCCCTCCTATTAAAAAAAACCTTCATATTTAGTAATTCAAAATCTAAGTAAAACTGAACTAATTTACCCTACTTAATGATGTTATTCATAAAATTCTCTTCAACTAATATAGATTTTAATTTCAATAATCAATTCATTCTGAGGTGAATAATTTTTTTAATTAGTGTCAGTTTAGGTATTTTTGTTTATAATCAATAATAGAGAGTAACAATTTAAGATACAAAACTTTGATCAAGGAAGGTCAAAAGTCAAAACAGAATGAGATGATGAAAATGAGAGCATAATTATACCTTCCTAATAGTTCTCTCCCAATAGACATTAGCTCTGAAACAGTCTTATCACCATTACGAACAAATTCCACAATCTATATTAGGAAACATCAAAATTCAATCAGTATCATCTTCAATTCAATATTGATTTATACAAGAGAATTAGGAAACTAAACCTGTGTTGCTATGAGAGCAACAGCTTCAGTATAGTTGAGTTTCAAACCACGAGCGAGACGTTTCTGAGCAAGATAACCAGCATTGTGTAGCTGTAGTTTTTCAATTTCTCTTTGACACAGTTTCATTTCTCAAAAGAGGGGATTCAAATTAAATCAAATTAGTGAAATTGAAAACCCAAAGTTGGAAAATACGATGTGCTTTTTTCTTTTTTGCCTTTCTATTATGGTTGTTATAGCAGAGATTTTAGTTAGTTATTGCGTGTGTTTTTGTTTTGTTGTAGAAGTACTTAAACAACATAGTACTAGTATTAATTATGTTGTGCAAAACGAGATCCTCTCAACAGACAGAAACAAGTGAACAACTCCACGAACGACAAATCTTTTCTCAAACCTGTCTGTCACGGTGTGTGACACCATTATTTATTGATTTATTCTTGGACCTGGAGCACTGACACGAGAGTCGCATTCACCCATATAATAAATAGTTATTTTTCTTTCAAAAAGTTATTTGAGTCTGGTATGATAAACCACAATAGTTTTTAATGTAGTAAAATTGTAAAATATTGTGTCATGAGTTGGTTAAAATAGTCTTGGGGTTGAAAATGTGATGGCTTAGCATAGTGGGTTAAAACAAGGAGTAGACATAGATGTAAGTATTGTTTAATCAGAAATAGAATGATTGTTTTCATTTAAGACTATTTTGAGAAATAGAGTGCACAATCAAATATTATTTTGAACTTTTGTTATATAAATAAATATTTATTGTGGTTACTTCTTATTCATTCGAGGATGAAAATTATTATTTGTCCTATAATTAATTAAGTTAATTAATATACATCATTTGTATGTACGATTATTTACACATGTAATTAATAATACGTTGACACGTCATTAATGAATATAAAAATGCATGAATTGTCATATTTATTAATTTACGTTGGTGTTTTTAAACTTAGGTCTGACCGATTGGTCGAATCAGAGGTGTGGGCAGGTTGTTAGCTCATCAGACCAGACATGCAAGTAACTCGAAGAAACACAGTGTGACTTGGGCGAGTCTATGAACAACATAATAATGAACATTGTGACTTGGGCGGGTCTATGAACAACATAATAATGATCTCTTATCCAGTTGTAATGAACTTCAGCCTAGCTGTTGTTTACTACAACAAGGGGAAATCCAATTTGCTTAGAATCAATGTTGATGTTACAATGTCTAATTTAAAGGACCAATTGGACCAAATGAATAGTTGTCTCAAGTCTCAACTACATTGATACAAAAAGTGGTGGCTAGTGTTGAGTATCATCGTCCGTCAATCGGCTCAGATGGATGTTCGGTTCATAAACATGATTCTTCTAAACACTGATGATGTAAGAACCATGTTTGCTATATTCGATGAGGATAGTTTCAAGGGAATGATTGAGTTAGATGCTATCTTGGTGAGATCTATTCATGCTATTCAAAAAAGTTTGATACATCAGAAAGTATTTGAAGAAAATGTGGTATGTATGGTTGAATACGATCAAGATGCTATCTTGGTGACATCTATTCATGCTATTCGGAAAAGTTTGATGCATGAGAAAGTATTTTAAGAAATTGTGGTATGCATGGTTGAATACGATCAAGAAAGTAGCTTGACTCATCCATGATCGATTGATCGTGTTTATGATTGATTTATGTTTTAAATTTATGTTGGTGTAGTTGAATTATGTTGTTGTAGTTTTTGTCTACACCTTGTGTTTGAATTCTAGAATCCAAACCTTAAAAACACATTGCGGATTTTAGAATCTAAACATGGGTAATTTTAAAAAGGCTTAATTGCACTTTTGGACCCCTATCTTTCCACAAGTTGCGGTTATGGACCCCTAACTAATTTAAATACAAAACAGCCCCCTATATTTTGATTCTTTGGCAGTTTTGGACCCCCAGTCCATTGTTGACTCGGTCAACGCTGATGTGGCACCCTAAGTGAGGTGCCACGTGTCAATATTTTTTATTTTTTTTGTCTTGGGGTCCAAAACTGCTAAAGAATCAAAACATAGGGGGCTGTTTTGTATTTAAATTAGTTAGGGGTCCATAACCGCAACTTTTGAAAAGATAGGGGTCCAAAAGTGCAATTAAGCCTTTTAAAAATTGAGGGGAACGTGAAAGGCATGAGAGGGGAGGGGGAGAATTTGTCCGACTTAAATATACGAGGAGAGTCCAACCTAATATGTTAGTCCATTAGACAGACGAGTCACATAGTTTATGTATGACATTGAACATTTTTATCTAATCAACGTGAGATTCCTAACATACACTCTAATTATATTTTGATTTATAATCTTACGCACCCAGTTGAAGATCAACAAAATTAAAATCTACAACAAAGACAATCAAATTATACATGACTATGGTATGAAGTATACAAGGACAAACTGATTTATATGTTCAAAACAAAAAGTTGACATATATAGCACGAGACCACAAGTATTTTCTCCAACCTTGTCCATGAAATTCTATCCACAACCATATTCCCTCAGCCAGTATTAGCTCTAGAACCAAAAATGGCTTCTCTTGTTACTAATCTAATCCCTCTTACCCATAACTCAGCCATTTCAACCCCACCTTCACAAACAAAATGCACCTCCTTATTTTTTGCAGTAACAACATAAAACATACCCAACTCATCAACATCAAACTTCTTCCTACGGTTCCATCGAAATCTTTCACTTGGTCCAACCTCAGCCTCTTTACAAACAACATTTCTCTTATTTGATTTCCCCCAACGTAAAATTCCAGCAGCACCAATCATTACCAATTGTTTCTTATGTGGCAACCCTTTACCACATTTTGTATGTTTCTTCACACATGCACCACACAACACTACTCTTCTAGCTAACTCATCTAGTATCACACGCTCTGCATCTTTTCCTTTGTTATTTTCTCTAGCAAGTAAAAGTGCTGTTTCATTCCTCTCATTTTTAACATCACATTTTGCTCCATAAGATATCAAAATCTCACACATTTCTCCATTACTTTCTCTTGCTGCTAACATCAATGGTGTATATCCATTTCCATCAAAACCATTCACATCATAATACCCTTCTTTTAATAATTTTTCAACAATGCTTATGTCTCCATAACAAGCTGCACGGTGAAGAGGATTCGCCTCGGTTAAAGTACTAATATTCAGACATCCCTTTTTAAGTGCATATTCAAACATCACCTTATGAAAATTTTCCTTATTTTCACCATTTTGGTTCAAGTCTATGAGATTAAGAGCTGTCAAACCATATTTGTTTTTAAGATTGATTACATCAGCTCCAGCATGAAGAAGTACCTTGAAAGCTTCCAC
>Ga0099826_10001963_pt1 | contig 12895 bp, 16 predicted proteins | sample Mtrugardesep15_FD_76830 | JGI IMG/M metagenome (GOLD analysis project Ga0099826, IMG submission 76830) | Root nodule microbial communities of legume samples collected from California, USA - M. trunc garden sep15 | ecosystem: Host-associated > Plants > Roots > Nodule | place: USA: California... | reverse complement strand
ATCTGAATATAATAGGAACCCTGAGGAGATTCCATGGGGTGAGGTTGGAGCTGATTACGTTATTGAGTCAACTGGTGTTTTCACTGACAAGGATAAAGCTGCTGCTCACTTGAAGGTTCATTTCATTTATCTTAATTTCAATTATTATTTTGACTATTATTACTTGATATAGCATTACGGGGTTCGTTAGATCCATGTTTCCGACACCGCCACTCAGTGAGACAATGCTTGATTGTTTGTTATTATTTGATATGAATTGCGTTGTTTTGTTTATTTGTTTATTAGTTGTTCCCTGTTTGATTGATTGATACAATGATATTGAGTACTAATAATCTACTAAAAACAGTTGATTAAATTTCTATAATTTAATTTTGAGATGTTTGTAATTTGGATTGTTGTGGTGATCAGGGTGGTGCCAAGAAGGTTGTCATTTCTGCTCCCAGCAAAGATGCACCCATGTTTGTTGTTGGTGTTAACGAGAAGGAATACAAACCAGAGCTTAACATTGTTTCCAATGCTAGTTGCACTACCAATTGTCTTGCTCCCCTCGCCAAGGTTTATTTCTATAAGCTTTTCTAGCATGTTTATTGGTCTATGTTTTAAAATTGTTAGTTTCGTTGGATAAATTTATTAATCTTAACTTTTCACAGGTTATTAATGACCGATTTGGAATCGTTGAGGGTCTTATGACCACAGTCCATGCCATCACAGGTTGCTTATTTATCTTTTTACTAACTAGAATTTATTCATTTTAATCTATGAACAGAGCGTATAAAGAATTTTGTGCAAGAAGCATATATAAAGACTATTACATCAAACCCTGTCTTTTTGAATTAATATACGATTGTTTTTTCCCCGTAATTTGAGAGTAAGATTATATTCATGTTTGATTGATTGATTGTTTGGTGTGATGAATCAGCCACTCAGAAGACTGTTGATGGTCCATCAAGCAAGGACTGGAGAGGTGGAAGAGCTGCTTCCTTCAACATCATTCCCAGCAGCACTGGAGCTGCCAAGGTACTCTATAATGATATAACTTTGTCAAATTAATTTACAGGATGGTGTAAGTTTTATTTCAATTTCATTACTCTTGTTAATGAATATTGAATTTGGAACAGGCTGTAGGCAAAGTGCTTCCAGTATTGAATGGTAAATTGACTGGAATGTCATTCCGTGTCCCAACAGTCGATGTTTCAGTTGTTGACCTAACTGTAAGGCTTGAGAAGAAAGCAACCTATGAGCAGATCAAGGCTGCCATCAAGTAAAGTCTTAAACTTGAATCTCTTATATTTGACCAATTGAATAATTTTTCCCTCCTAACATAACCTATTTTGTTGAAATTGCAAAATCCAGGGAGGAATCAGAGGGCAAGCTGAAGGGTATTTTGGGTTACACTGAAGATGATGTGGTATCCACCGACTTTATTGGTGATAGCAGGTAAAGTTGGTTTTTTAAGCAACTATGAAGATAAACTATCATGATCAGTTTTTGGTGTTATCTCAATCTGATTATTGCTATGTTGGACTTTGTTTTCTTTTACAGGTCTAGCATCTTTGATGCCAAGGCTGGAATTGCTTTGAATGACAACTTCGTGAAACTTGTTTCTTGGTATGACAACGAATGGGGTTACAGGTAAACTACTCTAAGACCTTGCTGTCACAATATGGAATTGAATTGATTTTCTAAAATATACATAGTATTCATCGTACCCATGATACGTTGTTTTTTATTGTTGCAGTACCCGTGTTATTGATTTGATTGTCCACATTGCTTCTGTGGCTTGATGAGGCGGGGCTTGGATTGCATCGGAGTGTTCCAAATTTTGTCTCACTGGAGATTGTCATAGCGTGAATTTCAACTTAGAATAAAAATTTGTGTTGGTGAAGTGATCTCACTGAGACACAGTTTCTGCATTTTTATTTTTGTATTTTGGATTGAATAGACGGCTTTAGGTTTTTCCTCCTCTTGTTTTAGAGATGGATATTTTCATTGATAATCATGCTACAATATTTACCATGTCTCTTTGTGATCCTCTTTATGTTTAGGTGATTGAGCTTTGCTTATGGATCAATCCAATCGTTTTAAAGTTGTTTATACAAGTAACAATTTACAACAGTATCGGAGTCATGCATTTTTATTTAGCGTTGAAGTGCAAACTCCATTAAAACAATTTACCTGTCAAAAAGAGTTTTAGAAATTCAAAGAACATATCATTTCGGATACGTAAAATAATATGAGCACACAAAATGTTCTTTATAAAAAATGGCACTCATTGCCACTTAGCTGAGGGGATACATCTTCATAGTGATTAGTGATACCGTGATTTCCTTGTTTGAAAAAAACAGTACATGAAAACTTTAGGAGAAATTGCTAATTTTTCCCCTTAATTTTAATAAAGTATGAGTAAATTACAAATAATATTTAAATAATAGAATTCAATGAATTTTTATGTTATTTTTTACATTATAAAATATATTTCAAACAGATACAATGAAATTGTATGAAATGATAAAAATGCTTAAAATCACGCCTGCGCCTCTAGCAAATGTTTCTCTTCTTTTGTCAAAATAGTTTTCAGTTGTTTACGTATGTTTAATTTTTCTTTCATTAACCACGATTCAATCAATAATTTGAGTTAACCCACTTGGATTGTTCTGACTTCAGACGGTGTTAGCTTTAGGATCTTGGAGTATATTTCTGTCTCATATTCAATTCTTTTCAATGAGTAGTTTAATTTCAGGTCAGCTCAAATGATTTGCATAATTTTGTCTATTGCGTTTTAACATATTAGATAGGTATTGTGAATTTGTTCAAAAGTTCACTAACTTCCGTGTTATGCCACTACAAAAAAAACAAAAACTAACACCACCAAAGAAAATTTATGTGTTGTGCATTTGTTTGGAGTTTCAACCTTTTTATTTTTAATGACGTTTAATTTGTATTGTCCTTGGTACTCTATCAATTTTGGAGAAGAAACAAGCTATTTATCCTTATTTTGGCATGTCACTTATGCCACATAAGAATTATAAATTTGTAAAATGTCGGAAAGATAAATGACCGAAATGAAGGAAAAAAAAAGAAGACCAAAATGAGTCTTTCAAAAGAGAAAATACTCATATGAATAGTGAATAAAAAGTAAAATCCAAGAAAAAATATAAATTACCCAAAATAAATTATCTAACATAAATTGATAAAGTTGACTTATAAGATGAAACTTTATTTTTGGTGGTGGCTCAAAACGTCAAAGCTTAATTTTTTTCTTTAACTTTAAATCATGGTGGAAGTTTTGTATGTATGTTTATTGTTTAAGATATTCCACCTTGTAAAGTTTCTGTTTTTTTTGTCCTTTTATTATGTTTTATTGATCTTTGTGACTAAGCACATTTTGTGCTTAATTTGGATTCAATTGTTTTTTTGTTTTGACAGTCCAATTGTTTTATTTCTTTTTCATCCTTATTTATATACAGTACATATTTTGGCTTCTTTAATAAATTGATAAAATCAAATCAATTTATTTTGTGTACAATGCATCCAAACAAGAGCTAGTTTAGTTAAAATCTTTTTCGGCCAAAATCAACTTCGTAAAATTATTTGAACTTTTTTGTCAATATAGAACCAAATACATTTCCAAATGAACCCTCTTTCATCAGTGAAACGAATCACCCAAATGCCAAATCTAACCCTCGTTCATATTACAAACTCCCACGCAAACCAAAAATCAACCGTTAGATCCCTTTCTCATTTCTCAGTCATTTCCAGATATTTTTTCGTCGTGTGTTTTATGAGTGAAAAAGGAATACTGCAAATCAGTGGTGATTTGCACCAATTCCGGATTCAAGTTTTTCAACTGATTTGCATATTCCTTTTTAACTCACATAACACACGCTCTCGTAGTTTCACCAAAAAATTTGGTGTTTAATCGTGAATGCTTCGCCATAATTCTCTCCGCTAAATTTAGCATTTTCACTCTCATAAACCACAACATTCCTTCGAAAACAATCGAAAAACTCGAACACATTCTCCTCCATCCTGATACCTACATAGGCTCAACTGAAAAACACACTCAAAATTTATGGATTTATGAAAACGAAGAAATGGTTCACCGTTCTATTTCCTACGTTCCTGGACTTTACAAAATCTTCGACGATATTCTCCTTGACGCCGCCAAGAGAGATCTGTCCATGGATTCACTCAAAGTTACAATCGAACCAGAAGGGAATACAGTTTCAGTTTATAATAATGGTAACAGTGTTCCAGTAGGGCTTCATAAGGAAGAGGATGTTTATGTTCCTGAATTATTTTTTGGTCACCTTAACTATGATTATAATGTGAAGAAAACTACTGGTGGAAGAAATGGTTATGGTGCTAAGCTCACCAATATTTTCTCGACTGAGTTTGTTATTAAGATTGATGATGGACGTCGTTTGAAGAAGTATAAGCAGGTAGTGATTTGTTGATTTATTTGAATTTTTTTATCTGTGATCCTGCTAATGTTTTTTGAGTTGAAATTGAATTTGTTGATATAGGATTCTGCTAGGGTTTTTAATGTTTGGTGTAATGTTTTGAAATTGAATTTTCTGATTTAGGATTCTGCCAGGGTTTATATTTCTGGTGTAATGAACTGATATTGAATTTGTAGAGATATGATTCTGCTATGGTTTTTCATGTTTGGTGTAATGAATTGAAGGTTTTGTCTATTTGATAATATTTTGGTATATGCTTAATCAGTGACTCAATTTTGATGCATACAATGTAGAATCACGGCAGACATCTGTTTGATTTTGTTTATTTGATAAGTTAGACGTAGCTTCTACATTGTGCTTTCTTTTTTGTGTTTATTTGGGTATGTATTGATGATTGGGTTAATCGGTTAAGGTTTTCTCAAACAATATGGGGACGAAGTTTGAGCCAGTGATAATCGAATGCAAAGCTAGTGAGAACTGGACAAAGGTGACCTTTAAGCCTGACTTGGAAAAGTTCAAAATGACCTATCTTGAAGAGGATGTTGTTGCTTTGATGAAGAAGCGTGTGTTGGATATGGCAGGGTGCCTTGGAAAGACTGTTAAGGTTGAACTCAACTGCACCTTGATCCGTTTGAAGTCATTCTGCGATTATGTTGATCTCTTCCTGAAATGTGCTGAGAAGTCCAAACCTGCACGCCTGCCAAGGTTCGCTTCTCTCTATGTGCATGTGTGGTTTTCCCCGTTGTTGTTATATAACTTGAATTGGTTGTTGTTATTAGGATTCATGCTATAGTAGGTGATAGGTGGGAGATTTGCGTGAGTCTAAGTGATGGTCAGTTTCAACAGGTGACTAATGAACTTCTTAAGTATACTAACTTGGAGGTTGATTGATGTTCATTTTTTGTCTTACACGTCTTCATTTGTTTTTTTACCAGGTCAGCTTTGTTAACTCGATTGCTACAATCAAGGGTGGGACTCATGTTGATTACGTCACCAATCAGATCATTGCCCATGTAATGACCAAAATAAACAAGAAAAAGAAGGATGCCAATGTGAAAGCTCTCACTGTTAAGAATCATTTGTGGGTTTTCGTCAATGCACTTATTGATAACCCCGCTTTTGATTCTCAAACTAAGGAGACTCTCACGACTAGTCAAGCTAGTTTTGGTTCTAACTGTGATGTTCCAGAATCAATGCTAAAGGATGGTTAGTTGTGATTCATTCTTTGTTTGTAATGTGATCAATTAACTTGAAATTGTGCTCTTATTTACACTCACATGTTATAAATCTCTGCAGTGGAAAAATCTGGAATAATAGACACCCTCCTATCATGGGCAGATTTTAAGAAAAGTAAAGATTTTGAGACAACTGATGGAACAAAAGATTTTAAGAAAAGTAAAGATTTTAAGACAACTGATGGAACAAAGATTCAGAGGATCCGTGGGATTGTAAGGCTTGAGGATGCCAATGATGCCGGTGGAAGGAACTCAGAGAAGTGTACTTTGATATTGACAAACGGAGATTCTGCTAAAGCCCTTGCTGTAAGTTTTTGTCTATTGTCTATATGCAAAATAGTATAGAAAGAAAGCATATCTCAAATTTTGGTGTGGATATTTTTCATTTAAGTACACGAAGATAAGGTAGAAGCATATAGTCATTTTAATTTAAAGTCAACTGCAAATCCCTAATATTTACAAAGAATGAGATAAATTATAATTAATTTGACATTTTTTTGTATGAAGATGGCTGGGCTCTCTGTTGTGGGTCGAGACCACTATGGTGTGTTTCCATTGAGAGGCAAATTGCTCAATGTGCGGGAAACGAGCAAGAAACAGATAATGGACAACCAAGAATTTCAAATTATAATGAAGATTCTTGGACTGCAGCAAAACAAAGATTACACAAATGTGAAGTCTTTGAGATATGGTCATTTGATGATTATGGCTGATCAGGTGAGAGTTACTTAAAGATCAAGTTTATTGCTGTTTTGACTTTCATGTTTGGTGTTAGTGGGATATGATGAGAGTGACGACATACTATGCATGGTTTTCTTATTCCCCAGATTATAATAGCTCGACTTTACGTGTGATTCAGGATCATGATGGCTCCCACATCAAAGGGCTATTGATTAACTTTATCCATTCATTCTGGCTATCACTGCTTAAAGTTCCATCTTTCATGGTTGAGTTTACCACTCCCATAATAAGGGTTAGTTTAGTATTATTAATGTTGTATGTTGGATAGTAATTTTATAATGAAAACACTAAGCTGTACATATTGTTGAATCAAATACCCCTTTTGGATATCACATCCACATCTCTCTCTCTCTCTCTCTCACACACACACACACACACACACAAACACACACACACACACACACTTGATTAGATACATTTATCTTTCTCTGCAGGCTTCTCATTCAAACGGGACAAAATTATCATTTTATTCCATGTCGGAATATGAAGTTTGGAGAAAAAGAATAGGGAACAATGCAAACTGTTGGAAGAGAAAGTACTATAAGGTTTGTTGTTGTAAGCATGGAGAACCTCCATATATTTGCGCCTATAACTGTGTATGTACCATAAATGATGAAATCTTATTTAATAACTATCAATTATATATGCCTATGCGTATACATGTGATGAATACTATGTTTAAAATTTATTTACATACACATACACACATATACATTTTATAACAATATTGTACTTTCAAGATTCTGTAACTCTACCCTGGAGAACCTCCATTTTTTGTGTTTATAATTCGTCATTTCAGTGTTTTCTTATTTTGTTTTTGGTGTTTGTATAGGGGTTGGGTACAAGCACTTCCCAAGAAGGGAGAGAGAGTACTTTCAAGATCTTGATAAGCACATGAAAGAATTCATATGGGTGATGTTTACCAATATGAGAATATGCTAATACAAGCTTACTCCTCTTCGGTGTTTTGTTAACATAAAGTTTACCATTCTTTGTTGTTGCAGCCTAGCACTTGCCATGATCATGAAGCCAAACTCATTAGATACGAGGGTTTCATTAACAAATAGGGTTTCATTAACAAAGAGCTAATATTGTTCTCAAGGGCAGAACTCCAGAGGTCCATTCCCTCTATGGTTGATGGTCTTAAACCTGGCCAAAGGAAAATTCTTTTCTGCTCATTTAAGAAAAAGTTGTACAAAGAAATTAAAGTTAGCCAATTTATCGGTTATGTGTCTGAGCATTCTGCTTACCACCATGGTGAGCAAAGTCTTGCAAATACAATTACTGGAATGGCACAAGATTTTGTTGGTAGCAACAACATCAATCTTCTCAATCCAAACGGTCAATTTGGTACTCGTAACTTGGTGAGATGAACCTGTATATGTTGTTATTGCAAAACTCCCCATGTTTCTTTTTAAATTTTATATTTATTTTATATTCTCTCTCCAGGGTGGTAAAGACCATGCAAGTCCCAAATACATTTACACCGAGCTAAATATTGTTACTCATTTCCTCTTCTATGAAGATGATGATAAGCTTCTTGAATACTTGAATGAGGAGGGAAAACCCATTCAACCAAACTGGTATTTTGTTTTCTCCGTTTTTTCTAAGAGACTATTTTGTTTGTGATTACTGACAACTAAGGACACAATATACATAGAACTGATTCAAATTTTACTTCCACATAGGTACATACCCATTATACCTTTGATTCTTGTCAATGGTAGTGAAGAAATTGGAACAGGTTGGAGTTCTTACATTCCCAACTATAATCCAAGGGAAATTATTGCCAATGTTAGACATTTGTTGAATATAGAGGAAATGGTGCCAATGGTTCCATGGTACAAAGGATTCAGAGGAACCGTTGAGAAAAGTACGAAGGAAGGAGGCTATAGAGTCAATGGCTCTGTGGTGAAAATAGATGAACAAACTTACAGAATCACAGAACTTCCTATACAGAAGTGGACTGAAGATTACAAACAGTTCCTTGAATGCATAACTAAAGGGACGCCTAACGTCAACGATCCTTTCATTGAGGTAACATAACCTAAACATTTTATCGCCATATATACAATAGGTTAATTTGTGTCTTTTTTTCATGTGAAAGTTTTCTCTGTTTCAGGATTTTAGGCAAAATGGGGATGATGCAATTATAGACATTGAAATCAAAATGAAGCCGGACAAAGTAGCTTCGATCATGCAAGAAGAACTATTCAAGAAATTTAAATTGACTAGCATTGTTAGCACGAGCAACATGCATCTTTTCGATGCAGAGGGAAAAACTAAGAAATATAACACTCCAGAACAAAGTATAACATTCTCTATGCATAACTGTTTTGAATCACAATATTATGTAATGTTTTTCATACTAACTTATTTTGTATCATTATGCAGTTCTTGAAGAGTTCTATCCACTTCGAATGGATTATTATGAGAGGAGAAAGGTGAGTTATTCTCTCGATGACTTATTATTATGAGAGTTCTATCTCTATATTTTATACCTATTAATTAATACGAACTGAAATGCAATTTATGCATGCATGCAGAAATATATGTTGGCCAACCTTGAACGGCTTTTGTTGATTTTGGGCAACAAAGTCAGGTTTATATTAGGGGTTGTGAATGGAGAAATTATTGTGATCAACCGGAAAAAGGCTGAATTGTTGATTGAGTTGAAGCAGAAAGGTTTTACTCCCATGCTGAGGAAAGGTAAATCTGGAGAACCACCTGTTGTAGGGGCAAATGATGACAGTTCAGAAGGGCAGGAAGATGATGAGCAGGAATCTGTATCTCGGCCTGTCAGTGTTGAAGGAGCAACATGGGGTGGCTACGAGTATCTTTTATCTTTACCTATTGGAACTTTGACCCTAGAAAGTGTGCAGAAGCTGCTAGATGAAAAGGCTGAAAAGGAAAAGGAGCATGAGGTTTTGATGGGAACCCCAACAAAGTCATTGTGGTTGAAGGATCTAGACGAGTTTGAAAAGAAACTTGATGTAAGAGACAATACTGAATTTGTTTATTTGTATTTGAAATAATTAATGTCTGTATTACTATCTTTTGCGTGTGTTTCAGGAGCTAGATAACAAAGAGGCAGAAAAGGATCGAAAGAAATCAAGCCAAGCAAGTAAAAAGGCAGCCAATGGTTTTGCTGCAAAACCTGCAAAGAAGCTGCCGCAACCACGAAAGAATGCTAAGAAGACCAAAAGTGTTGAGCCAGAGAATGATAATTCTTCAATGGAAACTGGTAAGCTTGAGTTGTTGTTTTAGTGATTAATTTATAATAATATTACTATGTGTGATCTTTCAAATTTTGATATCCTTTCGGGTGTGAACATTCTCGATTTGCATCAACAGAGAATGCTGTTGAAGTTGCAAAACGAAAAGGAGGACCAGTGTTTAAGAATACTCAGAAGGTATGCCAATTGCCAAATTCCTGTACTAAATTTTTGTCCTTCCAATCATGTTTACGCGCTTACATTTTCATAATATGCCGATCATCAGGAAGCTGCTGACGATAGCTATATTCTATCTATTCAAGAACGCCTGGGAGGTGAGTTTTTTTTGGCTAAAGTAGTTAAATGTTCTGACTTCTGAATCTTCAATTCATTAAGCATGCTTGTAGGCTGTACATATATAATACGTAGACTTAATTGTATCTATGATCCCTTATGTTTATTTTAGTTTTCAAATTGGTCCCTTATGTTTTGAAAGTTTCAAGTTGGTCTCTTACGTTTTAAAAGTTGCTAATTGGTCCAAAACGTTACTCACGTTGGAATAATTTAGTCTCTTCTGTCACTTAACGCTTAAAGATTCGGGTTGACAATATGGGTGATGGAACTTAACTTATTTAGAAAATTAGTTTAAAACATTGTTTTAATTTTTTTTGTTTTATTAAACTCAATATCATGGAAGGGACTAACTTATTCTAACGTGAGTAACGTTTTGGACCAACTTGAAACTTTTAAAACGTAAGGGATCAACTTGAAACTGACCAACTTAAAAACTAAAATAAACATAAGGGATCAAACATGCAATTAAGCCTAATATGTAATACATAATACTGCATATGGTTATACATGCTAGCGCTGAAGTTGGGTTTTCTTCCACAGCCATTGAAAGTGAAGAACCTGTGCCTGCTGGGAAGAAACAGATTAACAAAAGGGGTGGTGCAAAAAATAAGTCAAGTACCATAGGTTTGGAATCAGATAGTGATAATGAAGTTGTTGATGATGATGACGACTTTGAAGTACAACAGAAGGCTGCCCTAGTTAAGAAGGGAGGGAGAAAGCCTGCTGCTCAAAATGCCAATAAGGCATCTGCCGCCCCCAAGAAAAGAAATGTAGGCACCAGACAAACATTGGGTCAAAAATTATTTACTGATAATATGTTGCAGTCAGCTGAAAGTACAGCTACTTCACCAGAGAAGAAAGTGAGGAAGATGAGGGAATCTCCATTTAACAAGAAAAGTAGCGGTTCAATACTGGACCGAGCTGCTAACAAGGTTACAAGTCAAATTGAAGATTTGTCTGCTGGTTCTGCTTCTAACTCTCCTATAGCAAAGAATGAGGTGGTTGAGATCGCACCACAGCCAGCAAGGGTTAAGCCTCACAGGGCTAATCCTAATCAAAACAAATATGTAGCGACTGGATACGAGAGTGACAATGATTCCGATGAGGATGCAGAATTATCAGATTTGTATTAGTCGACTAGACTTTTCCCGTAATTGCACTACAATGTAACTGAAATTTTATGCTTTAGTGAAACTAGATTTGGGCTGTACCATTATTCTGTAAAACTTTGATCTGTCTTGCAGATTTCATTTCTTAGTTTGGTGACTCTGAACTCATGAGTTTGCGTGAATGAATCAGATTTACGACTCTAGCCATCTTTCTTCTATTCCTTATGGAGATATACATTTGAATTGAATTGTTCACAAGTTGGATTTTGATACATTATAGGATGGGGAATTTCTCTATTATCTTTCTGTTTTTTATTGGTACCCATAACATTTTTTTTTGCGGTACCCGTGCTATTGATTTGATTGTCCAGATTGCTTATGCGGCTTTGATGAGGCTGAGTTTGGGTTACATCGTGTGATTGTATTCTAAAGTTTGTCTTATTGAAGGTTACCATAGTGTGAATTTCAACTGGGAGTCATGTCCCTAAGACACAAATTAATAATTATTTTGATATTTTGTTTATTAATAATTACTCAAGCTTAAAAAATGTACTTCTAAAATTGATCTGCCATAAAGCAGTCTGCAGCAAAAACAAATTCTAAAGACTGTCCTGTCCTTTTTTTATCTATAACAAAAATGCATGATTTTGATACATTTTCTGTCATCGACAGTCATATTTTGTCTCACGTATTTGTTTTGAGGCTTTATGCAAGATTGATTTGTTAATTAGTCTCAGCTTTTCACAGTGGCACATGATGTGTGTCCCAATTCATTAGATTTGAGAAGAGTAGACAGATAAAATAAATAGAAATCTCGTGATCCCAAATGTAAATCTAGCTAGCACATGAAATGCAGACTCAGAGGAACATAGAGATAAGAGTCAAGTCCCACATTGCTCCCTCGGTTAGTTCATCAGAGCCACCTTCCATATGAAAAGAGCCACAAAGATAGACGGCCTTTGGATATATTTGGCTTCATTATAATTTTAGTTAATTTTTTTGCGTGGTGATAATTTTAGTTTGTTAATTTTCCCAAAAAAAAATAAATTAGTCAATTAATCATTGATAACGTGCAATTTAGTTGAAAATATTATATAACTTTTTTTTTTCAATGTCATGATTATTATAATGAAGTAATCCATTAATTTTTTTATTTTTTTTAGGAAAAATCCATTAAATTTTATTGTTTATTTAACCTTTAAAAAGTTGTTGTGACAATTGCCAAAAGGGATTTTTTTTCCCATACATTTTAATAAACTTAACCATAAAAATAAAACTAAACTTTTCACCAAAAAATAAAATAAAAATAAAACTCAACTTTGAAGTCTATATTAAACAGAAAAACTATGATTTGTTATTTGTATAAAATAAAATAAAAAATAGAAAAACCTTGATTTCTTAATGCAGGTAAAAAGAAGAGTCTGATGGACATGCACCGTTAATGTAAAATATTTTTACAATTTCTAACTATTTTGCACCGTCAATCTAAGAAGAGATCAGAATATTTTCATGTCACGTTGCTAACCTCTTACTATTTATGTAATAGTGGGATGATGTGGCAAAATAGTGAATTTCGATTAGATATCGTTGTATATTTTTTAAAGGGAATTTTTAGGATACACTCATTAATGAGGTGTATTGGTACTTTTGCTTCTTAAATCTATAAATTAACAATCAATTTTATGAAATAAATAGTTATTTGTCGGCATTTATATTTTAGAAAATATCATTTCATAAGAAAAACACATCATTCATTGTTTATAAGAATCATAGTAATT
>Ga0099826_10001962_pt1 | contig 12902 bp, 8 predicted proteins | sample Mtrugardesep15_FD_76830 | JGI IMG/M metagenome (GOLD analysis project Ga0099826, IMG submission 76830) | Root nodule microbial communities of legume samples collected from California, USA - M. trunc garden sep15 | ecosystem: Host-associated > Plants > Roots > Nodule | place: USA: California... | reverse complement strand
CAAAAAAAAAAAAAACACATCTTTCATTCTCTACCTTAACCTTCTCCTCCACTGGTAAACACCAATGTTCAATTACATCACATAAAAAACTCCTTTGAAATACTATTATCTCTAAACAAGACATTAGAAGAGTAAAAAAATCAAGTCAACTATCTTTTTACTTAGCTCCCGATCCTAATCGAAGAGTGGTTCATATTTATTATGAGGAGTCCTTTTTCTCTTTGTCATCAAATATACTTTATGAATACAACTACGAATATAAACTACTCGAGACTAACACTCATATTCAAGAAATGTTTACGGAACAAGAGTTTGAATTAGAACCATTATTTTTGTATGTTACATCTGAGTAGATTACGATGAATCCTTATTGTTGACTGTTTTTATGTTTGTTTATCTAATTTAAGGTAATTTTATCTTAAATTAAATTAGTGCATGAGTTTGAATGTTCAATAAAATGACTTTTGTACTTAATCCTACCTCGAATATCAATATATTTACATGACGAGTTAGAGTACTGAAGATCAAATTTTAATTCAATCATCTAATTTTTTTTTCTATGATTCATTTTTATATACAATTTGTTTTATGTCATTAATATCGGGTCTTTGAAATCTTTTACGTGTTTTGTGAACAAAACTAACTATCAATTAAATTAAACTGTCTTGTAAAAAATAATAATTAAATTAAACTGCCAAAAATAAGAGATGAAAGGGTAAAAGGTGAAATTGTAAATAAAAGTAAAAATTTTGGTTTTCATATCAACATCAATTAAAATTTGAGAAATGTTAATGAGTGTCTCCTAAACACTCTTTAAGCGTCTAAAGTTGTAAGATTTTATGAAAATTTGTTTCTTTGACTTTTTTAAATAATATTTTTTTTCATTTAGACACTCATTAGCATAAATAAACATGACATTATTAACTAAAATTGAATATGAACGTGAAAATAAAGTTATTTCTCTCTTCATGAATTATTGTTGTGCATGCATGATCTATGTTTCAATCAAAACAAGTGTTGGTCATTGGTACCTAATGATTGTCTATCTTGAAGAGGAGACCATCTATCACTTGGACACTAATTGCCCTGTGGTAGCTAGTGAATAGAGGAAGTTACGGATTAAAAAATTGGTAATAATAAATAATATATATCATGTTAAGTAATTAAAGTCGAAGTGATAGATGGTGTACTATTCAAAATGGACAATCAACATGTACTAATGCCCAACACTTGTCTTGATTGGAACATAGATCTAATATGCATGCACAACAATAATTCACGATGAGAGAAATTATTTTATTTGTACGTTCATGTACAATAAGCTAACAACAATGACATGTTTATTTTCTGAAAAAATGTTTGTATTGTAGCATATACTTACATACTTTAAGTTAGGATAATTAGACATCCATCTTGCACAATATTTTTGAGATATCGCAGCTAGTTGCATCCCGCAACCAAAGTCGACCTAATTCATAAAAATTGATTTAAAATTTCTATACAACAACTTATTTTTTCCACATAAAATATACGAAGCAGCTAGCAATATATATATATATATATATATATGGCAAACACCACACAACTTGTGAGCTCAAATAGTGTTGTGTTTCTCAAATACTCTGAGCCATAAGTGTGATTTTCTAACACCAAATTATCAGTGAATAATTAATAAATGATTTCTCAAACATTTGTTCGTCTATTACAAAGACTTATAAGTATTTACAGCACATTACCAAGTCAATTATATTCCTATTTGGAAGTAGACATATCAAGTTCTCCCTAGAAACGGACAAATATCCGACTTTTATGAGTCTCTCCTCCATAACTTTGACGTCTTTTATTGTTTGGAAGAGGTATGCACAAGCTTGTGCTTCCTTTGGTGATATGTTTATGTCATTAATAGGGAAAAAGTTCAACTTGGCACCTTAAAACAATTAGTTTGACGGCACTAAGCACATTTTACAAATGAACATTGACATTGTTAACATTACCAGTGCGTACACAATGTAAGATATGTATAGAGATCAACAATTTTACCTTAAGAATGACAATCCCACTGTGCCTCGGTTTCTTTGAGCCACTATCACTTATTTTCTTCTTCCCTTTGGTGTTAGACCGCTTTCCTTTACCACTAGAGCTAGGTGATGGAGTTTGTAACAACCTCTTAGAAATGTTGTTAAGTGCACCTGGTAAGAGCTGTACCATTCAAAAAATTTGAATAATAAAATTTGGCCATACATAATTGTAAGGAAGAAACAATGATTAATCAAACAGTTTAAGTGACAAAATACCATTCCAATTGAGGATATTCTAAAGTCACTATGAGGAACTGATATAACATCTTTTATCTCTGTATCAGAGACATTTATCTGCATCCATTCACTTGACAATAAAGGTTTCAAGGCTTCACTAGCCATCATCATTGACTATAACCACCTACTTTCATCGTTCAATATCTCAACATCCATAACATCTTCAACAGAGGGTAACTCTTTGAACTGGGTTTCCATGTCATATTTGATGTTGACAAGATTTGTAGCAAACAACGTTTTTGGAGTTGATCTACATGTGTATGTAGTATATGGGGTTTGCTTTGCATGGGTTGTGTGAATACTCCATTTCCATGTTCCTTGTCTTCCATCTTCTTCACCGTGATTTCAATGGTGTTGCATGTTGCTTTTATTTCGCTCAGCTCATTAGAGGAGATCTATAATATGACAAGAGTATTTTATTAAACTATACGCAAATACAGGAAACTTGATGCAAATTAAAAAATAAATTGCACACAAACCTCATGCTTTTCCATGATCTTCTTGTCTAGTGATTTTATGCTTTGTAACTCGTTCATGACCATTTCCAAACTGATCTCTTTTTCGTAAGTAGCTGTACCATGTTCATCATATGCATTTTTTCCCTCAAGTTCATGTTCATGAAAATAGTAAAACATTATGATGTCACAGTTATACACAAAAACTAAATAGCAGAACAATGATTAATGTGAACAAGAACTAACATATAGATCTCATGTTCATTGCCATCAATCATGAACTACTCCATGGTTTGAGATTACAAAACATGAAAGAAAAAAAAAATACACTTAGAGGAGCTTTGTTGCTTTGGGTGTTTAAACTGCTGAAATACTCTTTGATGAAGCAATAATAAAATATAAAAATAGTTGTCTCATGTATGTTGTAATCTATAGATTGCGTGGTTTGTGATAGATGTATGAATGGTATATTTATAGGAGGGTCATAAAAAAATAATCGTTACCATAATTCTACCTACTGCATTAATAACATGTTAAATATATATACATGTTTTCTCAAAGAACTATTTTTATTCATATTTGTTAAAACGGGTAGCAAGTCGGTTTAAAATCTTCATTAAAATACCAAGGTTTAGAGCTGGTGTTTTAATTCATAAATTAATGTAGGTAATAATAGGTCTCAATGTCAAAACTATATAACAATCCAAACTTTTGAACAAAAGTATGTAGAACAATGCAATTTGATAGACACTAGCCACTAATGAGATATAACGTCTTAGTATCACATATAGAATAAGGCTTGTTGTCAATTTACAACTAGTTTCGTACGACTAAAAGAGAAAGAAATATTGACTTCTTTCTTACTTAAGTTTTATGAACCTTTTTTATAACCAACACTGAAATGAAAACTTTTATATACTATTTTTTTAGATATATTTAAAACATGAATGTGTCTATTTCAAACTAAAATTTAACAAGTTCCAGAAATTACATGAATATTAGTTAAATTATTAACAAGATTCACGGATTGTAATTGCAAGAACAAAAAATTACTCGAAGCTTCTATTGAATCAAATGCTGACCACATATTTCACTAACTTAACCCATGATACTTCCCCATAAAAAATAGATCGATGTTGATTATGTCCAGAAAAGAGATAGCTTCAACAATAACATATAACATAATGTAATCAATATTGTCCACATCATTATCAGATTGCATCTAGTAAGTGCTTAATCTTCAAGAACAACAAGTTATGGTAAAACTGTTGAATGAAATGCATATAATAAAGAAAAATAACCAAATTAACATGATAAGATTTCATCAATCAACACCGAATTAACAAAAAATAATCAGAATGAACATCAACAAATTCAACCATACACCCATATTTCATGGACGATGCCCGATATTCACGAAGAACATGCAATAAGTAAATATAAGGTTTAAGTTACTGAAATTTCAATGACTATCCTTACCTTAACAGAAAGAATCTTATACCTAAACTACTTGTGTGAGTGTTCAAACTCTAAACTCTCACCCTAACAGAAAGAATCTTAGACCTAAATCTACTTGGACGACTATTCAATGACTGTTCAAACTCTCAGCTCTCACCTTGATGGAAATAATCTTACACCTAAACTACTTGTATGACTGTTCAAACTCTCAACTCTCACCCTAACATAAATAATCTTAGACCTAAACTACTTGGACGACAATTCAATGACTCTTCAAACTCTCAGCTCTCACCCTAACAGAAAGAATCTTAGACCTAAAGTACTTGTATGACTGTTCAATGATTGTTCAAAATCTCAGCCCTCACCCTAACGGAAAGAATCTTAGACCTAATATACTTGGACGAATGTTCAAACTCTCATCTCTTACTTATAGCATAAAAATTCACATTCATAAACAAAATTTGAATACCTCAATTCAATAATTGTGAATAACAACTAAATCTATACATAAACAATACTTAAGTCGTTCCCATTACTAATATTTTGATAATCAAACCCTAAGCAATTCTATTTCATCAAGGACATAAACAACTCTAAACTTCGACGAAAACAAAACGAGAGATATTGTCACTTACTTGTTGGATTTTAGAACAAATGTGTCCACAAATATGATTTCTTTGACATTGATTTGTTAAAGATAAAGGATTGAATGAATAAAGAAATGAGTTTTTTTGTCCAATAATCAAGTTTGACAACTTTCAAGCCAACAAATATGAATATGCTCTACCGTTCTATTCTGGCGTAAAAGTGTTACGAATCGGGAGTTATCTCCCAAAATTGACCGAACGGGAGTTGTTTCCCGAACCTATTGATTCATAACTCTAAATTACCTTATTAAGGGGTATAATGGAAATTTTAGAGGGCCTATGAGTAATAAAAGGGTCAAAAGAGCAATTTTTCAAATAATAAAAGGGAAGGAAATATTAACTAGTCGAAGCCCAAATATATCCTTAGGAAAATACATGGGCTATGTATATAAAGATTAGATTTCAAAGTTTTCCAATTTATTTTTAGCAAAATTATATTAAGGCTCTTTTATCTTATTTATTTGTAACCCTTTAATTTTTTTATCATTTTTTTTTCATTTAGATCCTTTATCTCTCGTAAAAGCATAGATAAATCATTTTTATCATTTTTTTATTAAAAAATAAGTAATTTTATTGTTTTAAGTAAATTTTCTATTAAAAATAAAAAATCTAGAAATAGTTCATCATCTTCATCTTCTTTTTTGAATTTTCAAGCTCTTCATTTGAATCTTTATCATCTTTCTTGAATTAAAAAAATTTATACACAAATATACCTTAAAATATCATAAATTTATGATCTATGTTATGTTCACCTCAAATCTTTTTCTAAAGACAAAAACCAAAACCCAAATTTTCAATAAATCTCTAACCCCTTCAATAAATCACAAAATTTTGGAAAAACTTAAAATGGGGATGAAGAAATGGGTTAGGTTTTGATTTGGGGTTTGGGTTATTTAGAAATGAGAGTTTGTTTTGTTTAACTTTTGTCTCGATGACATCTTCATGTGTGGACCATCATAGCTGCATGATATGGGAGTCAATTTGCAACAACTATTTTATTACATTTTTGGGTTAAATATGTTTTTGGTCCCTATAAATATACTAATTTTTTGTTTTAGTCCCTCTAAAATTTTCCTTCAACTTTTAGTCCCTAAAAAAATTTGCATCTTCACTTTTGGTCCCTCTTTTAAAGTAAATTAATATGTAGAATTCATATTTTTGAATAAAATTTTGTAGAAAAATTCATAATATTACAAGAATCTTTACCAAAAAGAATTAGAATTTTTTAACAAAATGAATATAATATGAATTTTTATATTTGTTATGGTTAAAAATTCATATTTAATTTATGTATGGTTAAAAAATTTTAATTTTTTTGGGAAAGGTTTTCACAATATTCTACACATTTATGTACAATTTCTTTAAAAAAAAATACTAAAATTTACTTTAAAATAGGGACCAAAAGTAGTGATTGAAAATTTTATAGGACTAAAAGTTGAAGGAAAATTTTAAAGGGACTAAAATAAAAAGTTGATATATTTATAGGGACTAAAAACATATTTAACCCTACATTTTTTAGAATTTAGACAAGAATTTAGATATTTCAACCGGTTGACAACTTTTTGAACAATATATCTTCAAATTTTGTGATTTATTGAATATAACATGCATTCAAGATAATTAGAGATATACTCCATCCGTTTCAAAATACATGTGTAGTAATTAACCACTTTATACATGCCAGTGCACAACTTTAATCGTTAATATCTTTAATTATCTAAAGTAAAAATTATAAAAATTTAATATTTTGTAAATATTTATTGAAACAAATCAAACAAAATCTTATGTGCTAACATTTATATTCATATTGTAGTTAAAAAGTATGGTCAAAATAAGTCATTTGAATAATGCACATTACAAAAATGTGACATGTATTTTGAAACAGATGAAGTATTTGTGTAATTTTTTTTAATTTAAAGAAAATGATGAAGATTCAAAGGAAGAAGATGATGAATTATTTCTAGATTATTTTATTTTTAAAGAAAATATATTTAAAAAATAAAATTATGCATATTTTTAAATATAAGAAAAAGGATTTATCTTGCTCTTAAACGAAAACAAAAAGATAAAAAATCATATTGTTACGAATAAATAAGGTAAATGACATCACTTAATATTGCTTTATTTTTCTAAAAAAATAACACGAATGACCCAAAAAATACAAGAACGTTCTGAGATATACGCAATATGATCTTCAACACGTGGCTGAATATGTGGGCCATACATTACCTGTTAAGAAAAATCTAGACAGAATTAGATTGATCACCGTTACTACTAGACAACGCACGAAGCATCTCGAACACAGATTTTTTGTCACACTTTCTATAATTAGTCATAACTTACCTATGTATATAAGGAACATGTTTTCTAACACATTTCATTCAACTGTAACGTCAAAGCCTACAACTACAGTACACAACAACACTTTTATTTCACCTCTTCTTGGGTTGGTGGTTTGATTTTGCATCGATATATTTTCATTTGGATTGTGTGGAAGGACCTGTTGGCTGGATTTTTGTGTACCTCTTTTTGTTAATGTAAGTCATGTTTTTCCTTGGCTATGCTATGTCTTGTGTTGATTCATTACTATCAGTGTAAATATGCAATTATAGAACAAACTTTTATAGAAATCACATAATACATATTTACATATAGTATAGAGCATATGAAAGTTTTTATTTTACTGTGACCGAGTTCGAATTCCAGATCTTATATATATTATGCACAACTGAGAGAGCATAGGAAAGGTTTGTAAAATTATGTTAAATACCTGTATAATAAGAGTACAACTTTGAGAACTAATGTGTTGAATTTGGAATTTTTAGAGTTTGTGATGCTGAAGCAAATGATGTTTGTAAATTTTGATGTTCTATAATATTGAGAAACTCTAGGGAAATTACCAAACTGTTTTTCACCTTATTGCTATTATAAAAATTGATACCAACTTGTGTCTTAATTGTGCATTTTTTTGAATGCAGAGCTTTAATAACTTTCCAAGATCAGCCAGTGAAAATTCTTTTTCGGTCTGTTCTTGGTAACCTTACCAAACAAACATGATTCCTGGATACAGAAACATGGACTCATACCCATTTCAAAGAAACCAAATACAATTCCCTCATTATTATCATCCTGGTATGGAACCTATTCCTCCTCAAATGACCAAATCACCTTTTCCCTATGAACAACCTTGGCCTTATGCTAGCAATTATAACCACCCTATGCCACCACATTTCTGCTATGGCCACAACAATTACCCTTATTACAATAATCACATGCCTTCTTATCCTCATGTACCCTTTCCATCACCAATGTACCATTCTGGAGGCTGTCCTTCATTCTTTGGTACTTATTCTCCACAATCACATTATAACATGGAGCTTCCGAGATACGAATATGATAAATATATGCCAAGGGAACATCATTGCTGTGGTTGTCATAATCATTCATGCGACCAAAAGGAAGACAAATCTGTGAAGGTGGAAGAGCGAAAACCTGATGTTGGTATGAAAGAGAATGATGCTATGGTTCCAATTCAGTTTAGGAACTTTCCGTACCCTTTGGCTTGGATTCCACCAGAGTATTATGGTAACAAACAACCGGAAAATTTTACTACTGCTAAGGTGGATGAGCAAGATAAGATGTCACATGATAAGAGGCCTGATGCTGATGTGCAGCCAAAAGTCGAGCCAAGAATGTGGAGTGGATGGTTACCCTTTGATGTAAAGGGTGATCCGAACATGTTTCGCGATGGAGATCGAATAAGTAGCCTTAAGAAGGAAACTGATAGCAAAAAAGAGGAGGCTGAAAATGGAAGAATGGAACAGAAAAATCAGAGTGATCAAAAGAGATCCGAATTTCCATTTCCATTCTTTTTGTTTCCTTACTACAATAATCAAGAGGAAGGAGGAAGGACCAAAACCGATGATGTTAAATTCACGGACAGAAGTGTTTCGGATGTTACAGAGAAATTGGGTAACCAGAGAAGCATTCCTGTGAAGCAGATTGAATCAAATCATGAGAAAAATGACTCCAAAGGAAGCGAAAAGAGAGAAATGAATGTTGCGGAAGAAAATGTGGCAAAAAAAGACTCTCACTCGATGAGTAAACGACAATCAACATCTCCGCCTAAGGGATCCAAGTTACCTCCTGTTTGTCTGAGAGTTGATCCATTGCCAAGGAAGAAAAATGGAAATGGGAGTTCAAGGTCTCCAAGTCCACCTGCTTCAAAAGAACACTCGAAAGCAACATCTGGTGAATCAAACAACACTCCTTTGAGAGGCATTAGAGACAGGACCGAACCAAATTCAAATATTATGAGTGTACCAAAGGCCGGTGAGGAGGCTACACCAGAGGTGAAAACTGTTCAAGTATGCCAAAACAAACCAAATGATAAGAAGGAAGGCAAAGGGGGGCAAAATATGACAGGAGTGTCTTCAGAGCACTCTACAAAGGATAGAACTAATGAAGGAAGTAAAAGTGGAAGACGAGTTCTGTCGGATGCAGATGCTGCTGTTTTGATACAAGCTGTTTATCGTGGTTATCTAGTAAGAAAATGGGAGCCTTTGAAGAAATTGAGGCGGATAGGTGAAGTCAGTAAGGAGGTAACTTATGTTAGGGAACGAATTCAAGCTTTTGAAGGCCATTCTGATCTACAAAATGATGACAAGCAAAAAATTGCAATTGGAGAAACCATAATGAGACTGTTGCTAAAGTTAGATACGATACAGGTATGTGTTAGCTAACAAATTTTACTCCAGAAGGCATAAAATTATTTTGCATATGATGTTTGATATGGTTTTTCTTCCTTATTGTTTCTTACTCAACATAATGTTATACTAAATGGTATTCAACATGTATTTTCAGGGTTTGCATCCAAGTTTGAGGGAAATCAGAAAGTCCCTGGCAAGAGAGCTTGTGACTTTGCAGGAAAAGCTTGACTCTATAACAGTAAAGAATCCTTGGCAGCAGCCCCATGAAGATACTAAAGAACCTGTTGAAGTCACTCCATTGAATGTTCATAATGGAGAACATAATCAAGAGCAACAAGAAGAGAAAATGGCATCAGAAAAAGATTCATCTGAAGGTACTAGTGATGGAAGTCTCAAGGAACCGTTCTGTATAACGGATGATGACGGTGGAAGTGCATCTCGGTCGCATGTTGATTCTGCATCAAGTGAGACAACAAAGCCTACAATGCTACCAAATGGATTAATCAATGAGGATAGGAGTCCTGTAATTGCTGCTGATGTATCGTACTCAACAAGTAATCTTTCGGACAAAATGAACTCGGAATGCAAATCGAAATCTGATTCTGAGGTCATCGACATTCCTACTGGTGTCGATCAACTTGATAAGACTACTTTGGAGGAATCGCCTGTGGGAGTTAAGGAAGACATTGTTAGTGACGATTCTGCAAGTGAAGAGTCAGAAAGGTCAGATTCTGTTATACATGCAATGAAGGAGCTGCCGGTCGGAGTGCTCAATGAAGACACGACTGCATATGAAAAGACTAATACCTCTGAAAGTGTACCAACTGAAGTACATGCCCAAAATGAGGTATTCATTGAAGAACTCCCAGTTGGAGTGCTCGATGAAGACACAGCTACATCTGAAGAGACCAATACATCTGAAAATGAAGTGCAGGCTGAAAATGAGGTATTCATTGAAGAACTCCCAGTCAGAGTTCTTGACGAAGACACAGCTACATCTGAAGAGACCAATACATCTGAAAATGAAGTGCAGGCTGAAAATGAGGTATTCATTGAAGAACTCCCAGTCGGAGTTCTTGACGAAGACACGGGTACATCTGAAGAGACTAGTAGCTCTAAAGGTGAAGTACAGGCCGAAAATGAGGTATTCATTGAAGAACTCCCAGTTGGACTGCTTGACGAGGATGCAGAGAAATATGAAGCAGAAAAATCTGAATATGATACAAAAGATACTCAACTAGAGCAGCCACGAGTTGAAGAAAAAGAAGATGTTAGGTCTAGTGAGGAATCAGATGGCTGGGTAAAGATTGAGTTCCAGAAAAAAGATAATGAACTCATAGCCGATAGACCAATGGACAAAGACGAATCAGGGATGCGAATTGATTCTAAGTTACCACCTTCTGAAATTCCTCATGAAAAGCTTGCACAGCAAGAAACACAAGTTGAGGTTCAAGACATTGTTGTTGGGGAAACAACCGGTACAAAAACTGAAGTATCTGGAGTTTTACATGCTACCAAGCATGATGCAGAACTGAAAGGTGACATGAAACTATTGGAAGAAAATGAGAAGCTAAGGAAACTGATGAAGGAGTTGCTTGAAGCTGGAAATGAACAGCTAAGTGTAATATCAAATTTGACTGGGAGAGTGAAAGATTTGGAGAAGAAACTAGCCAAAACTAAGAGGAATAAGAAAGTAAAGACAAAGAGACATAAACCAGTAACTCCCAATATGTCTTGTTCAAACTCTTCTGAGTAATCAAGTGAATGTGGATTTTGTATGTAATGATGACATGGTATGAGTCTTGATGTATTGATAATGATGTATAACTGTGATCTTTGTGATATGAATAAATGAATTTTAGTTTTAATTTTATGTTATCATGATTGTGATTGTGCAATTTTCTAATAAATAAAATGAAAGCCTGGAAGAGTTAGGGCATCAAGCTGATATGCTTTCATTACTTAGTAATTGTGTTCAAATATTACAATTGGTTGCTTAGTAATAAGATGAATCAACAAAGTAGTTGAAATTAATTTTTTGGTTCAGAACCCTTTTCACTAATCACGCCACCACTCTAAGACGTAAATTCGTGATCCTTGAAAGATTCTTAAAATTGGAATCGCGTAATAGAATATTTCTAAATCTATTATAGATTAAGCGGTTATATATAGGAGAGGCTTCAGTGATTTTGTGTTGGGTGACTTTGGTGACTTTAGTATAATTTAGATAAAAGAGGGTGATGATCGAATGATTAAAATAATATATTTTGATGAGAAAGTATTGGTTAGGAGAGATAGAGATAAAAACATCGAAGCTAAATGCACCGAATCCCTTCCCATTTTGATGAGAAAGAATTATTGGTTAGGAGAGAGATAAAAACAAAGACAACCAAAGGCACCGAAGTCAAAAGTACCGAATCCCTTCCCCTTAAATTCGTAGACAAGAGTTGGTGTAAATTACGGGAAGGGATTCGGTGCCTTTGAGTGCCTTTGTCTCTATCTCTCTCCTATCCAATAATTCTCTCCCATTAAAATATATTATTTTAATCATTCAATCATCATTTTTTTTCATCTAATTTACATTAAAGTCCCGAAAATCATAACATAACCGATACCAAAAAGTATGAAACGTATTATGAATATTATACGGATATCCATTAGCAATTGGACCATAATATTAGTCTATAATGGCATGAACATTAGCATTTTGAAAGTTGCAGGATCCATATTTAAGCATCCTCCTTATGATTTTCCTATATGAAACCTGCACAAAATAAGTTTTGGAGTTAACTCTTGATCTTAATTATATATTTGTAGCATATTGTTTGTTCAATTTTTATGATGATTATAAACACTCCCAACTTTGGCTAATGCCTCAATGTTGGGTAGTGTCTAAAACATATGAAATAGATTATTGCTCTGCCCCCTACAAAAATTGCTCGCGCCCTGCAGCCATGTTCATTTTACCCCTGCGCTAGTTAAGTAGCGCAGCGCACCTTAACTAGCGCAAGTGATATTTCCTGCGCCACTTAAGTAGCGCTACGCACCTTAAGTAGCGCAGCGTTACTTAAGTCATATACACGGGACAAAATACATTTCCTCACTTCTTCAACTTTCCAAAACACAAAAATTTCATCTCCAAGTGCGATTTTCACGATTCTTGCGCCATTCAAAGCCAATTCATCCCATATTATCAAGTAAGTGATGATTATCCTACTTAATTACATTTAAGTTGTAGAAATTTTTGTTTTTTTTGAAGAAATTGTGACTTTTTAGGGTTTTATAAATTTTGTTTGCATGTTAGTTTTGATGATTGTT
>Ga0099826_10001961_pt1 | contig 12903 bp, 6 predicted proteins | sample Mtrugardesep15_FD_76830 | JGI IMG/M metagenome (GOLD analysis project Ga0099826, IMG submission 76830) | Root nodule microbial communities of legume samples collected from California, USA - M. trunc garden sep15 | ecosystem: Host-associated > Plants > Roots > Nodule | place: USA: California... | reverse complement strand
TTTTATTTTTGTTATTGTTAGTATCATCCTATGATGTTTATTCACACGAGGAGTCGGGTCCATGGAGCTGTGAAACCGGGTCAGAGATTCATGTTGAGTCCGAATTTCAACCCGGTGTTATTACACTTGATGGTCATGCCGATGATTGGAAGGACATTGATGGGTCCCACTTTTCTCTTCTTCTTGCTCTCGACCCTGATGCTGAAAATGAATTCAATGGCGGAAAAATGACCGTGAAGGTAATATTCACTTTGTTATTCACATTTGAGTATTTATCTGTTTATCTTCTTACCATGGTGTTTGTTGTTTTGTTGCAGAGTGTGCATGATGGCCGTGATATTTTCTTTTTGCTTCAAGTTGATGGTGATTATGCCTACTCTAATGGGTAAGATGTGTGTGTCATGCAGAGAAAACTGAATCTAGTTCTAGTCCATGAGTTTGATTTATTGAGCTTGGTTAGTGATAGTTTAGTTTAAGTTGTTTGATTTTGTCGGTAATCATGTTATCGGTGTGAAGTATACACAAATTTGATGACTAATCTTTGTCGGGAAACTCCTTACTGGTCACCTTTCATGGGGTCTCCCCGCTTAACCGCGTTTTTTCTATCCACAAGTCTCGAACTCGAGGCCTTGCTTTAGGGATCCGAGTCTAGTATTGGGTTCAAGTTTGAGTGGTTAGTCTCACATCGATTATGAGAGATTAAAATGTTGGATACATAAAGAGGTGACCGGTATATTTAGTGCCTTAAGATTTTAGGAATAGATTTCGCGTCTTTCTTGTGGTCTTGGAGCATTAACCCGTTGCTACCGACTTCCAATAATATTAGTTGTTCATAAGCGTCTCAATGATTGATATTATTTGGATATTCATAACAAATCAGGAGTGGTTAAAATATCAACTCTTGATTTTCTCACTTTACTAATTAATAATTACTCATTTTAGCGGAGTCAATTTTGTTTCGTTCTACTCGAATCAATATAATAGTGGTTTGAACTTTAAGTTGTTTGATTACTGAATTAGCTTGATTTATTTATGTTGACAACGTTGTAAGTAATGATATTTTTATTGAGGGTCCAACATGATGGGATATAAGAGTAGATTTATAAACAAACAAAAAAACAAAATATAACTTTCTCATATTACTATATGATACGCTTTTAATAAGTTGGTGCATTTTTTGTTTTTGTGATGATGCAGTGAAAGCAAGAAATGTCCCTCTGTTGCACTCATGTTTCAAATTGGGGATGGTGCCTCTTATCATAATGTAAGTTGGTGTGCTCAACAATGTATTCTATAAGGGTCTGTTTGCGAGTTTGGATGGTAAGGGACGGGAGGATTTTGGGGGGAGGGGTGTAGAGAGTAAGAGAGAAATCTTTCACCTTTTTAGAGAGTGTTTTTGTAGATTAATATATTTTTAATTTTGTGATTATTAAAACATCATAGATTGGATTTGAAGAATTTACCTAAGTCCTCCAAAATCGTCAAATATCCTCCTTCAATACATCGAGTTCCCTCAAATCAGGGGGATTTTGTATTATGAAGAATAAAACTCCCTAAAGCTCTCCCCTCCCAAATCCCTTCTCACCTTACACTTTCTCCTTCCTTTTTCTCAAATCCCCCCTCCACTCCCCCTCCTAAACTCCCAAAAAACCCTAAACTTCATCGCTTCATGTCTTTCAAATCTAAGGAGAATTTGGATAAATAACTTAAGGCCTGTTTTGATGGACATATTTGAGTCTATCTAATGACATAAACACTTGTGAGTTGTGACTGTTTGAGAGAGCTTATGGAAATAACTTATGATATGTCCATCAGTTGTTTTTAGCTTATTTCCATAAGCTCTTCAAGATAACTTATTAAAACAGTTTATAGCTTATATATGAAAACATTTCGACATTATTTAATCTTTTGGTATAGAAATAGCTATATGATAAAAGATTATGATATAAGTACTTAATTAAGTTGTTACCTAAAAAGAAACTTAATTAAACACTTCCAAAAAGTGCTTATGGAAATCATATTTTTGTATAATCTGTTTTAGGAATGTGAGAAAACTTCGTGAAAGCTTTATATAAAGTGTTTTTATATGCTATTATGAGGAGCTTAAGAAAATAAGTTGAAACAATTTATGGACATATCATAAGTTCTTTTGAACACTTTTCTAAGTGTTTTTGCACTATGATTGACCTAAATAAGTTATTGTAAACTTGTCACTAATCCTGATCTTTATGAAAGATCTTTATGAATCGTGATTGATAAAAAATTGTGTTAATTGTTGTAAGATGGGTGGCTGTGAGGAACATTCAACCTCGTGCACAAATAAGACCTGTAAAGGTCATGAAGTTGACATTATGCACTTTTCAATTGGAAATGCTATCCCGGGACGGCTTTATGGCGGGAATCCCATTGACAATAGAGATGGAAATGGCGGTGACAGGTGATTAATATAAAAGCTCCTTAACTTTAACCATTATCGGCTGACAATTTATGATGACTATAGTGGAGCTATTTTTCATGAGACGTGTTCATTCAGTTTCCTATAATCGTCCATACAGGTTTGGCCATTTGGTTGATCTTTATGCATGGAATCCACACTGCAGATACTTGGATGGAACTGGTCCTTCAGGTTCTGGTATGTAACATCTTTAGTTGGAATTGTATGTTTATATGATTAAAATAAAAAAGGAGAATGAATGAGATTAAAACAGCAAGTGGAAGTATCAGCAGTTCAATCCATGAAAATTTGCTCAACTTTTCCATCAAGTAGTTTGCTTCATGATTTGAAAGTTCATGCTCCTTTTTAAGCCTAAAGAGCTTTCTAAAATCTTTACGCTACTTGTCTGTAGTAATAGTAAATCCGACCATTGCTTGAATGACTTCACTCTTGTTCACTAATTGAATTTTCCTTGATACCGATGCCTTTTATTTAAGGGTTGATGTATTTATTTTATGTTATTTGTACTCAAATCCCATTTCTCACCTGAAAATGTTTTATACATTTTCCATTATCATATTGCTTTTCTATTTTCCTTTTTACACTTATCTGCCTCGTATTTTCTATTTTACATTTTTTAGTTTGCTTATTGGTATCTTTCATTAGAGATAGGATGTTGCGTTGGATGTGTGGTAAGATAAGATGTAATAAGATTAGAAATGACAACATTCGAGAGAAGGTTGGGGTAGCACCTAATCATAGAAAAGATGATGGAAACTCGGCTTAGGTGATTTGGGCATGTAGAGAGAACACTTGTAGATTCTCTAGTGAGTAGAGTAGATTATATGGAGGGTAGTCAAATCATCAGAGGCAGAAGAAGACCTAGAAAAACTATAAGAGAAATCATTAAGAAAGATCTAGCGATTAATGAGTTGGATATAGATATGGTATATGATAGAACATTATGGTGTTGCTTGATTCATGTAGCCGGCCCCACTTAGTGGGAAAATGCTTGGTTGTTGTTGTTGATATCTTTTACATGCTTCAGCCATATAAGAAACAATGACATATTGTTTTAAACCTTGCATGAGGATGGCAATTATTTTATTCCTTTAGCTTAGCCATGTCAAATCAAGGTTTGCGTTTGATATAAATCTTTTCTAAGTTTACATTATAATAAAGTTCATTTGCAAAACAAAAAAAATTGTTAAATAGATTATCTTTGCCCCACACACCCAATTTAAAATTTGTGCCACTTCACAAGATGAAAGTGGATCCCAAAATGATTAAGCAGTGATTGGATTTGAGCATGAGCATGATGTCTCAAGTTACTTTAAGATTGCTTCTTCCACATTGGAGGAAAGGAAGAATTAATTAAGGCATCTGTATAGAAGGGGACAAATAGATGGAGGGACTATGCATATTCTATGCTAAGATTACACAGTCAATTTATTAGTGCCTAACTTGGATAAATACGATAAGCAGATAATTATGTTTGAAAATGACATACAGAAGATCGACAAACACATTTGTTGGGACCACAAACCAGGATTCTCAACATAAAAAGTATATCATCATCATAATTGCTTTTTTCATCAATTCCTTTATTTGTCTCAATGGGATTTTCGCAATCACTTTGTTCTGTTTCTGGTCAAAATGTGGCGTTTCTGCACAAAATAGGAAGCCTCATTATGCCAAACCAGATTGTGTCCTTTTCTATATCTTTGCAAAACATCATTTCATTGAGTAACTTTTAAGTTTGATCCCTATGTGAATAATGAATTTACACATGTAGATTTTGTGCATAAAATTATTGGACATTTTGTAGCGCCATTAATGTTTATGATTTGGGAATTCAAAAAATATCTCATTGTTTCATACTTTCATATGCTTTGAAGTGGGGTGATAATAATGTCTTTTTTCAAAGATTTAGAGACTTTCTAAAGTAGATACGTCTCACATTGTGACCATACAACTGGATATATAACCTATAACCCTACAATGCGGGTTAAACATCTAATCTTCTCTTCAACTCCCTTCATTTGTTGATAATTTACTAGGTTGTTATCTAATTATTATTTTAGGGATATACATTAAGCATTGGACCTTTTTCTATTTTCAGTTAATGATTCTAGTGCACAGAATGACTGGAAAGGTGCTTGGTGGCATAGCAGCTTTACAGTTCACTCAGGTAATCCTTTTACTGTTCAAAAGGAAAATTAAAATGTCCTATCAATCAACTATCGTCCAAAGCTGATTTTAGACTGAAATATTGGTTGGTAGTGGAATGAATCCCGAATTCTCTCCATATGTAATTAGCTAACACAATCATGTAGTCATTTATTTATCTCAAATATGATTTCAGATCCGATTCTTAATGATATTCACACCAAAGAAATATCTTTCAACGTAATGTAGTTGCTACTAAAAGTATCAAAGATAATTTGAAAAGTAAATATGTACAATATGTTTTCTGGTCTCCACCAACTTTTTAAAAATACAACTTTGCTGGGGTGGAGGATGTTTGTTTTTGTGGGGTGTGTACATAACTTCTATTTTTTATTTTTTATGGAAATAGTTGTCTTCAAACTTTCTTGTTATAAATATAATAATTAATACATAATGTTATTTTAGAAATAAATAAATGCATAATATGTATATATATTATTAAGTAAAAAACTGAAAATATAGACCATGAATTGAATGTTATGCATATAGTATGACATAGAGCATGTCCATACATCATTTATGTCGTAGGGAATATATCAGCGGCAATTTTTCATACGTGTAATTACCTGCTGCTTTCAATAATTTATAATATAATTAGTGCTGTTCCAACTAGGTAGGTTAATGTAATTCCCACCAAGTGCCAAAAGTTTAGTGATCCATAAAAGAAGGATGACTGGTTTGTTTCTTATGGATTCATTTATCCACAAGAATTTCCTTTTATAATTTTTTAGAAAAACTCATTTTTTCATCCTTGGTGGATATTGAGTCTCTCAATGTTTCAAAGTATCATAAATTAGACAGTCTTTGTTGGATTGAGGGAGAATCTAATACTGGGCTAACTTTCACTCCACTCCAATAGAATGGGGAAATGAGCTGAAGTAGATAGTTTAAGGGAGCTCTAATTTAGGGACTAATTTTGCATTATTTAGAGACTATAACGATGATGTTTTACATTATTTAAAGACTAAATTGATGTAAAAAATACTTGGAGGGCCAAAATGATGAACTCTGTGTTATTAAGGGATTAAATTGATGACAAAATCCTTGTTATGACTAAATTGACGATACGTGTATGTGGAGGACAAAAGTAAGGGTTTTTTCTATTTTTTATGTTAAAGCATATTATGGATTCTATTGCAAGTTGCAACCCCATATATGATATTAAAATTGGCCTTGGTCGCAGCACCTTAAATATGAGCTTTCTGCATTGTTCTACCCTATCATTTAGTTATTCTGGATCATTTTGCTGTAAATTACTACTCACATGTTTCTCTATAACAGGTTTTGTAAAGGATGAGAACCCTTATGCAGAAAATGGAAAAAAGGGCACATATTTTTTTGAATTCTCTAGGCCTTTGAGGACTATGGATCATCTGCAACAGGTTAGAAGTTAGAAACCTTTATGATGCATTTAGAAGAGCTTTATTTGCTTAGAGATTATGATGATCTTTCCTCGTATGTTTGAATCTTTCTAGATAACTCATGGACTACATATGAACTTCATTATCTATTAATCATAATGAATTCTGGCATAGAGTCCAAGTCACATAATAAACTACAATTTTGTATTTCTGATATTATGGATCTATGCTATTTTGTCAAACAGTTTTGGCTTTGGATAAGATATCTTCTACCGGTTTGTTTTGCAATACCTTCTTTACAAAGGAACCTTGCCTTCATAAGAAATATTTCTCCACCATGCCCAATAGCTAAAACAACCAAACTTTAAAGTGCTGTCTTTTTTAGTTTTAGTTTTTTATTTTTGTGGATGTAGTTGAAATGGAGGGAATAGATCATAAAGTTCTTCTCAAATATAATGTTTATGTTCAACCTAATTCTTCATATGCAAAGATTCATTTTATAGCTTTGTGAGAACTCAAAAACCAACACATGATGCAAACACGCATGGATGTCATTTAAGCGATAACAAACAATTAAAATCATGCAAATTTATACCTTACAGGATGTGCAATTCACCATTGGCGGATCAAGCAAGATGTCTGTCGGATTCTGGTATCCAGTAGACGGTAAGCCATGGCACGGTTCCGGACACTACTCTGTTAACTGTGATTGGGTTCCAATTGATATATCTCAGAGCAGTTCATTGAGTGGCAAGTCAGTGGACTCAGCATCAAGTAGCTCCTGGAATTTCGCAAGTGCATTTTCGCTTATACTTTCAGTAGCAGCACTTTGTGTGTCTGTGTTTGTGAGCTATCGGGTTTTACATCCCAAGAGTGTAGCCTTTACTCCTATGGAGAACCTTTAAATAGTGTATCAAACAGCTTGAGTTTGGGATTGTACTATTCATTTACGATTGTACTATATAGGTTTGTAGTTTGTACTGTTTAGTGCTTTCTCTTGCCCTATTTTTAAATTCTATTTGAAGTATTACTTTAGTTATTTTACTTAGTGTCAGAAAAGTTAGTTCAATAGTCAAGTATAATGGAGTTCCATCTTATGCTTAGTTGTTGCAACGTGCAATTTCCTTTCACAGGGGGCTATTTTTCTTTTTAAAAAAACTGGAGTATACTAATATGACATTGTCAACTCATAAGTATTTCAATAATTGAACATTTCACATTTTGCAAATTAGAGACATTGGATGAAATGAAACTAATTATCTAATTTTATTAATTCTTACTTGAAGCAAAATCAATAAATAGTATTAAGTATTAACTACCTTTTTATTCTATTAGATTCCTTTTCAATTATACTTTTATTGTTTTGTTTTAATCCTTCAAATTAAGGGAGTGACGCCCAAGTAATATTCAGCTGAGAAATAAATAAAACTTTTTTTATTGACACTAAAATAACATAAAAACTACTGATATAAATATATACATTAATAATTAGGGATCGCTCATAAATTGGTTGCCTCTATATTTGGTAATTTGTATTTGATATTTTGTGTTAAACCTTTGGTTTTTAGAGGAAGGATGCATTGTGTGGTATGATAAGGATATTCTGATCAAAAATTGTTCTATTTAGAAATTAAATTTGGTTTCTCCTGAACGATTGATCATTTAGTGGAATTCGTTAACCACTTAAATTTAACATTTTGGTTTGTTACATTAATATTTTAGCAATGAATAAATTATACTTCATGCACAACTAATGGTTCTTAAAAGCAAAAGGAAAAAGTTCCCATCAAAGGAACACGTTTTTTGTGTGGGGAGAATCCATCAAAGAAAATGTTTAGGGTTGCTGTTTTTGATATTGACTTTGTGAGTAAATTGTGAAACCTTCTCCAAAGGTAACCTTAATGTCAAATCACTTTGTCTCTTTTAAAATGATGAATCAAACATGAAGAGTGATAAAATATGTCTTCCTCATATATATATTTTTGGTTTCTCAACGTATCTGCTATCATTAACTATGGAGATTAATCTCTTTAAAATCTAGAGTACATTTACTTATTGTCTCCTTTTTGTTTAGTAACTAAAAAAATTGCTTAAATACAAAAGACTTGTGGAAATTGTGACAGTTAGAGTGCGAGTTTTCAAAGTCATTTGTGAAGTATAAAGTTAAGCCAAATAGTATAGGAAAATAAGTAGGGCATGCTAAATAAATTTTGTTAAGTAATGAGTATCCTAGCCAGTTCTAACTCCTAACCCTATTGAGTTGTTATAATCTTCATGAATTAAAAGGATTTGGGACTTCTAATAAGTGACAAATGGATATTGGTTAAGGATTCCAAACAAAACAATTATTCATTAAATAGTTAAGTATGTACATCTATTAAATACACGTCATAGGAGTTAAGTAGCAAAACTTGTTTGAGTTAAGAGTTAAAAGGAGTATGAGAACTTGAGTTCAAACTAGTGGAGTAGAAAAATAACCACTAATATTTTGTATATCCAAAACAAAAATTACACATTCCGTATAAACAAAAAAAAATACCAATGTAATTCACCAAAAAATAAAAATAAAATAACAATAAAAACCAATTTTACATCAACAATGACATCCAATAAAAATCCATTATTTTGCTTCATACATTTTTGACAAATGTTTTTGAAATTTGATATGAAATGGAAAAATAGATGTTTCTAATTGGAAGGTAGAGCACGGTTCAGAAAGATAGAAGAGGAATGTAAATCGTATTCAAATGCAATGAAAAAGAGAAACTCTCAATACAAGATTACCAAAAGCTAAGGCTCATCAGAATGGAGAAAACAATTCTGTCTCTGCCTACAACTAAGGGTCCTAACAGAATAATGATGACATGAGTGTTCCAATACTCGACCTACACCATCCTTATTGGAAAATCATAACTAATTCACCAGATGCCCACCTTAACACTATCCCTCCTTCTCCTCCCTTCTTCCTCTCATAGACTATCCATATTTTGCGCCTATCCTGCCTTAAGCCCACAAGAACATTCCTTCCTATTGGACTGAGCTCATGCAGCACTCTAACAATGCAAGTGTAAAACTAGTTTCCACCGACAGTTTGTCTTTTTTAAAATTCAACTTATAATCATCATAGCAAACAAAACAACTAGACTAACCTTTCAATTCTGAAAGAATTTGATAAACCAGTACTTATCTTAAGGAAAACAAATCAATCCTGATTGTCAAATCATCACTAGCTCGGAATTAACAGTACCTACATATGATACACACGTGATTGTTTTTTCAATGATGGGTGTGGTCTATTCATGGTGAACATCAGCTCCCAAGTTATAAGTTCTCGTGCACTTGGTTGACACAAGAATCTTCCTTCAATACTGTATGAATACCAGGAGATGATTCGGATGCAGTTATGCAAGTTTTAATATAGGATTCATCAAAATTGTGACTCCTAAGAATCTTGCTTAACTCATCAACACCATCAAGATCCGTTTCTTCTTCATAATACTTCAGAAAATTACTCACAACTTGCGGTGAAGGTTGGTATTTATAGTCGTCGGCTTCTGAAAGTGCGGCCTCTAAGTGGCTCATAGCACCATCCAATTGACCTTTCTCCAATAAAGACACCATGAACATTTCCCGAATCCTAAAGAAAGGTCCCTTGCAGCTCTTGAGAGCTTCCTCAAAGACCGACAAAGCTTCCTTGTCCATGTTTTGACTCAAGTAAGCATGCACTGCAACACCAACCAACCTAGAATCATAACTAACATGCCTAGATTCCCACTCCTTAAACAATTTTATTATGCCCTCCATATCATTAAGCCTTCTAAGGGTAGAAAGCATAATAAGATAGCTCCGATTGGTCACCGGGGTGACCTTCTTGAGGGCCCCCCACACTCTATAAACCTCTTTAACATTACCAGTCCCACCATAAAGGCTCAACAAACAATGATAAGTTTCGCGTTGCCGCGGCTTCATTACTTCTTCCATCTTCTTAAGCATCAATTCAGCTTTCACAAATAGTCCAGCTTTTACATAGATAGCAGCAAGGTTGCTATAAGTCTTCCAATCAATTTTGTCTTCATCTTCTCTTTTCATCTCCTCAAAGACCCTTTCAACCCCACCAATGTCATTCAAAGCAGCACAACTATTCATCCAGATAATGTAAGCAAATTCAGTTACGCGAATTTTCCTCTCCTTCATAACATTAACCAACTGAGGAACTTTAGACAGTTGACCTAGCCTCATATACATAGACATCAAATTGGTGAACGACAAACTAGTCACATAACCTAATTCATCCATCTTATCAAAATGAGACAATGCCTTGTCTAACATTAGTTCCTTGCAGTAACAATTTAGAAGAGAACCGTATGTGTACTTGTTCTTAGCAGGAGGAGGAAAACTGTTGAAGTGATTCTCAGCTTCAACCACTCCTTTCACTTTGGACACAAGATCTAAATACATTGCATAGTTATCCCATGAAAAATTAATTTTCCTCATCATCATCCATTCCATTATCTGCAACCATTCAAAACATCATTATAACAATTTAAAACATCATAAAAATTTATAAAATCACAAACAAATGAAAAATATCTCTAATTACAACCACAACCAAGCCTTATCCCATTCGGATACATGGATTAAACGACGCTATAATGTTCTACCATATACTATATCCCTTTCCAACTCATTAATCTTTAGATCTTACTTGATAGTTTCCCTTATAGTTTTACTAGGTCTTCCTCTACCTCTAGTGAATTGACTACCCTCTTTACTACAAAATCCACAGGTCTTCTCTCTACATGCCCAAACTATCTAAGCCGAATTTTTACCATCTTTTCTACGATAGGTGCTAACCCAACTCTCTCTAATGTTGTCATTTCTAATTCTATCGTTTCTAGTCATACCACACATCCAACACAACATTTTCATCTCTGCTACACTTATTTTATTCTCGTGTTGGTTCTTTGCCGCTCAAGACTTTGTCCCATACAACATCGCCGATCTTACAACTGTACTATATAATTGTCCCATCAGCTTGAGTGGTACTTTAGTAAAACCACTAAGACAATTGAATCATTTATTAACAAAAAAACATATAGCTCATTACACAGAACATAATTAGTTTTGCCTTGTCTATGGATTGTGATGATAAACTATGAACCATGGACACTAGACACTGACATGTCAACACCGATAATAATTTGAGAAAGTGAAGTAACTCAATTTAATCAAACTACTTAGAGTCGTTTAGGTGTCAGACACCGGCAAGTGTTGGACACCGGACAAGCCTTCAATCACAGTTGATGTTACAAATATATGATAAAGCTCAACATGAATCAAAATGTAGGGTGGAAAAAATTGGTGAAAAATTGTGATACCTCGAATGCGTGATGGAATCTTTGATACTTTCGAAGCTCCTGGACGCATCTATCGAGTTCATCTTTTCCTAAGGCTTTGCCTTCGATTATATACTGGTTCAACGTCTGCGACACGGTTCCTCCTGTCTTTTCTAGATCCGCTAGTCTTCGGTAAAGGTTTGCCTTCTTATTCGGAAGCTCAGCCGCCGTCGCAGCCGTGCATAGTCGTCGGAGAAGCCTTCCTCCGCCGGAAATCAAACGGCCGTAATTCATCTCAGAGTCTCTATGATCGAACCTCCGCCAGGGATTTTGTCTACTTCTTTTGTTTCTTGAAGGGTTTTGTTAGGGTTTATCAAAACGCTAATTTTGGCGTCGTGTTGTCTGTCACTTGAATTAACCGGTAACCGGTAAAAAAAGGGACAGTTAAAGTGAAGTGTGGATCCAAGTTCATAAGCTTTTTTTTACCGGTAACCGGTAAAATATTTTTAACTTTAAAATGAAAAATTCTTTCAAATAGTTTTTTCAAAAGTTTTTTTTCTCTTCTGAAAATAAAATATTGAGTGTTAAAGCTTCGAATTAAAAAAAAATTAATTCATGATAGTAAACAAATGGAAGAAATTTAAAAAGAGTGGTGATAGGTTGACACCTAAGGGTGTCAATCTATTGAGTCGAATTAAAAAAAAGTTAATTCATGATAGTAAATAAATTGAAGAAATTTAAAAAGAGTGGTGATAGGTTGACACCCTTAGGTGGCATATCACTTTTGTACACCCTTCCACAATATACCCTTTCCTTATAATTAAAGGGTTAAAAGGTGTGTTAAAGAAAAAAGAACACTTGTTACAAATGTGTATGGAGGTTAAAAGATGTGTACAATTAATTGAAGCAAAGAAACCCTTCCACTTTTGTACACCCTTCCACAATATACCCTTTCCTTTAATTGAAGTAATGAAACCTTGAAGCAAAAGGAAAAAGTTCCCATAAAAAAAATGTCGAGGGTTGATGTTATGTTATTGATCTTGTGAAACCTTCCCACAAATAACCTTAATGATAGTGACAAATCACTTAACCTTAATATATTTTAAATAGACTGTATCAAGGAATGAGTCTCCTAGCCACATATGGTCTTGTTAATAAGTGATATAAAAATATTGTTTAAGATTTCAAACAAAGTAATAATCGATTGAAAAATTAATTATATCTTTTTTCAAGCTATTAAAGACATGACTTCTCAAAAAAATTACCATTTTAGACGTGCTAAACAATGTCCTTTAAGAGCCAGTTTGTTTCAGCTTCTATCTCCTTCAAAAGCAATTCTGGTAGTTTCAAAAGTGAAAACTAGTAATTCCAACCTGTTTGGTTCAGCTTTTCAAAATTAATTCTCATCTTCAAAAGCAATTCTGATTGAAGCTACAATTTCTAGCTTTTGAGTTTACTAGAATCAATTCTCCATTAAAGTTTATATTTTAAATATTACCACCCATTATTTTCCTTTATTGTCCTTTATCAATTCTCCTTCTTT
>Ga0099826_10001960_pt1 | contig 12905 bp, 11 predicted proteins | sample Mtrugardesep15_FD_76830 | JGI IMG/M metagenome (GOLD analysis project Ga0099826, IMG submission 76830) | Root nodule microbial communities of legume samples collected from California, USA - M. trunc garden sep15 | ecosystem: Host-associated > Plants > Roots > Nodule | place: USA: California... | reverse complement strand
TAATTGGATTATGAACGTTCTTGAAATGTATCGAGTTCATATTTTAGTTGAAACAATCTTTTATAAGACTTTACTTATCTTAAAGTGGACTTTAAGTTATTAGAAATGTGAATGCTTACCATGCTTATTAGGTATGTGTATTAAGCACCGCTGAATAGTGATCGAAAATCATCCAAGACCCTCCTCCAATAACTCTTTCTCTGTCTGTCTCTAAATCAAATTTGACCATATAGAAGCCATTATCAACATCTATCAAATCAAAACCCCCTAAAAGTTTCCATGTGGACAAGAGCTTGCTTTGCGCATGATTTTGAAACCAACTTTTTTACCCAACAACTTGATTATAAGTGTTTCACGCCATGGGTCACAAAGAGTGTCGAACAACTTGTTGTCTATCTGTACTTTAAGGAGTCTATTTCCATCCACTAAATCAATCTTCACTAAACCCTTCTCAATTATATCCATATGTTCTTTCGGTTGTGCTGCTTTCTTGTTACCCAATAGTTTATCTCTAAACCCCATTGCTGAACTTATTTTGTTAAGTAAATTATTCCATAGACAATGGAGTATTTCATATTGGTTAGAGGGACTTATAATAGGAAACCAATGGAGTATTTTATATCGTTTGTGCATCAATCAACAATAAAAGAGATGAGGTTGGATAGCTCAATAGTTTGATCTTGAACAATAAGAAGTTGGAGGTCTTGGTTCAAACCTGGGTAAAAGAGTAAAACTAATCTAATAACTAAGTATATGTCAATTGTTAAGGCATAAGAGGTTGGAGGTTTGAGTTTAAACCCGAACGGCGAAATAAATGCCAATTTGACAACTTGAATCGCATAAACAAAAAAAGGTTTCATAACACATCCTTACATGGAAATCCGTTGAGGAAACAATGAATGTCGCATCTATATTATTCAAGATATGTAAACTCAAAATTATGCATTGATATGCATAATAGGGTCAACCGTGTCAAGTATTATTGGACGGAAGGAGTATACGGAAGGTTAGCAAGAATTGGAAGGAAAATCGCTAGTTAAAAACCGCATTTAATGTTGGCGTGAGCTTTATTATATAAGCTTATGTCAAAGGAGGGAAACCAAACTTATGATCAGGATTATCGTATCTTATCGACTTTTTCATATATATGTATAAAATTTAAAGTTAATCAAAACATATGAAATGATGAGTTAGTGGAATTTATTATACTCCCTTCCCTCTTTCAACTCTATCCACTCCCTTTCGTTCACTCTCACTCTCCTCCCGCCACGCCATGCCTCAACCTCCCAATTTCGGCAATTTCGTCAAGAAATTCATCCGAAAACGCTACAACCAATTCAACAACGCTTATGGCGAAACAATTAGCGATATCTTTGCTTTCCCTTTCAAAGTTCTCTTCACTCCTTTGACTCTTGCATTTGACATTGCTGGTTCTGCTCCTCGTGGATTTGGTGTTCCTGAGCTTGTTTCTAAGCTCTCTGCTGCTTCTGTTTTTGTTAGTTTCTCTTACCCTTTTGGATTTTAGCTTTAAAAATCGATTCTTTTTGTGTTTTGCTTATCTGGGTCATCTCCAACTAGTTCTATTTGTCAATTGTGTGTTTTTTAGGTGAATTGTGTTGTTTTGTTAAGGTTACGTTATTGGATTTGTGGTAATTATTGATGTTTTTGTTTACTGATTATTTTTTAGTTTCTGGGTTTTGGAGGAAATGAGATTAAATGTTAACTACTTTGTTGAAAATTGAAATGAATGTTATGTTGCAATGAAACTGTGACACCGACATGAGACATGACACTAACACTTCAACGCCGATAATAGTTTGAAAAAATGGAATAATTGAAAGTTACCACATGACCGACATCAGAAACAAATACACTTTCAATTTGACGTGTCAGTGCTACATAGGTAATTTCATCTCTTGCTAAAATGTTCCCTTGCCATAAGGGCACATGTTAAGGTACTCGGATGTAGAAACTTTGCAGTGAAAAGAGAAGCTTTTGGACTTTTAAGAAATTGATTTCACAACTGTAGTTTGTTTTAAGGATACTATATGTAGTTCCATCAAATGGGATTACTAATTTTTATTTGAAAATTGCTGCTGATACATCCTTTATTGCACTCTTTGATGAACTTTATTTGAGTTCAATTAGTTAATGGCTACCACAAAATGTATTGAGTAAATTTTTATCAAATAATAGATAGTGTATTAGAAAAAAATGTTATAGAGTGTGTTGCTAGCGTTCTTCTTTTGATATTTGCAGGAATTACATTGTATACAAGTATCACCATTGTTAGTTCTTTGTTTTGTTTTTATCTTTATTTGATAATGAATATTGCTGCATGGCTTGATTGTAGGCGGTTGCTACTTTGGGGACTTATGACATTGCATTAAACTTGGGAAGGAAGGTGATATGCCAAAGGTGCTGTTTTGTTTTGTATTATGTGTCTAATCTCTGGTTAGTGTAGTGTTGTTTGTTGCCTTTGGAATTATTGAAATCTAACTAAATGCGTTTTCAAGAACAGGGACTGTGTGACATGTAGTGGATGGCAGGCCTTGCGGTGTACCATGTGTCGAGGAAGTGGAAGAGTCCACTATCAAGTGAAGAATTGCCGCTTGAAGAGGTGAGTACTCTCCATGAGGAAAAAGAGTTTACAGGCATTATTCCAATGTAGTTTATGGTTTATTTAGTGTTATTGTTGAAATTTTTAATAATGATCTCACAAACTTGTAAAACAATTTATTACAATCTCATAAATTGAGATTTTAGTTGTATTAGCATACTCTGCAATCTTTATCTTTTGGGTTCATTTATGGTTACATGTCTAGTTAGTTCAAGGAAACTTATAAAGTAATAAACTTTGCACTATAAACGATTCTAGTGACTCTTACTTAGATTTTTAGAAGGCCTCTTAAGAAAAGGTACATCTGATTTATAACAATTTGGGTATGTATTCTTCAAAAAAAAACAATTTGGGTATGTAAGATAGTGCGGTGAATTGTTTTTCCGTAAATAACTCCCTCCATTTTGATTCCTTTTAGCGCGCGCGCACACACACACACACATATATATATTTTATTTTTTTCTTCATCATTTCATAGGATTCTCATTTCCATCTAATATATAACTACCTTATATTTGCTTCTTCAATTTATTCACTTTTAGTGAAGAGAAAGCGACAGCCGAATCTGTTGCAGATGCCATTGTCAACAACCGGGCTGAGTTAGTGCATATACCATCCTCTTTGGATCCTCAGATACCATTACCATCAAAAGACTGTCCAATTTGCGATGGAACGGTATGAACTCAATACAATGGCTGTTAACATGCTTGGTCTAGTAATTTTGCACTCCAATGCTGTTGTGATTTGTGGTTGAAGAAATTTTCGATAATGCACAGGGTGTAATGGGATGTCCTGAATGCAAAAACAAATTGCCATTTAGGATTTCAATAGACGGTGTGAGTTAATTTCTTTAATTCCTTGCACCTATTTTTCTTTCTTTCTAAATTGTTAATTTTTGCTGATTCATATTTTAAACTTAAATATCATTCGAAATTGTGATAATTCTTACCATTTTTACGTGCCCTTTCTTTGTTTAAGATTATGGAGCCCCATTGGCAAGCTCGTAATGTCTTGGAAAAGATAGATTATCCATATGAGGTCAGTCGTCATTTATAAATTCTCACTTAATTCTATCCGACCAATTGCTATCATCGTCAAAATTGAGAAGATAATATAGACCACTCTCATATACTACCAAAACAAACCTTGATGCCATACATTTATAGCTTCATTTGTTAACCTCTCTGCACTATTACCATCGGAGTGAATGCTTCTCTTAGATTTACATTTACATTTATAGTTTCATTTGTTAACCTCTCTGTACTATTACCATCGGAGTGAATGCTTCTCTTAGATTTACATTTTATGCAAACGACTATTAGTTAAGCAGGAGTATGACGAGGGGAAATAAATTAGTATTAATTTCATTTGAGATTCTCACTCTTATTTGACACCGTATTCTTAATCTTTTTTATGTTTTTAATATTTTCAGCACATAAGGGATAGCATGAAAGATCCCAAGAATGCTGCATTTTGGTTGATTACCTTTCCACAGATTATGTATGGATTTACCTACGGCGACAATGCAAAGAAGACAATATGGTCGGAGTATAAGGTTGTTTGTTCATATTCCTTCTTATTTTTCAGTTTCAGTTCAACTATTCATGTATTGATTTGTCCCCTTATTGGTTTTGATATGCTTTTATTTTTCCGTTTGAATGTCCTATTTGCTCGTTCAAATTATTCCTTTTTGACTTATCTATGCTAGTACTGAACTACTTGGAGGATAGTTCACTTGAAAATGTGCTCTGAAATAGAGAAACATCAAAGAACAAAACTAACGGTGCTGGCCTACTGACTTCTAGGGTTTTATGCTTAACATAACAATAACACGGTTGTGCTCGGTAGTGATGAAAATGAGGAGTGAAGCATGAAAATGATTTGCCCAAAACAATTTTCCTTTGCAATTTGCTGAGGAAATGAATCAAAGTTTATTTTCCATTTCCAGTAATTTCTCTAACTGACAATCATAATCTCTTAGAAGACGTTCTTTGAACAAAACGGTGTAGCTTATATGCCAATCAGGCAATAACTCCATAACTATTATTTATTGCTAATCACATGCTTTCCATTCATTTTTTGCGCAATGGCGTGTTAGGCGTATGGTTTTATAAGTCAATTGTAAGAAGAAGCGTTTATATGGGCTTGAGTAACCCTTGAATGGATTTTATTCTATTGATTAAAAATAACTGTGTAGAGTTTTATATTGGTGGGGAAGGTGGTGCAGAAATCAAGATTGAGTATTTAAAAAGAATTTGAAGAAAAGGCAGAAGGTGCATAACACCTCTGATTATGTAACATATAAAGTTGATTATTCTATCCTCCCATACAGTAGCTTTTTCAAGTTAACCAGGCATCATGCAGCCTAACTCCACATTACCTATAACATTTATGCTCTAAAGCTTTTGATCAAATCATCAATTTAAAGCTGTTTTTATTTTACCTCCATAAATAATATTCGTATTTCTTGTGTATGTGGGTTTAGGAATCCAGGCGGTATGACCAACTTCGAGATGTGGTGGCCAGGAGGGAACCTGGGTGGGAGTTTCTGCAGGATGTAAGTTTCGTATACTGTGCACTGTATATTGTTGCTTGTATTCATGGCTGGCTCTGCTCTTGGCTGTGGACGCAAGCACATAATTGTAGCTATGTAGAAATAAATATTTAGCTAGTTGATAAATGGAAAACAGATAATCTTTTACAATTTTTGTGAAAATCAAGGTGATTTTTTAAATAGTTGGATGCTAGATATTTTGTGTTATTCATATATATGAAACTATAGCATCTCAATTTTCTTCTTTTTCTTCCCTCTTGCACACATTTATATATTTTTTAATATATAATTTATAATTGTATTGTTATCACAGGACTTGATATCTATAGATCCTGACCGTGCAAGGGATGATCCTGTCATAGTTAAAAACATCCCCTACTACAAGGCTAAGAAGGCACTGGAGGAAGAGGTTATGAAGCTTGATCCTCCACCAAGACCATCAAATTGGGGTGTATGTATTCACTATCTTCATAATTTTCTGTCACATAATAACGTGCTTTCAATAATTGTACCTGTTGAATGTTTCCCTTTTCATTTGTCTAAAATTTTCATATATGACTGTTGAGTTCCTTGTTATTCCACCAACATTAGTCCACACTTCAGATGTTTAGTGCTAAGTGTGAGGGAATGTGTCTAGAGTTCCACATCAACTATAGACGACTTAGTGCTTATAAAGCATGGACATTCCTCACCTTACAGGTCAGTTTTGTGGGATTGAGATAAACCCTAAATCAAAATTCTAAGAAAAACCATGGTTGTCTGGACTAGACTACTGTGGTCAGTTTGACTTGTAAACCTGCGAGTAAGCTGGTCTAAACAAGTTCATGTACGCCCTTTCCGGTGAATTTGTCAAAGCCAGATGAAACACCTAGGGTGGTTTAACATGATTTTTTTTGGAGTGCTAGCAACACATTCTTTAACACAATCTCAATACACTTCTTCCTATTGGTTGAAATTCAAATAAGTTCCATTGTTTTGAAAAAGATTCCACTAAATTATTTGGATCACATATAAATTTGGTGGGACTCGCATTAATTTCAACTAATAGGAGGAAGTGTGTTGAAAAAAGTGTCTCAGAGTGTGCTGCTGGCATTTCTCATTTTGTTTAAGCTTCACAAAAGGAAACTTGTGTGTATGTGAAAAACAGTTGAATGGTAAATCAATGGATGATAAGCTTCTGTAAATCACTTTGGGAGATGATGAAAATAAGGAAACAAATTCCAGATTATGTTGAAAAAATGTGGCTATAAAATATTCAAAAATAACAGCTGAGTTTCCTGCGAATGCTCTACAGTTTAAAAGTTTTCAGTTGAGATTTGTGAGCCTTTTTGAATTGTTCTCTTGGCACCATTAGGTGTCAAAAAATGCTGGTTATATAAACTTCATAAATCGACTAAATTAATCTCACACCCACTACATTCTGTGTTAACTTCATTAACCTGCTACCTATTACGAGGAATTCATTTTTTTATCTTATCTAGTTTCTAACCCAACCATCATCCAATGATAAAAATTTAGCTAGAGAGGTAGGATATGATAAAGTGACAAGATTAACTTATCATATCTTGTTGACTCGTCATTTGCCAAACATTGGATTGAGATGGGATATGATAGTTCATTTTATCACGTCTCTCTTGTCATGGGCCAAATAACAAACCCTCAGGCTTTGTTTGGGAGTTAAGAGGGAAATGGAGGGTAGGGCTTTGAAGGGAAGGTAAATATAAGAGAATTCTTCACATTTTTTTGGGAAAGGATTTTGAAGGGAGTGGGATGAAAATACTTGTCTTTCAGTTCCCCTATTGGAGGGTTTTAGTCAAGTGAAAAAAAATAAAATCTCATTCAAGGTGGAGGGACTACTCACCCTTCCCTTACCGTCAAAGCCCTCCCCTTCCTTTCCTTTCAAACTCCCAAACAAAGCCTTAAAAGTTTGCACTGTGCACTAAACATTGTCATACTCACACCTAATAGATTCGTTAATATAGCTATTGGCTCATGGATGCTTTGTGGTAAAATGCCATCTCTGGCATTATATCTTGAGGGGGAAGATTACATTCATTTGATGCAGATAAATTGAGGATTCATGTTGATGCCTAATCATTTAGTTAGAATTGAAACGATAAAGCATCACATTGACCTGTAGTTAAAACACCTGACATTAGAATGGACAAGAACTTAATACCAATACAGTATATATGAAATATGATAGAGTTAGTTTGGATAAACTTTTAACAATCACTTATAGGAAAAGAAAAGTTGAATTGGTTTTACCAATGACCGGGTTTATAAATAATAACTTTTCACATATGTTGAAATTAGCTTTTACACCTCAATCCTTTCATATTTTGCCACATTTTTTCTTCCCGAAAAGCACCTTCAAATTTATTAGGACTTTTTAAAAGTGGAGAATTAAACACCTTTCTCATTTTATTTGTGTCTGTACATGTATATCCTTTGCATTTTTATTTTTTTGAAAAGTAATGTATATTGTAGTCACTATTGCTCTGAAACAAGACATAACTAACCACGGAGAATTGACAGGAACTGGACCTTCCATTGAGTCCATCATCTTGGGGTGAGGAGGATCTCAAAAATCCAGAAAAACTCCATGAAATGAATGTTCTTCTTAATGCTCAAAGAGAAATCTCTGAAGATATATTGAATGTACAGTGGGAAACTAAATGGCGTCAAGAAAAGGTTGGTGATCTTTTCTCTTTCCATCTTCCGTTTGTTTGCTCGTGCTAAAAAGGATCAATTTATCAGAACTGACACATGTCCTAGTCACGCATTTTCATGCAATGAAATTATTATGTCCAACAGCATGTATATTACAACTGTCTTAGCATACCTTGTGCTCTTACCGATAGTTAAGAATCATAGGGTGTTCTTGATTCTTTCCCCTCAATTAGTGTCTGATTCTTCCATGTTAATTTTCTATCTTTTTGTGCTGACTGATGCTTGATTTGACATTAAGGTGAATGAGATGCTGGAGGAAAAGTTGCAGCCATACATTCAGAATATAGACGATGAAGTTCTTTCTGAGCCTATTTTATTAAAATCACAAAAGCAAGAAAAGGTCCACTCTCTTTCTCTGTGTGTGTGTGTTTTATCTGGGTTTGCGTTCATTGATTATGCATGTTGACTAGGATAGTGACTCACAACTTTCTATTTGGAATGTCACGCTCCTACTCAATGAGTATATGTATGTGGGAAGACTAATTAACTTATTTGTTTGTTGGTTATTGGTTTGCACATGTTTCTATTTTGAAGTCTATTGCTATTTTAAAAGATAAATGAAATGTAATTAATGTAAACAAAGTCTTGCGAGCTTTTTTGTAACACTACTTCCAAGTGTTTGACATTTTCTGGGGTCACTGGATGTTTTACAATGCCAAACTTTGAAGTTTTGCATTCAGTAGAAGTCATGAAGCAGATACTGAAACTTAAGGTTTATTAGACGCACATTTTTTGAGAGAAGAAAAAGGAATTTGAAGTGTTTAATATGATATTTTTATTTTCTCTACAATCTATCCTTGTCCCAGTAGTCATAGTGATGATGACGACTTCCATAATCTTGCGTGTTACTCTTGCAGAAACATCGACAACGGAGGTGGTTCTTTTTTTGACTTGATGGGATGATTTTGGTTGCCAGAACGTGCTTGTATCCCTAATTTTGTATATGCAGCACTCAATCATAATCAAGCTCACATGTTACACCTAGCTGTCATGTTCATCATTTTTGTGGAGGAAACTATTGTTGGTGACACAAGAAATACACTTTATTAAAAGGAAAGGTTTCTGTTAGGTTTAAATGAACATTCAAGAAGCAGCTCAGACCTGCATGCACCCAAACCTAAAGCTGATGTTACACTTGCCAAACGATATTCAATTTAGATTATTCAATTTCCAGGTTGTTTTTTCCTTTTCACTAATGATATAAGTATTTATGTTAGTGTTTTGATATACTTGCAAAAATAACTTGACATTACTAAGTTTTCGGTTTTTTCAATATTTTTTCCAGAATGGTTTGAGTATGTGTGCTTGGAAGTGTTTATTCACAGTTTATGTGAGGTTATCTTAGGACATAACATAAGGAATTTTGTACTTGTTTGATAGAATTTGTAAACTTGGCCAGAATCATTTATTATTTGAATACATATTTATTTATCTGTGTTTCAAACACATTTTACTCTTGTGATACTGAAACTTTCATGCATGTCTTGTGCATTGTTGAGTACCCAGTCTTACTCTCGGTAATTAATTATGAAGAATGCTAGCAACACACCTTCTAACACACATTTTCCAACACACTCTCTTTGATTGGTTAAAATTCACATGGGTCCCACCAAACTATGTGGGTCCCATATAAATTTGGTGGGACCCATGTGAATTTTAACCAATCAAAGATGATGTGTTGAAAAGTGTGTGTTAGAAGGTGTGTTACTAGCATTTCTCATTAATTATTTACTACAATTTAGGTTGAAAAGGATAAGTAAAATTTGATTAAGCATTTACATCAATGTTATGGCTAAGGAGTGTAAGTTGAAATTGAAAGCATCAAATCTTTGGTTTGCTTTGACAAGATGAGTGTCACATATGCAATTATGAAACATTGTTTGCTTAATTTACTAAGTGCATGTTGTAATCACAATGAGTTATGAAATTAAGATGACGCTGTGATTTCGTTAAATTTATCGTCAATCCATACTATGTTAAATTATCGTTAATTTGATTACATGTATATCTGATTGGACACAGTTCAAGTGATCAGGTGAGTTTTTTTTTTTTTCCTTTCCATGAGATGATAACAGAAGTTTGTAGATAGTTCTATAATATTAGTACATTTATACAATTTGATATACAAAATAGTATATAGTAATTAACGTTTAAAAAATGATTAAAATGGTATTAAGTTTAACGTTTGTGAGGATGTAACATTACATTGGTTGGTAGTGCATCACTATCAGTACTTTACACTTGGATAGAGTGAATTAGTTGCATGGATTTTTCCCACTTTATTACTAGAACTAGTACGTTACTATCCTCTACTATTATAGGTCATGGCCCCCATACTAAATTATTAATTAAGCCTCTTACCGACGGTATGCCCCATCCCTCTTTTTCTTTCAATTAATGAACGGAAAAAATGTGATTTGAATCTATCACTAACTTCTGTTCACTGAAAATGATGGCATATAATGAGTCAAACTTTACATTAAGCCGACATATCTGTTGGCAGGGTATAGGAATATTGAAAAAAAGTAACACGATATAGACATAGATACGATTTTTGTTCCCATATCTTCAATATTAAGACATGTATACATTACTAAAGTTGAAAATAAATAGCATAATTAACTAGAGAATAAACTATTTTTCCTTCAAAAAAGAGAATAAACTATTTTATATCTTCATTGTTGGATCTGATTTGATTAAGCTTGAACAGTGTTGTCTCTACCGCTACTTATTTCAATAGGAAAAAAAATCTTTTAGACATTGTGAGAGAAACCTGGAAACAACTTCTTCTGTAAAAACATGGTAAGACTGCGTACAATACACTAAATGGTGAGACCCCTTCCCAGACTCTATGTATGCGGTGGTGAGAGAGAAAGAAATAAAGAGAGTGATATTATATTTGTGATATGATAGAAAACGAGAAATGTATAGAAAATAAGGTATTGTATAAATGTTTTGAGAGTCGAGGGTCCAAATATACTATTTATATTATCTCGTATAGAACATCATTGTTATTTATCAAAAGTATAGGATTAAGGATCCAGAACTTTCATATGATCATAATTTATAACCACTTTCATTATAAATTTTATATAACCATTTTATACTAAGGGAGCATCACTTTCTTGGATAAAGAAAGGAATACCAATTTTTATCATATAAGAACCAAAATTTACAGAATCTTAATTTATGGGTACTTATAGTGTATAGACATACGTGTAAAACTATATGCATAATCATGTAATAACACTACCATGAAAAGTATTTCAGAGACAATGTAACATACTAATAAAATAAATATAATTTGATAAATGTGTTCCCTGTTCAATTTCTATAGCTTCTGGAAACAGAATTACAGAACAATAATGCTAGTAAACTGAAGCAGTAAAAAGTTGAAACCAAAGAATTCACATTGCAACCAGATTATACACATAAAACTAATTACGAGATGAGATAGATATCTCTTGATTATGTCCAACAACACTTACAAACAAAAATGTTCACAAATTATATATGTGAAAATTCAGAAGTAATAGTAATAAAAGACTATATAATAATTATAATATATGTTCGATTTTTCTATCCAAGAATAGTACTAGTGAGGGCAGCACCGACCAAAATAGTAATGGAGTATGCCCATACCCCCGATGGACTTGCAGATGCCACTCCGCTTGACCTTCCTGGCGAGGTTTCATTCGACGAATGTGTTCCTGGAGGGGTGGACGATGGTGACGGACTTCCTATACTCGCAGACGAAGCTGAAGGAGTTGCTGCTGCCGGCAACGAACCTGCAGGAGATGTTGTCGGAGAACTGGTTGACACCGGGGAACTCGCCGGAGTTGGAGCTGGAGGTGAAGTAGCGGTTGACTCTGGAGAACTTGCCGGAGTGGAAGCTGGAGGCGAGGTAGTGGTTGACACCGGTGAACTAGCTGAAGGTGAAGGTGAAGATGAAGGTGATGTTGAGTTGTTTGATGGATATGGAGATAGTGGAGATGGTGTTATTCCATTTCCAGAGGGTGTTTGTGCTACTCCTGGAGGTAGAGATGATGATGGAGAAGAGGTGCTTGGTGCTTGAATATAAGGTGGCTGAGATGTTGGGGAATGAGCGTTTGGTGGTGTTTGTATATATGGAGGTTGTGAAATTGGAGAAGGAGCTCCTGAGGGTGTTTGAATATAAGGTGTATTTGAAGGAGAAGGAGTGCTTTTTGGAGGTGTTGAAATATATGGTGTTTGAGAGGATGGAGAAGGAGTACTTTTTGGAGGTGTTGAAATGTAAGGTGGTTGTGATGTCGGAGAAGAAGGAGTGTTTGGGGGCGTTGGAATGTATGGTGGTTGTGAAGTTGGTGAAGGAGTGTTTGGAGGTGTTTGAATATAAGGAGCTTGGGAAATGGGAGAAGGGGTTTTCGGAGGTGTTGGTACATTTCGAGGGTGATTGCTTGGGGAAGGGGTTGTTGGAGGTGTGTAAGGAACATTAGGAGGGGTGTGAATTGGAGAAGGAGATTTAGGTGGTGTAATTGGTACATAGGGTGGTTGAGAGACGGGAGAAGGGGTTTTTGGAGGAATTGGTGTATAGGGTGGTTCATTGTTAGGGGAAGGAGCTTTTGGAGGAGTGTAAGGAACATTACTAGGAGGAATAGGATTGTAAGTAGGAGAAGGAGTTTTTGGAGGTGTAATTGGAACATAAGGTGGATGATTGCTAGGGGAAGGAGCTTTTGGAGGTGTAATTGGTACATATGGTGGTTGATTGGTAGGGGAAGGAGTATAAGGAACGTTAGGAGGGGTGTGGATGGGAGAAGGAGTTTTTGGTGGTGTAATTGGAACATAAGGTGGTTGATTGGTAGGGGAAGGGGTATATGGAACATTAGGAGGGGCGTGAATAGGTGAAGGTGTTTTTGGTGGTGTAATTGGCACATATGGTGGTTGATTGGTAGGGGAAGGAGTATAAGGAACATTAGGAGGACTATGAATAGGAGAAGGAGTTTTTGGTGGTGTAATTGG
>Ga0099826_10001959_pt1 | contig 12910 bp, 5 predicted proteins | sample Mtrugardesep15_FD_76830 | JGI IMG/M metagenome (GOLD analysis project Ga0099826, IMG submission 76830) | Root nodule microbial communities of legume samples collected from California, USA - M. trunc garden sep15 | ecosystem: Host-associated > Plants > Roots > Nodule | place: USA: California... | reverse complement strand
GGCAAGATTTTATACCGTATTTTTTTTTTTTTTTTTATAAAAAAATACATAAGTATGAGTAATAAAAATAACAACATAGTTATTAGAAAGCAAAAATTTAGACTAAGAAAGTTATACTATCTGAAAAATTCAAAACATCTATATATCTATGAATTATAATTCTTATTTATATTTTAAAATTATCTATGATTTTTTTTTTTCATTTTCAATACTATCGAATACATTTTTTTTTTATGTTCGTGACCAAATAATCACTGAACAATTTATTTCATACCATTGTATATGTGATTTTTCACAAATAAAATTTTTCAATATTTTTTTGTGGGGTTAGTACTTAATTTTTAATAGAACAAAAATAAAACTGTCGAATAGTTTAGAACAAAATAATTAAGTGAGTAGGAGCATTCACTCCCAATGCCAACATACATAGATTCGTGCATGCGACCTCCACCATTAATATCCATGCGCCAAACTCAAGAGAGTTTGGGTGTAAGTTTGTGTGCTAAAAAGTCTAACATCACATAGAACATAATCTAAACATGTGTTTATAAGTGGGATTAATTCTTATTTCACAAATCAATTAAGATTGTGTTAGGCATAACCATAAATTCAGAAATGATATTGGACAGTCTAGTTGCTTGTGGTTTTTGTCCTGTTTTTTCTGGTTCAACAAGACATTTGGTACAACAATATAGATGTTTGATTTAGGTCGGTGTATTGGTTGGCTCATTTTCTTTTTTATGTAGTGTCTTATTTTTTTTCTTTGGTTAAATATGTATCTGGTCTCTATAAATATACTAATTTTTCGTTTTAGTCCCTATAAAATTTTTCATCTTCATTTTTGGTCCCTCCTTTAAAGTAAACTCATGTATAATTCATATTTTTGAATAAAATTGTGTAGAAAAATTCATAATATTATAAGAATCTCTCCCAAAAAAATTTAGAATTTTTTAACAAAACATGAATTTAATATGAATTTTTATATTGTTTATGGTTAAAAATTCATATTAAATTTATGTTTTGTTAAAAAATTCTATTTTTTTTTTGGGAAAGGTTTTTACAATATTCTACACATTTCTGCACAATTTCATTAAAAAAAACTAAAATTAACTCAAAAATAAGGACCAAAAGTAGTGATTGAAAATTTTATAGGGACTAAAAGTTGAAGGAAAATTTTAGAGGGACTAAAACGAAAAATTGATATATTTATAGGACCAAAAACATATTTAACCTTTTTTTCTTTTTCACTCTTGTTCAGCATCGTTTAATATTTTTAAAAAATGAAACCTAGTCTCAATGTGTTTGCTCCTTCCATGAGATAATATTTTTAGCTAGACTTATTGTTGATTTGTTGTCTATAAACAGTAGCAAAGACATTTTTTTTACTTCACACTTTAATACTCATATGAAAGGCATTTTTTTTTTTAATCAGGGTTGAAAACTATTAACCAATCTAAATTCTACGATTTCAAGAATCTTCAAAGATAAATATTTTCTCGTTGGAATTTATTGGTTTCAACTCTTGGTCAGTTACATTTGGCTTAGTATATAGACTTCCCAGATAGTGTTCGATCAAAGATATCGTTGGAAGATAGTTGATGGCTCACCTGTCCAAATATGTTTTGATGCTTGGTTGTAAAATCAAACACCCTGTCCTGCTCTTTCTAAATACATTATACGAGATTGCAAAAAAGTGGTGAATGATATTCGCTTCAAATAATGAGTTAACTAGGTTTGAGTCAAAAATATATAAACCTTCTAGACTTTGTCCAATGTGCACAAGAAAAATTGTCTTGCAATATTCACAAATGTGTTTTTAATCATTTAATCAATAAATAAGTCATATCATATCTCATTCAATTTAATTATGTAACTTATTGTTTTAATAGTAGAAATCAACATATACATGATGTAAGACATGTATCACTTATGCATGATAGAAGAATTAGCCAACCTTATATATCTATAACACAAGTAATATTTTAGGTTTGTCATAGGTTGATTCTAAAAGTCATGTCCCTCATCCTTCAAAAAAAAAAAAGTCATGTCCCTCTATGATTTTTTTTTGAGGGATGTCCCTCTAAGATTTAAAATTCAAATAATTTCACATTCAATTCAATTTTATACGTATCAAGCTTTGAAAGTATGTAAAAAATAGGTGTTTAATTTTCTGACATGAACTATGGTAGCATCCAGCAAGTATGAAAACTATATACTATATGAGATGATCCAAAAGAGAAAACTAAGTGGGGATAAAAAAGCTTAAAAAATAATAAAAAGACATGGATAGCATCTATCAATAAAACCAAAAGGAGGGTGACGAGCAAAGAGAGTTATGTAGAATTTAATACACCAGACATCGAAAGGGACTCAAGCTAGATGGGCAATGTAACAGTACCTATGTGGCTAAGTCGACAAAAAAGAAATCCCAATAATGTTGTGCTTTTCTCATTTTCTTCGGTTATGTATATCTTTATTATATTTCACGATACTTCATATTTTTCTATATATGTATTATTCTCTTTTGTCTTCTACAATAATTTTAAATCAATTATTTTACCAACTGTGTAGTAAACATCTTAGTGTATCTTTGGTTATACGGTAAATATCTTGGTGTATATTTGAAGAATTTAATATAAAATTGAGTTGAAAAAAAATTGGAGGTTAAAATTCAATTTTAATAATGTCAAAAACTTCAAACTCTACCTTTAAATTTGAAACAATTTCAATGACAACTTTTTTTGTTGCGTGTGTTGAATTTCTAATTTTCAAGAGAATGAGTCCCTAGTAACCTGAAACTCGGAAAAAATTGAAGGCTAAAATCAATTTTAATAATGTCAAACACTTCAAAATCTAACTATAAATTTGAATCAATTTCAATGACAACTTTTTTTGTTGTGTGTGTCGAATTTCTAATTTTCAAGAGAATCCTTAGTAATCTGAAACTCAGTCAAATGATAAATAAAATCTAGCAAAATAAATTCTTGTGATGTGTTTTCACTCTAACTTTTGCTTAGAAAATAGTTTAATTAACTTGCACGATCATAAGTTCAAACCTGATGAATATATGTTACTAATATAATATAAAAAATAAACTATAAAATTTGAAGAATTTTAGCTATAACTAGGCATTAAATCTATATTTATTAAAAATTTAGAAATATAAGAAGCAATAATAGCAAAAAACAAGGTGTATGCATGTAGCACATTTTGTGGTACTTAGTGTCTCATTGTCGTATTTGATGTATCTGTTTTCAGGTTTTATGATTGATGATTGATTTGCTTAGATCTTAGAAACCAGAGCTATGAGAAAAAGTTCTAGGAAGAAAATGAAAGATTTCACTATCTCACTTTAACACCAAAAATGACTGCAACATTTACTAAATTTTAATTGGTAAAGATAACAATAGGTATGATATTTATGCCAAATGAGTACATGATACATTGATACTCCATACTATACTACACTATACTTGTAAGATCAAATAAAATATACTCACAAATATTTGACCATTATGTTATTTTAAAATTTACTTTGAGCTAATGAGTATTTCTATTTTTTTTTATCTATATCTAATTTAAGGCTTTATTATATAGTTTGTATGAATTTTTTTAAGAATCACAATGTTTCACGGTGTTTAAAGAATCACATGTATGCTGTAGGATTAGCCGATAAATACAGATTAGTCATTCATGGATGCTGAGTAGAATAATCCACAACTGGTCACAAGCGTATCCTCTAGTTTAAGACACATTGTTCGGCTGTATAATATTGCCATAAGGCAAAACTTTCGGTATGCAAATTTGTCCAACTACCTTATACGACCTTCTTACCATATGGACCTATCCAACTTGAAGATTAGCTTGGTTAAAGGTATTCATTTGCAATTGGGTTTCCCTAGGGTTATCTGTGGAAAAAGTACTAGGTTGAGAATAAGGAGTAATTCACTAACTTTTATTGACAATGCATGTTGGTTCCCTTGCACACCTTGTGGTGGTACTGGTGACATTTTTTTTTAACAGCGAAATATTATTAAAAAAAAATTTGAGGAGCAAGAAGACATGCCAAATTTATTGATGGAGTAAGAATTTAGTTAAGGTTCGGCTTATGTATTCAACTGTGATTCCTATATGTATTCATGTGATTAATGCTGAGGAGAAACTATGTCCCTCAGTTGTGGGTTCCCTAGTAATTACCTAGAACGTTAGGTACAATTGTTTTTATGTTTTTGAGCTACAATAAAAAAATGCATAAAATTTAGATAAATGTAGAATGATAAAAAGTTAAAAACATCAAAATAAGCTTTGCATTTGATCGAATGTGGCCTACATATCAATCACTGCTCGACTAATTTCACGAGGTAATGTGTAAGTTTCCCTTGTTGAAGGGGTTGTGACTCCCCACGTTCGGCACTGGGTTTTTCCATTTACGACATGATATGTCGACTCGGTCTTTGGTGCCCAACTTCGTTGTAAACATGTTTTCTCTCTCATTTTCTTTGTGGTTAATGATACTACAAACATGAAACATGAGTTTTGTGCATCATTGACCATTTTCACTTAGCTTTGACTCATTTCGAGGTGTTTACAACCACAAACTTAGTTAATGGTCTTGAGAAGAAAAAAAAATCAATTTCCTTCACTCGTTGTCCTAAGATTCTCATAACCTTCGATCGACTGATTGATTTTTTCACCTAAAATTCAATCGTCTATCTTTCGATTTTAGAAGTTTATTTTTCAAGGAGAGAGAAGATTTAATTTTTACAATATAACATTTATTAAAAATATGTAACACAATGTATGGTAAAGAAATATTCATTCTATATTTAAGAATGAAGATCTGGTCGGAAGAAGAAGAAGAATGAAGATAGTATATAGAACAACATCAAGATAGTATATTTTGTAATTTTATATAAAGTCTTTCTTCTTTTTTACTCTAAAGTCTTTTTTTTCCTTGAAAAGATAAACAACCGTTATTGAATCTGGACAGTCATAAATTATCGCCCCCCTAGTCCGCTGTGGAGTTGCAGGTCTGTCTGAGGATGGAAGTGATTACCTTCATCCCGTCCGAAGAATAGATGTTAATAAATTAATTATTTCCTAATACTGAGATTTTACCCCTGGTCACTGTGGAGTTTTGTCATTGAGCTCATCAATCGAATTTAAAATTCTTTAAAACAATTTATATTTTAAGTGAAGCAAATATTTCTATTTGAGCTGGATGATTTGATTTTCGTACATGTTTGTAACTTGATATATGCATTAAAAAAAACTTCATATATGGATTTCTTTTATAAATTTTAATTATTTTTGTATCTTGTCAGAAAATAATTAGTCATTACTCTCTATATATATTATTGTATTATAAAAAAAAACTTCATATATTGAGTATTTATGTATCTTCTAGAAAATTAGTTGCGTCAAGAATTGAATATAGAATTTTCAATTATTTTATCAATTAAGTTGAACTACTTAACATTTTTATAATGTAAATTATCGTTAAGTAGTATAATGATTAGAAATTCATCCTTAAAATAGATAAATAGAGAACTTTTGAAATTTAAATATCAAGTCCAAAAAACTATAATAAATCAAAGGAGATAGTTAGTTTACGCCACCTTCTTTCATTGTTAACAAAGCTGAATGAGTTATTATTTTATTTTTGCATGGAGAAAGTTTCCATTGTGATCCCTCATACACATTTCTATGCCCACCATATTATCCAAAAACGTCACATCCAAATTACACTTCAAGCTTCATTGATATTTTACTTTCTTTTGTAACTTACATCTATTTCTCTAATGTTTACACATTTTAACTCATCTTTTTATTTCTCCAATGTATAATTATGACCGATGTATCTAAATGAGATGTATAAAACAAATTGATTGAGTTCAAGTAATTGATAAATTTTGGTTAAATATGAATTACTTGGTCCCCCGTTGTTGTGTGCAAGTGTAAATTATATGTCTCACATCAGATAGAAAAATAAAAGTTGAACACCTTATAAGTAAAAGAACTCATAAATTCATTGCCTTAAGGTTTTGGGTAAGAATGTGGCGTCTCTCACTCTTGTGTGGTTGTTCAAGCCTCGTGTGAATGGTCCCCTGAGCTCCACTCATGACCCAACAGTGCCCCCTTCGACGAAGGGCACGACCGAGGCAGCTGACGGTGGTACAAACGTGTCGGTACGTTGCGGAGAAAGCAGCAACGACATTACAACCACGAGCTTGAAGGGGGAGCAAGACTTCGATGTAGACGTTCCCCCGAGCTCCCCTCATGACCCAACACCCGTGAGTTTAAGTAAAGACTTTCCACTTATTCACCTTAAAAAAGTGAATTTTTAGTCACTAAACTATTTGACAACAAGAATATGAATCACTTGGGGAACCGGTAGTACTAGTTTCAGTTGAAACAATCATTGACCATATACTTTATTGTCGAACTCCGGATTACTGTATCATTTCCCCAAAAAAGTAAAGGACTAAGACAAAAAATGAGATATAAGGTTTCTTTTGACTTAACTTTTATCTTAAAATGTTTATCTAATATATATGGACCTTAAAAAATGGTTTAAAGATGAACCCTTGCTTTTTAAAAAAAGTTGAACTTAACGAACAATTGTTTGAAAATATTTTTACTCATAATAATTTTGAAAGTTAAAACCTAGTGTAAATTTATACGGTCTGTATCATATATGGTAATTTAAAAAATAACAGTACCATAATTTTCGGTAAAAAAATGAACCCATAATAATAAAAATTGAAACAAGAAATGTGATATTTTATCTAAAACAGTAATTTCTTATTTTAGGTCAAGTTCATATTAGACGGCCCACATTTGAACGTTATTTATATTTCTGTTGGTTAAAGGGAAATTTGTAGAAATCCATTTTGTCTTATACTATCAATTGTTTTACTTCAATTTTCCTGCACCACCGTAATTTTCTTACACTATCAAAACAGCACAATCATGTGTACATCTTTTACACCGATTATAATATAAGTTAATATTTTAAATGATCTAAAAATTATGATTAATTTACGGTGTAAAACTTTTAAAATGGACATTGTATATGAATCACATCCATTTTTTTTTATTAGAATCACATATGATGATAAGATAAAATCAATTCTATAAGCCACTGAAGGTTGACTGAGTTGCAACGAGTTGACTCATGTCGCACAAGAACGTGTCACATATGAGTGATTTGTAAGGACATCTATAAACGATCATTAAACTTTGAGAACTACATGATCTTAGTAGACCTTAGAGGCAACTTACATAAACTTTTATTTATATAAAAATAAATAAATTTTTAAATAATCTAACATGTCTTTCTAATATATATTGAATTTTCCATCTAAAAAACTCTTTAATTACCGTGATCCAATGTCGATAATCTTGATCATCTAAACAACGCGACATAAAATATCTTAAGATGATTCTATATTTTTTGTGTTTACTTGATTCTCAAGGAAAATAGGTTCTGAAAATTCGGAATTTGATCAAAAGATATGATATTTAAGAACAAGGATAATATTATTAAAAATTTGAAAATAGTATAAATTAAGGTACTGAAATCTATAAAAATGCTTAACCGAGATCTTACTGGGTTTAACTTTAGAGATTAAGATTGAACTAGCTAACCTTCGGAATGCGCCTCAATTAACATGTTTCATGGAAAGTTTTGTTGCACATTAATTGTAATCATACTTAGCTTATGGTATTATTTTTAACAGTTGCGCGTAGACGATATTGTATTAAATCATTTTTTTAAAAGTTATGAAATTAATTATTGTCCACTGAAATCTGGTTTTCCAATATGAACTAAAAAACCCACTTTAATTTCCATTCCGGTCCCAGCATACCCTTACTGCCGTGGGCACTTTTTTATATCATATTGCCTTACCCTATTAATTCTCTCCTCCCCTCTTTCTAATATAACTCATCCTTTGGATTCCAAACAAACCCCTTCATCAAGCTCTTTCTACCCTAATTTTCTATATATATTACTATCCACCCTTCCCTCAGCTTTTATTTACTGTTCTTATATCCAACCTAGCTTATAAATATACACAAACCAAGTAGAGGTTTGGAAAGAAAGAGAGAGAGACCTTTCTCTTCAACTTTGGTGTCCCTTGCAAGATATTTAATTATCTTATCTATCTATCTTCATCTCCTTCTTCTTCGTCTCTCTTACATCTTTGTTTTTGTTAAAGAATCTTCCTTGTAGAAACATGTCTAGCTGCAGCATCGATGTTGCACCTGCAGAGCAACTTTGCTACATCCCTTGCAACTTTTGCAATATTGTTCTTGCGGTATATATATCTTTCATTTCAAAAACTTCTTATAATTTACTTGGATCTGATTTTTCACCTCTTGCATGCTACATATATATCTTATAAATTTATCTTCTTTTTATTTAAATTGCAAGAAGGTATGCACAAACACAAACACAAACACATATATACTTGATAGTTTTCTTTGGTCTTTGGTGTTGTCTGTTTTGTACATATCCAAGTATAAAGGAATTCATTCAGATCCTGAAAAGGAAAGCATGTTATGTTTGTGTGTGTATATGTTTGCACTTTTGATGTATTACTAATATATATTTTAATTCTCTCTTTCTGGGCTTGTTAGTTTTTTCTTAGAGTCAAGTCTCAATCTCCCTGGACTTTTCTTTTACAGTCAAAGAAAAAGTCATACCCTCTCATCAAGGTTCTCAAACACACACTCACACGGTTTTTACCCTTTCTCTTTCTCTTTCTCTTTCTTTCAAGCTAAACAAGGCATATAGAGAAAGGGAGGACAAAGTGAAGGTGTGGATGATTGTACTTGCCACTGAGCTTGCTAGTTTTGATGATAAACATATTGGAGATGTCTTCTTCATAACGCCAAAACAAATCACTAAATGATAAAATTAAAACACTGTTGATATGACAACTCCTCTCTTCTTCTCTACCCTTTATTTATTTTCTACCTCTTGGCTACTATATGACCTAAATAATTATCTCTTGTTTAAACTTAAACATATAAGGAATAATAAAACCCTTGATCATTGCACCTTCTCAACTTTTTTTCAAGATCAGGTCTCATAACAAGTGTGAAATGTGATGTTGATTTTTTTTTGTGGGTTTCTAATATTTGTGTACTTGTTTTAAGTGAGAAACCCTTGATTTTTTTTCTATTATAGTATGCATGTATGTAATTGAAATTGAAATATTGGGAAATAATTAATGAAGCTAGTTAGTAATTAATCAAAGATTGATTTGACTTATTCAGGTGAGTGTTCCATGCAGTAGCTTGTTTGACATAGTGACCGTTCGATGTGGTCACTGCACAAATCTATGGTCTGTAAACATGGCCGCCGCGTTTCAGTCACTGTCATGGCAAGATGTTCAGGTGAATTTACAATTATATATACATGATCTAATTAAACACACATACTAATAACTAACTAACTCAAAAATAAAATAGATCTATCTAGACTTCTTTGATTTCTGGATCCTAACCTAGCTAGGGTTTCTGGAAAATTATTCTTTTTTGAGAAAATCGAAATATCTTGGTTTGGCTTTGGGGAGCTACAAAGCTAGTTAGTTTGGATTTTGAACTTGAAAGCATTTTTGTCTGTCATTTCATTTCTACCTGATGAGCTAGCCCTAGCTAGTTAGGTGGTAGCTGAATACACCACCTGTAAATAAGCCGCCATAAACAAAAACCTATTTTCCTTTTTCATAGACTCGTCAGAAACTGTCCTAACCCACCAAGCCAAACCATACTGAAAATGTTTTGCTTATAAAGACTTTTGGCTTTGCTTTGGGTATTACCTTCAGAACTGATTTGATTTGATTTGATGTGTAAGAAAGTTCATATATCTAGGTTTAATGATTTCTTTTCAACATGTCCTCATCCACCCAAACCCCCCCTAGCTAGTGAGTTGAGAGATTATATTATAATTATTTAATTAATTTTAGAAATTTTTTATTTCATCCTATCTTTATTAAATTTGTTGAATAACTTATATCTTTTCTATATTATAGACTAGATAACATAACATATAATTAATTAAAAAATAATTTTTTTTTATTACTCATATATCTTTGGTGTAGATCCCTAAGCCCTTCTTATCAAAAACTGTCAATTGGCTAGGTTTTGTGTACTTGAATTCAGATTATTAGTTGTTGTATTCATGTCATACAATGCTCAGTGATTTTAAAGCTGCTTTGATTTCATTTCTATCTCTGTACAAAGCATTGATGAATAAAGCTAAGTTGAAGAACTAGCTCATCCTAGTATTTCCAACTTAACAAGAAATAACTGTTTGTTTGTATATATATTGTGTTGATGCTCCTTCCTTGGTACTAATTTTACTTTATTGTTTCATTGATTTTCTTCAGGCACCTAGCCACTGCATGAATCCAGAGTATAGGATTCGAACTAGCTCCACTCCCAAATGCAACGACAGGATTGCTATGCGTTCTGCACCAACCACCCATGTTACTGAGGAAAGGGTGGTTAACCGCCGTGAGTTTACCATATACTCTCTTCTACCTTTTTTTCCTATTTATTTATTGAGTTTTGTGAGGGTAAGATATGAATTTATTTTAAAATATTTAAATATGAAATAATTTTATTTTTTTTAGGAAATATGAAATAATTTATTATACTAAATTATTAGATGATGATCAAGTACTTAATCAAACTCATCAAAGCCACATAGTATATCATAGCCACGTAGTTTATTTTATTTTTCTAAATTAATAATTGTCCTTAATGAATATAGAAATACTACTACTATATATATAGTATTAATGATGTCATGAGTTGTTATTTTCTATTTCCAGCTCCCGAGAAGAGGCAACGTGTACCTTCTGCTTATAATCAGTTCATCAAGTAAATACTAAAACATTATACTTAATTTTACTACTTGTATATATATTGATTCAATTGGCAACATAAAATTAAAGTAGAAAGCATGATCTTTATAAATTTATATATGTATATCCAGGGAAGAGATTCAGAGGATCAAGGCTAATAATCCTGATATTAGTCACAGAGAAGCTTTTAGTACAGCTGCAAAGAACGTAAGTAATTTTCAAATTCATTCACCTAATCAATTACTTTATCCAATATATATTAAATTAATAAACGAAATTATTTCCTTAATTTTTTTAGTGGGCACATTTTCCACATATCCATTTTGGGCTGATGTTGGAGAGCAACAATCAAGCTAAGATGGAGAATGTAAGTATCATAATAAACCAATTTATGTTTCCATCATTATATTTTACATATTAATCTAATGAGATGCTAATAATTTGATTATTATTATTATATTCAGGTCTCTGAGAAGCGTTTGATGTCAAGGGCTGCCCTAATGAACAAATGAAAGCTATATTGTTCATAAGATGTTAACTAGGACTGCATCACTTTCAATTAAGTGTGTCATGTAAAATTGTCCTGACTTTTCATGAGTCAAGGACAATTAATTGACTCTTTTTATTTGTGTTTTTCTTTGTTAGAGCAGTTTGTCACTGCTTACTACTTGTTTAATGGATGCTTTTACTTAATATGAAGCAAGAATGCTACTTTCCCTAGTCATCCTTATCAATTTCTATCTTTAATATATAGATAGATGATCCGGAAACCAAATTTGGCTGGTGTATTATGTTAATCATCAACTATTATGAAGGGTTTGTCTTTTTTTTTCCCTCTTCTATATAAGAAATTTTTTATCAAAGAAGTATAAGTAGTACTTCATCCGGTTATAAAATACTATAATAAATAAACAACCAACACCGTAAGGGAAACCTAATTAAAATGCGATAAATAAACAGGATAACTATCTAACGAGTAGACACTATGTATTCAAGATTGACAACACATTCAATAAATCGTACTTTTTGATGATTTTGTACGGGCTCACGAGAAGAAGACTCTACTTTTGAATATTATGGTGAGGATGATGAAGCTTAAACATTATTGTTGTTTTTAGTTTATATATTTCACTTTAGAATGCATTTAATAATTTTTGGATACTTTTATTTTCACTATAGGGCGAAACTTTATTTATGATTTTTAATCAATATTTTGTTTTAAATTTAAACCAAAAAAAAATCAATACATGATTGCAAAATTAAAGATTTATAAAATTTTGAATTTAATATTGAATGCATTTCTTAAAATTAAGTTTAAATTATTAGTTATTGTATAATTTTCCACAAAAAGTTATATAATTTGGTTTCATTGCCTTCTTTTGTAATAGATTGTAGATATTTTATGACGGTAAAGTTTAGTTTGGATCATCAAATGCATAGCTCCAACTTACACCACTTCAATATAAGTTGTTGATATATTTTAAATTTATTCTAATGGATTGGATCTCATGATGATTACCTTTCGTGTAAACTACTACAAGGGATTATTTTAGTGGTGTAAATTGAGGCAATGTATTTAGTGGTGCAAACTAAATGCATATCCTTTTATGACTCGTCAAACGTATTGAGATCTGATATGATATATAGTTTCTCTAATCTTATCTCTCTCGATTTGATCACCAAACTAGCTCTAACATTCGTGATATATAAATAAAGGAGAATCTTAACCAGTGCCTCTGGGGCATTGGTTAAGCACCAAATAAAGTAAGTTTTTATTAAAAAGTAATGTAATTATTACTTGATAAAAAATGACAGTTTATATTTCCAAGACAGAAATTCTATTTATAGATTCTTAACCAGTACCCGGGGACACCGGTTAACAAAACCCATAAATAAATTGTTTTGGTATAAAACAAAGGCTCTAATACTAGAAGTTTCCCTTACAAAGGTTCTAACCATATGTTTATTATTATAATATATATATATATATATATATATATATATATATATATATATATATATATATATAT
>Ga0099826_10001958_pt1 | contig 12913 bp, 2 predicted proteins | sample Mtrugardesep15_FD_76830 | JGI IMG/M metagenome (GOLD analysis project Ga0099826, IMG submission 76830) | Root nodule microbial communities of legume samples collected from California, USA - M. trunc garden sep15 | ecosystem: Host-associated > Plants > Roots > Nodule | place: USA: California... | reverse complement strand
CTAAATTATAAAATCAATAGCAAAATATTTAAATTTAATTATCATTAACATTTAAATTATAAAGAAATGAATTAATTTTTCTTAAAGGGTGGTTTAAAATTAATATATATCATAAAAATATTTCTTTATGTTAAAATAGATTAAAGTGTAATGCATATTTAATTATCAAGGGAGAGGGTTGTAATTCAAACATCTTATAAGGGAGGGGAGTGTAAATTTTATTTTTCAAGAGAGGAAATTGTATATTTTAACATAAGAGAAGTGAGGAGTGTATTTCAAACATCTTTGAGAGGAGGGGAGTGTAATTTACTCAAAATAATACTTAACAAAGTTGCTTAGTAACCTAAGAATCATTTCGCGTGCTAAACATCAAACTGATCCCAACGTTAATTATGATTTATATTTTAAAAGATAAAATATGACTATAGAAAAGAAATTAACGAATTTCTTTTTGGGTAGTTGGTCTAGTAGTAAAAGGCTAAAGTCATATTATTCTAACCCATTTTTTTGACTCGTCCACTTTTAAGACTTTATACATACACTAAAGCATAGACCAAACGATATTTAGACCATTGGTTGTGTCTCAAATCTCAAGGATAATATTTGAAAATGGATCCTCTTTAATTAACTTAATTTATCGTGCAAATCACCTTTACTATAAGCCTGCAAACTCAACTACGTGCTAATTAATATTTTTAGATAAATAATCATATACGTTCCCTTAAAAAAATCAAATACGTGTGTGCATGTGTACAACTTAGTATAATGAACATAAATGTTTTGAATAATAAGTTTTTTATTTTTGACATTGAACAATTAGCTTATTATAAGTTTTTTTTTTTAGTAAAGCTTATTATAAGTTTTTAATAGCCGTCTAAAGTCATATTCAAATAAGTAGGTCTCCACTTTTAAAATCATTTTAATTATATAGATGAACTGCAAACAACATTCACGTACGTATTGATCATATTTAATTAATATCATAATTGAACTTGAATAAATGTACATTACACTTTAAATACTATAAATTGTAGACATGTGATGAGATGAACCAATTGCATTTCAAAATTTTGAATAAATCAAACTGTTTAGCTTGGTGTTGCAAACAAACAAGTGATTGCTTAAATAAGCTTGAAGTTTTAGCAAAATGGAATATACCTCTCATTAGTTTAGTATGAAGAAAATATTATTCAAAAATAGAGAGAAATATGCTTAAGTCCACCATTAGTGGGGTCTGAATGGGTAACAATTGTTTAGAAGGAACCATGGAGAATCATGGGTGCCAACTTTTTTAAAACCGCGTGGGTCCATTAGCACAAAATAAATATTTATAATTAAGCATAAAATTATATACTGCTAATCATAATTAGAGAAAAATAGGGCTATTAGAGCTAGCCTTTTTATTAAAGTCTTTAGGTGGGTCGTCAATTCCACGTCCAATCATATCATGTTTTATAGATCCTTAGAATCCCAAGTGATTGTTATTTTGTTGATACTAAAGTTGGGAACCATTTTTTAACTATATATTATATTCTTCCCAAAAGAAAAAACTACTCCAGGCCTATACAGCTGATTTTATTTTTAGAAATAGCAATGAAATCATTTATCAAATTGTTAAAATTTCAAATTTGAGTAATATTTACTATTATATAATGTTATAATGTTATGAGTCTCATATTAAGTAGATAAAAATGTTCAACGTAGTATTTAAGTCATATGGTTCTTCTACCTAATTAACTAATCTTTCGGGTTGAACTTTCCTCATAACTTAAATACCAACAATTGGTGTTTGAGAGTTGTTATTCTCCAATCTGTTTTTGCTCATTCTCGTCCTACATGAGTTAACTCATGCTGAAAAATACACTTATGTCACGTTGAAAATACATCTGCATGAGTTAACCCACGCACATATATTTGACAGGAATGAGCAAAACAGATGGGAGAAGAGCGATTACTTTGGTGCTTTCATTGAGGGTTGGACTACATAAATGGCTACTTAGAGCATCCAAATCCATACTATCCATATGTGTAGTATAAATGGGTCCCACATAATACATTATATTATTTCAAACTTTTCAATTATTTAAACCACTCAACTACATTTTTTAAATATTCATACCACTCTTCTAAAATTCTAAAAGGGGTCTCACTAAATCCACAATAATCAATCATAATGTGACAAATATGTGTTATTTGTACTTTACATATTTTTTTAATTCTAAACTACCATAGCAATGCAGTGGTACGGTGCCAGTTTTTTGGATGTCTTTCAAACCCAAATATTCATACTATTCTGACACAATGGCATTTGCATCAGTAAAGACACTCAATTTTGCTACCCATAATTATGCTCTAAGAGACTAGATTAAGGTGCTCCACGAACGAAATACTGATAAGTGATTGAAGCTGTCAGAAGGGAAAGGGATACAAACTGGCCAGTGTTAATAGATTGAAAGCCGACTTTAAAGGGTCTGACAATGTCAGGAGTCTCACATCGAGTAGATAAAAGTATTTGAGATGGTACTTAAGTCATGAAACTCTCTAATCTAATAAACTAGTCTTTTGGATTCGTAAGCTTAAGTCCTAACATATAACGATTTCAAGTATTTATCTCTTCGGTATGTATAGTATATTGTAATATCCGTATAATTTTTTTTGTCTAGTCACTTTACCTTTTTTGGTGATCAATTTTATAAGACAAATTTTACTATAATTTTTTATCAATTATCCAAAAGACATTTGTGTATGAAGTATGTATGATCATTAATTCATTGTTATTTTTTTACAAAATTTTAGGGTGAGGGGATGGTGCCCTAGTCTAAGGTAGGGAAGACCTTCGAGCTCAAAGAGCATTTACAAAGGTAATTATATTTACCTCCCTTGTCTTTTTACCATTATACCAAACATTTGTAGTTATTAATTCATTGTTTTAATGGTACATGTTAGACAAAAGTCATAAAACATATTTTAGTACGTGGAATATGACATTTAAAGTTAATTAACTTGCATGAAGCAAAAACTTTTGAGGTGATTTTTTGTTGGTAGGAGAAGACAAAAAGAAAGGCACGTAAATGTGATGTGTGTATCCAAATCCAAAATCTATGTATAGATACACATTTGTTCATTTTGAAAGTGAAACAAAATCCGTGGATAGACGCGGTTTTGGGTCTCGAAGTCGGTTAAACGACGACATATTTGTCGTTTTGTTCCCCCGGTTCCTCCGCTTCCCATGTGAGCATTTTTTATTGGTAGCAGCTATAGTTGCTTAGTTATCGCAGCATGTCCTTTATAAAAACTAATTTTACACTAAGTTTGTTTTTTATTGGGCACCGTGTATATATTGTAAGATTATTTTTTATGAAATTTTGATTAAAATTATATAAAATAATTATAATTTTTATTGAAGGAAACTAAAAATGTTTTTAGAATAACTCTTGAAGGTAACTAAAAAAGTTCTCTTTTAAAAGAGATTACTAATCAACATTAGTTTTTGTAGGATCATTATTTTTTATTACGCGATGAAACCATGCACTTGCAAGCTTATTACTACAATAAGCTCAGCACATGACGCAAATTATGTCTAACTTCAAATAAGATACTCTTAGTCTATCGTTTATTTTTTGAAAAATTATTTTAAATTATAAATATGAAAATTGCTAATCTAATCATCTAAAATGTGTGAATGTGAAGTGATTTTCTATGATTTTTCCTCTATTTCTCATCCATTGTTGTTGTTGTTGACACTAATGTGTTGGTCAATCTACTTTATTGTACTTCGTTGTATTTATATTTTAAAGTATAACTTTTTTAATTAACTTTTTTTTGCGTTTTATATTATTATTATTATTATTATTATTATTATTATTATTATTATTATTATTTAAAATAAGCTTTTTCCTACATTACCCTTTAATGATTTGGGGGTAACTTAACCCTATCAAAGAAAAATCCATTTATTTCATCATTTTTCTTGCAATTAAAAATCATTTTCATCTCCAAAACATCAAACTTTTTCATGTGCTTCATTCAACATGTGATCTTCATCTCCTTTGTTCTATAATCGAATCTTACTTGTTATTAGGGTTAAATTACCTCCAATTCATCAAGGGATAATGTAGGTCTCGCTATTTTGATTTTATCTTACAATCAATTACAATTTTCATTACAACAACATCAAACTTCTTCATATCCTTCGCTCAACATGTAATCTTCATCTTCTTCATTGTAGAATCAAATCATATTTATCATTAGGGGTAAACTACCCTCAATTCATCAAGAGGTAACGTAAGTCTCGCCTTAAAATAAGGTCATGTGAAGTGATGATGTCTAGGCTATATATGTGAAAATTATACTTTTTAAATGTGAAAAAGGCTATGTGAAGTGATGATGTCTAGAACTTTTTTTTCTTCTTCAATAAAGCTTAATAATATAATGAAAACTATAGGTTATTAAAAGATAACTAAAAATGATATGGATTTTTTAGGCCATTTCTCTTTTAATGTAGGTATTCTTTAATGGTCACAATCATAAATGAATAATGTTTAAGCACATATATAAAGAGATTTTTTTAATAATAAAAAAATTGATAGAAAAATTATTAATACTTTAAAGATAAATCTCTTTATGTGTGTGTGGCTAAACGCCATTCATTTATAATTGTGACCATAGAGGAATGCATTATTTTAGTGACTTGTTATATTGATATTTCATTTTGTCTATTGAAAAAACATAGTAACTAAACACGAAATCATTAAGATCTATAAAAGAGTTTCCTTAAAAAAAAAATCTATCAAAGAGTAAGAATGTGGACCTTTCCACCAAAGTTGGACGATTGTAATATGTAGTAGCTGCAAGACTACATACGATCTATGATGAATATCGACAATACACTATCTAACATATACTTTTAGTACATTATTTTTAATTGGTTAACATTTAAATGAATCTTACTAATTCATGTGTGTCTCACAAGACTATAGCGAGTTTCATAAATTTCAATTTATGTAAGAAAATATGTTAACGTTTCCTTAAAAATAAAACAAAGATGCACGACAGAAAATCTTGATGAAATATGACTATTAAGGATAAAGTTCTCATCATGGTGAAATCTAATTATTAAGGATATAGTTGCCCATCATAACGACAAGGATAAAAGTCTAAGGAAAAGAATTTATGTGAGATTGTAGTATTAGAATTTCCATCATTGTCTAAACTAACACCAAATAGAAAAGCATTATCACTATATTTAGCAATCAAATTTAGAATAAAAAGTGTCTTAAGAGTTGGTCCCACACGTTTTCTCTAAGGCATTTTTAGTTATTGGAAGAACATGGGTTGTAGCACTATGCTACTCACTAAACCAGAGACTTGTGGTATTTGACTATAAGTTTCATGTCACATGGGTGCACAATTTGTATATTTGGTCACAAATCACTTGTCAAGAAAAAGGTTCACATGTTGGTAAGGCCGTTTATTAAAGATGAAAATAATCTCTTGTGTCATTTTCTTTAACTTAACGTTGTTGTCTTTTTCTTTGGAAAAAACAATTGGTCTACAACTTACAAATTCCAAAATCTTCCAAAAATCTTTGTGGCGCTTTTCTTTTTCCATCTTCTACCTTTTTCGCACGACCTTTGTTGTGTCAATTGTACGTCATTTTAGATTTTATAATTCGAAATGTATTAAAGATGTTTTAAATTATAAAATCTAAAATGTGTCTGACCCAATCCAATTTATTAATTTGACATAAATTTTAAAAATGACATAATTTAAAATTTACAAAAATTTACTAATTCAACATAATTTAGTAATTTAACACAATTTCATAATAAATTTACATTAGCATCACGCTATGTAGTGCAAAACGTTTAGCAACTAAAGTTGAATATGCAGTACAAGAAGATTGAGAGATAATAATTGAGAAGGTTTGTCATTCCTCTCAGCATGTCCTCCAAAGAAGATGGGAACACAAGATGATGGAGTGGAAGAAGGTGAAAACTGATCTGAACAATCGCAGATCCAAACTAATATCGACTACAATATGACGAAGGACAACTCCCCCCAAAATAACTCTGGATGTGGACAGTATCTTGGTCAGTAAGGTTGGTCTATTTCATGCATGTTTCATGCTCTTTTTTTTTTACCTCGTTCGACCGGTTGGCCACATGTTCAAACTTACATTGATTGTTGTTATATTCGATGTTTGTCATTTGCCTATAAATAGCCACTCACTCTTCATAATTTTTCATTCTAATTCACATTCTCTATTTTTCAGTCTTATTTTCCTTTGGTAAATGTTTATAATGTCATGGTTTCACTGTTGACCATTCATATTATCCCTAAAAATGATGTGCGGTTTTTGTGGAAAAAGTGTAAGGATCAACATAGACTTTTGTATTATCTAGTAGGTGTTTTATGAGTTTTTACAGGCTTTAGATTAGTAATATGAAATGGTGCAAAAATGTTTCGGATTATACCATTCGAACAAGAACAAAATGAGACTGAACATTGCCATTTGGGTATTTCATTGTCATCTACAATGAAACTGGACATTGCCATCTCTATGAAATATGAAAATTGCTCTTATCTCTTTGGTTTTTGATCATTTCCACCCAAAAATTTCAAAAATAACCCCATCGTGAATTAACTCACGCTCGGTATCCAGCGTGAGTTAACTTGCGTTAATACCAGTGTGAGTTAACTCACGTTATGTTATTATATAGCAGACAACATCTAATTTCTTCAATTTCACAACATACTATCTCTAAAACTCTCTCAAATCATCCAACACCAAATTTCGTTAATTTCAAATCAGCCACCACAACAATAACAAGTAACTACTTCATAATCAATTGACATTTTATATTTATATGTTACATTTTTCCTCTTTAATTAGAAATGTTTTAGTTTTAGGGTTTATGTAAATTTTGATTTTTTTTGGTAGAAAATGATTCAAATTTTACATGTAAATGCTATGAATCCTTGTTAGACTAGATTTAATTTGATTAAATGTTTAGATGTTTGCATGTTATGTTTTAGTTTTTGCACTCCAATTGTTTGATGAAATGTTTGAATGAGTTTTTCATTTATTGTTTTTAATTTCTTATGGTGTAGATCTGAATCAATGTACATTTATTCAGTAGATCCGAACACAATGTTAGTTGCAGTCTACTTCAACGATGGAAAGTGTAATTTGTTCAGAGTTCGGGTCGAGGTCACGTTAGTAGATCTGAAGGATTAAATCAACTGATGACTCAACCACAAAGACACAAGGAGAGTGAATGACGTTGTGTATCAACGTCGATCAATCGACTAAATTTGAGAGATTACAGTGCAGCTAGATGATGCTCACGAACGATGAGGACATGAGGAGCATGTTCTCTATATTTGATCAGCAAAGCATGTTCTCGACGATCAAGTTGGATGTTCGTTGTTGAGATCTTCTGAAGATATTCTCAAGAATTTGATTTGGCTAGAAGAATATGTTTAGGTTGTATTATTATGTTGTGTCAATATTTTTTTGGATTTTAGTTTAATTCTTGTTAGCTTTCTGAAGATGTTTGCATTGAAGTGTCTTGTACTTAGTGTAAAAGTTTGAATATCTCTTTAAAAAGTCGAAAGAATTGAGAAAACACATGTTTTATTCTACCGAATCAACTATATAGGTTCTAACATCGAATTCCTTCGTATAAAATGAGTGTGACAAACAGGAATGCATTTCTAAGATGTTGTTTTGAGCTTGATCATGCCCCTATGTCAATTGAAAATTGTCAGTTGGCAGGGCAGTAGAACTAAGTTCAAAGAATATATTGAAATGCATTTCTTTTTGTTGCTACTCATCTTATATGAAGGAATTCGTTGTGAGAACCTATATAGTTGATTCGGTAGAATACAAAATTTGTTCTCTTCATTCTTTTGAGTTTTCAAAGAGACTTGCAAATTTTTACAAAGTATAAGAAACTTTAATGCCAACATTTTCGGCAAACTTTAATGAATCTAATTTAAATCCAACATCATGATGATATCACATCTGTAGGGAGAATATAATGTAACGCAACATTTCGTTTCATTAATTTCCCAATTTGGACGGAGATAAAATTAAAATTAAATAAATTTGTCGTATTCTATTATTTTGGAATTGATTTTGCGTACTTGTATATTTATAATGAGGATTTATTTTGGAAATGAATGAATTGATCTTTCTAAGACATGTTTACCATTGAGAAAATGAATGTTTCTAAAAAATGTAGTGAATAATTGGGAATTTAAAAAATGAACATAAGGTTTTGTGAATGAATGAATGAATGTGGTAAATGAATGTATTGATAGCCGATGATGGATATTGTGAAAAATGCACATTTAGGGGCTTAGAAAAACATATATGTCAAGAAATGATGTTTTGTTAGTCTGCCTAAAACCGACGCATGTTAACTCATGCTGGATATTGAGCGTGAGTTAACTCAAGCTGGGGTTATTTAGAGAAAGTCGGGGTGAGATTGAGCAAAAACCATAGGAGAAAAACATTTTTGACGAAATATTGGGCTTCACTGTGTTGGACCTTTCGGCTGGTACACTGCTCCCAAAATTTTCAATTCTGCATACTAAATTATGTGCTGTTTTTAGAAATGTGGAGTATGGAATAAGAAATTTATTTATTTTATCCTTCGATTCACCTCCTAGAGAATTTTTTTGGTAGTGCCAATTTAATTTCTCAATGATTAACGTGTTGTCATGTTAGTCCTCAATATTTTTCCTTTCAAATTATAGTACCTCAAAATTACATAAATGACACTAAATTCATCTATCTATCTATACAAAAGGTTAAAATGGTAACACAAAAGAATTATTTGGTGGCAACTTAGCATATATTGTAATTTAGGGTTAAAAATTGAGGAGTATCTGTAAAAAAAATAAATTAGAGTAAACCGTTTCTAATTTCATCACAGAATAGGAAAGCACCAAAATTTTAAAAATAGTTTTCTCTTTGTTTTAGAATTCTTTAAAGCAAGACTTTTAATCAAGTTATATAACTAAACATATCAAAAGTTGAGTATTCAATAAATTCAAATGCTTCCGGATTCACATTGCTTTTGGACAATCTTGCAAGGTGTGAAGTTCTATGGACGTTCCATACCTTAGGGCAAGAAGGATCACTAAATATGTGATGTTGAATCTCAAGAGGTTGTCGGGCAACCCATCATGCACAACAAGCAAAACAAAGTCCATTCCAAATCATATGAGACGAAGTAAAATTAGAGGAAAAGAAGCTGTATGATGAAAAAATAAAGAAAGGAAAGGAGTGATATTTTCAACTGTTTGAAACAATCAAGAGAGGAAAGAAAGAAAATTGATGAGACCCAATTGTGACTTGTAAAAAGGAAAACATGATACAAATTTTGTAATCAAATGACCATAACACTCTATTAATAATCGACCTTTTAGAGCAATTAGAGGCCTAAAGCAAAAAATTAGAGAAATATAATATAATTGGTTATAATCATACTAATATTATTGTTTTTTTGAGTTGTGAAATCATTTGTCAAATTTTGATAATCAAGTATTCGATAGATCCTTCAAAAAAAAAGTATTCGATAGATTAGGGGAGAGACTTCAGTGACTTTGTGTTGGGTGACTTTGGTGACTTTAGTGTAATTTAGATGAAATATTATTGTGAAATATTATTGATCCTAATTAATATTTAAGCAAATTAGTTTTCAAAACTCTTTTGACGATAGCAACATGGTAAAAAGTATTGTCAATGGTTTTTTAATTTTATTATAGAAGTAATGTACATGATATTAACTGGAAAAACAAACAAAAACTGAATATTATGATGATATAGTTTTATATTACTATTAATTAACACACACACACACACTCTCATTTCATTAAATAAAGTTATAAAGTAGCAACCAGTTTAGCTTCTCTTCGAAAACCCAAGATGAGAGTTTTTACAACTAAATGCAACTAGATTAAGACACTTACTAATAATAAAACCAAACTCAGCATAATCTCACCTATTATTATTGAAGACATCAACTATAATTTTAGAATCAGCGGAGCAAATAACCTTTTCAAATGATGCATACACTATTCCAACTTGATTCAAATGTGAGGAAAATGATGCATCCAGGTTGCTCTTACCTCTCTATATATTACTTAGGTTATCGAGGTAGTTGTTGGAAGATTGGTAATGGAGAAACAACTTGGACATGAGAGAACAATTGGATACCTTCTCAAAGTGGGTTTAAAGTCCTAAGAGATCTTTGATTTTCCATGTGTTTTAGGTTAGGGACATAGTTGAAGAGAATAATCAATGTTCGAATCATATACTTTTTTTATTTTTTTTAACGAATGTACTAATTGATATTGTTCTTTTTTTTTGAAAACTCAGTATCCGATCCAATAATCGACTAATCCGAGAGGACCAATCCCACCGTCCACTTGCAGGGGGGCCCGTTTAAAGCCAGAGCAAGCTCTGTATGGACTTAGGCCACTGAAATTGGCACCACAAGGAATCAAACCTGAGACCTCTAGAGAAGCAAACTCCAAGATCCCAAGCCAACCACTAGGCCAACCCCAAATGGGTTACTAATTGATATTGTTAATATTGAGTATGATGATCAGATCATGTGGATGGGCACTAAAAATGGTATCTATAATGTAGAACACAGCCCTAGCTCTTCAAATACAAAATAAAATACATGAAATAAAGTGTGGGGTTTAATCTTTGGATAATGATTAAGTGCAAGACAGAAATTTTCGTGCATGTTGCACGACATCATATTTCTCTCTTTTATTTGATGATAGTGCTGAGCTAGTGTTGTACCAACATATTCATATCTCTTGTGAGGTTGTGATAGTGTTGTGCTACTCCCTATCAATCTTAGAATATTTATATAAACTCAGTGTTAGTTTTGATTCAAATGCCAAATCAATTATTTTTCACTTTTCACTATGAGAGGTGATCGGTGAATCTCTATCCTGTGTTAGGTATCAAATTAGTTTGTCAACAGTACACTACAATACCCAAGTAATGAAATCAATAGAAAAACAGTTCACTATGATGGAATTGGAAGCAAACTAAGGAAGAAAAACAGGCTCGTGCACCTTTCGTGTAAATAGAGTGTCGTGGCATATAACACCACACTTAATCTTTTGAACACATCTTGAACATAAAATAGTCATAATTTTAATAAAAATGTGATTATAAACTTGTCATTAGGGACCAAAAACGAAACAAACAAATTTAATTTAGAGGATGAAAACATCATGTTTTTATTTTTAGGGACTAAAATCAAAATTCTCTATGTTTTTCGAGGAAAAAATATTTAATGTATTAATTAGCTAATTTGTAGTAATAATTTTTATGGCAAAGTACTATTTTTTATCATTATTGTTTAATGAATAATTTAGATAAAGAGAATGCTAAAGAGTGTCTAGGGGCATTAGTTAAGCAAGCAAAACAAATAAGTTTTTATAAAAAGTGGTGTAGTTATTACTTCATAAAAAATAACAACTTATATTTTAAGACAATATTTATATTTATGAATTTTTTAATCAATGTCTCTTTGACACTGTTAGCAAGACCCTTTAAATGATTCGGTGTAATATTATTGACAATTTAATGTATTATCTAACATTTTACATTTGCATAAAATGATCGGATACTACTCATACTTAAAATAGAAAGTGACCTCTAATTTGTGGTTAGTTAGGGTTCAACCAAATCCCTCACTTGTCAAGTAGGTTAATTCTAGGTTGTTTGTCACCTAACATCCTGTTTTAGAGTAGATTTGAGGAGGAGGCTAGTGTCTTGGAAGGAGTATGTACTAGTATCGGGGACATGCCTACAACTTTATGGGGAAATTGTATAGACAATAGAAAGATGTGTTTGATTAATTAATTGGGATAAAATATGTTTACAAATGACTAATATTGTAGCTTGGGCATAAAAAATGTTAAGCTCTTCAATACTTCACTGTTACTAAAATGAAAAATGGTGTTGCCTAAGTGACATTGATATTCACCATGGGATGACTTATTTAAATTTAAATATGGAAACTTCATGGATGGAGTTTTGATGAATAATGATTCCTATTGCGCATGAAATTCATATATCTGGGTGCGCATTGTGTGCCGCGCATGAAATTCATAATGACTGAAACCTATAATCATCTATCTATATTTTGACTATGCTTTTCAAAATATGTTTGGCTAGTTTTCAAGAATAAGAAGGTTAAGAGGGGCAAATTTATCATTTAATCCTATGTTATTTGGACCACTATTTAATCCTATATTATTTGGACCACTATTTAATGTTGATCCATTCAATCGGATGACCTAAACCAACTCTATGCGTATTTTATCTAAATTCATTCACGTTTGATCTAATCCAAACCAACTTGATAAAAACACAAATTATTTGGTTTGAGTATCAAGTTTATTATTTGTAAATGTGAAAAAGAGAGTGTGGGTTGGCATGCCAGATCAATTCAAAAAAGATTTTTTTTGCTGTCTTTGAGGTTATTTTGAAAAATGATTTTATTTCGTTTTTTTGGTGAAACTTAGACGATATTGAAAATATGTTTGATTAATTTAACTACACTATTTTGAGATTATTGTTTGAGAACTAATTTATTTAAGAGCCATGCTATATACTCATTATAAAGAAGTGCTTATCATGAAAACATCCTGACATGTCTTATTACATGTTACTGTCAAACACTTGAATATTTGACCAGTGGATTACACAGGAATTTGTTGTGAATTAGCCAATCATTTTCTTTCGTAATGTTATCGAGACTTTTTCTCTCGAGAAACTTTGCATTTCTGTTTATTTAACGATTGTTTTTAATTATTGATTGAGTCACATGAAATATCATATTTGATTTGGTAGCTAGGTTTTTTTTTT
>Ga0099826_10001957_pt1 | contig 12913 bp, 4 predicted proteins | sample Mtrugardesep15_FD_76830 | JGI IMG/M metagenome (GOLD analysis project Ga0099826, IMG submission 76830) | Root nodule microbial communities of legume samples collected from California, USA - M. trunc garden sep15 | ecosystem: Host-associated > Plants > Roots > Nodule | place: USA: California... | reverse complement strand
TTTAGTTTTTTTGTGCATCATTTTCATCTACATGCTTTATATTCAAATGTCTTTACATGTGATGGAAACACACCTCCGGAAGTTATCTCCCGGAACAAAGTGAGCCTCCTGAAGATATATACCGGAGGTATAAAACATGGGGTAAAATAGGAATTTTGGGGGGCCTAAGAGATATGGAGGGGCTTAAAAAGTAACGAACAAAATAAAAAAATCAAAAGGCCCCAAAGGCCCAAAATTTCTATAATTTATTTTATTACCTAAACAAAACTTTTTTTTTTGCCTAAAAAAAAAATTTTCGTGAAAAAAATTTTTTACCTAAATTTTTTTTTTACCACAAAAAAAAAAATTCACCTAAAAAAAATTATTTTTTGAAAAAAAACTTTTTTTGAAATAATTAATATGGCCCGTTTTTAGGCCCACAAATAAATAAATTTTATAGTGGGTTTAGCCCCAAATAATTTTGTTCAATTAGGAGCTTTAATTTAGTAGGCTTGGTTGGGGCCTTTTTAAGTGGACTTTGAAATTTAGGGTTCTATTGACACCTCTACCAATCACTAGTGCATAAAATATATCCTGATTTTGAACCAGTTAAAAAATATTGATTTAAAAATATGTGCTAGCATTTTTCAATTAAGTACTAGTCCACACATTTAAATCTGTTAAATGTGTAATTCTCCTTGTACTATGGAACTTATATTGTTCCCTTCATAAAATTTACTATATGAGCTTAAAGTAACAACAATAGGACAATAACATTTATTCATATGTGTTGGTCCATTGAAGCATATAAGTTACAGAAGGAGATAATCTAACTATTCTATTTAGATAAAGTAAATCATCACATCAACTAAATATCACATTTATAATTGACAAATTTGTGGACTCTAGATTCAACTACTATTGTTGATAATTATTTTCTTCATCCCCTTGTTCACTTTGACCCTCTCTCTGTAACACCTCAGTACATAGAAAAAAACGAGCAAAGAACAAAAAATACAACAAATTCAACCCTCCAAGAGCAGCAATAGTATAGTAATAATACTCAAGCCTATTCTTATTCAAATCATTACCACCTAACCAAGGTGTTCCACCATTCCTCTTTGTCACAACCACAATAATCTTTATAAGAACATTGCTCAATGAACTAGCAATAGATAAACTTAGAAAAAACACTGCACCACCTAATGTTTTCATACTTTCAGGCCAATATGAAGTTAACAACTCCATCATAGGAATTGCTGCAAATGCTTCAACCAAACCAGATAAACCAAATTGTGGAACAAGCCACCAAATTCTTGTATGTGATTCAAATGATTTGTGTTTCAACGCGTTGCTGCGACGACGCACTTCTACTAGTCCTGCAACCACCATACAAGCAATGGAAAATATAATTCCTATTCCTAACCTTTGTTCAATTGATAATCTTTTACCTTTCAAGGTTTTTTTCTTTGTCAAAGGGACGTAGATTTTCTCGTAAAGTAGAATCCATAAGGAAATAAAAATCATTGGTACTAATCCCATCCAAGCCGAAGGAACGATGAAATGTTGACCAATTGATTTATTTGTTTGTAATGCTTGTAAAATTCCGTAAGAATGTGCTTGTCCCATTGAAAGAAAGCATATAATTCCGGCTAACCAAATTGGTAAAGTTGTTAGTATTGATTTCAATTCTTCCACTTGTTGTAAACTGCATAACCTCCAATTATCAATTGAGTTTCCATTGTTGTCAATTTCACTTTGGTTTGTGATGACCGCAGCTTTATCGAAAAATCTAAACCTATTTGTGTGAGCAAGTTTCACATGTCTTGAATTTTCTGACTCATTAGAACTTATTGGTGGATCATAAAATGAGAGTTCAGAATCATTCTTCATATCGACATGATGTTTCCTAATTGCAGCAAGAATTACTTTCAGCAAGTCACATATGATGCTTCCTTTAGGCTTTAACCGAATATAAGTGCCGTGGCCAAACACAAAGATGGTCAAGGAGAAAGCAAAGCAAACCGTTGGAATGATGAAACCAATAAACCAGCTTACATTAGTTTGAATATACACAACTATAGTGAGAGATACCAAAAGGGCTACTGTGAATAAAAAATACCACCAATTGCAAAAGCTCTCTAATTGAGCTCTTCCTTTTTCTGTTTTTATATCGAATTGATCAGCACCGAAAGCAATGTTGCATGGTCTTAGGCATCCTGAGCCTAATGCGAAAAATCCAAGTCCCGCATATAGAATAGCAAATTGTGAGGCTGTTGGTTTTATCGGTATGCAATCAGAAAGGGTGGGGCAGGTTGGTGGTCTTAATGATGGTACACCAGCACCTAATGAAATGAATCCCATGCCCTGTCACATATTGAAGGTCATGTCTCAATTGTTCATTCATAATAAGAATAACATTTAAAATACCATAGCTCTAAATTGGCGTTTCCAATCGTATTTGTGACTGCAAAATAAAGGTTTTAGAGATTTCTGCAAATGCATCATAACTGCAATTGCGGACGCATTTGTCTATATTATCTTATCCCTAGGATCACAACATAAACCTAACTGCGACTGCGACTGCAACAACAATTTAGAAACATGGTAGAGAGCAAATATCATAAATGTGCTACGTTTTTTATATGTATATTGTCTTAAATTTTATAGGAGAATAGAATTTACAAATTAAAATTGAAAATGCTCATTAATTCGACATTTTAGAAAATTTCACTTTGAAACATCATATCATGACATGGAAAAAAAGAAAAAATGAATTGAAATATTCTGATAATTTGTTTATATTTACCAGAAATGAAGCTATGCAGCCAAATATGAGCATACGAAACTTTCCGATATAAGCATCTGCAAGATAAGCAGCTACTAATGGAAGAAAATTTGTGAAACCAGACCAAATGTTGAAAACCTCAACAGAAAATGTTGTATCCATGTTGTATTGTGTATGCATGTAAACAACTAAGTTGGATATCAAACTCATAGAAGCCATTTTCTCGAACGTCTCGTTTCCTATAATCAAAGAAACACAAAAATTTAAATTCATCAATCAATTCTATTCAAAATCTTATATGAAGAAAAGAATAATAAAAAAAAATGTAATTGAAGGGTTTAATTTATTTACCAAGAATGTATTTAACTGATTTCCATCCTCCTTTTTTCTTTGTGGTGGAAGAAGAATGAGGAAGGTTTCTTAATGTTAAAGCATCTTGCATATGAGGAGAATGGCTCTCATTCATCATCTCTTCCACCTACAATTTTTTTAACAAACCTCACCCTTCTTGACCCATAAAGGTTTTAATCTTTATAGGCCACATTAATATATGAAATGAAAGAACCAAAGTATTTGAATTTAGAATGTTTTTTCTTGAAACAAATTGAGAAAAGAGGAAAAAGTAGTGTAAATATTTGTTAGAGCTTTTATTGAATGAAATATCTAGAAGGAGCATTTCCTAACGTTGTTTTTTCTCTTTTCTTTCAATTGATTGATAATTTATTTTGGCAAATATCCTTTTTTGTTTAACCAACATGTGTTTGTTTGAGCTAAATTTGTTTTGACTATGCTCTCCACATTTTTATACTCATTGCCTATTATTTCTCACATTGCCCATGATTTTAGTTACTTTGATTTGCATTATTCCTTTTTTTTTACTCATTAATAATAGGGAAAATTTGTAACAGCTTGTTGTCATGGAACGATGATAGTTGATAAATATGTGTTTTCATGAAACATATGTAGAAAAGTGAAATAGAATTGTCAATTTAGGATTTACTTTTCACATGTTTTGTTTTCCCCCTTAAACCATACTTTTCATTAAATATTTTTATTAATTAATATAATAAATATCTTGCCGTCTAGTAACATGGTTGGTTTGTCTTTAAATTACTTGTACGAAGTCCATTAAAATTGAATTTTAGAAATGGATAACTTTGGAGGTTTTTGTGTTCAAGAAAAGAAAACTTTGGAGGTTTTCATGCATGATGTTTTTGCTGAAAATATTGTGTGGTTATAATTTTGTTACATAAGCGACAAACTAACCAGTCATTTGTAACTATTTGTGTAAGCTCTTTGCCATTTTTTCACAAGTGTAAAATTATAAGTAGTTCATTTTCCATCAAAAAGAAAGTGGAATATTAAGGAAAACAACTTTTGATATATTTATAAGTCGTTTTTAGCTTATTTTCATATATTCTTCAAATTAAGAACTTACAAAAACATCTTATAACTTATACAAAATAATTTAACTTTATTTTGGGTTTGTTTAGTAAGGCCTGTTTTTTAACTTATAGCTTACTCCTTCATGTCACTATTATAAGGAAAAAAAATCACTTTTTAATTCAATGAATTTAAATATATATGTTTTGCTTGTTTGACTAAAAAGACCTATTTAAAAACCGTCACTTTCTCGCTAGCTTATAACTTATTTTTATGAGCTTATAGCGGTTTATGATAAGCTAATTCGAGTAGATTATTGCTTATCACTTTTATCTCAATTTTACGCCTTCAATCTTAATTGAAAAAAAAAATTGAATCTTAACAGGTGTGTTGGTGATTGCGACTCTGAGGAGACCGTCGGCCACTTGTTCCTTGGGTGCGCAATCTTTAGTGGTGTGTGGTGTCTTCTTTTGCGATGGTTAGGTATCTCTTTTGTTGGCTCCGACAGAGTTTGCGATCATTTTCTTCGGTTCAGTCACATTGCAGGGTTACCGTGATTTACACACTCCTACATGAAATTGTTATGGCTTGCGTGTGTTGGGTAATATGGAAGAAAAGGAACAACCGGGTTTTTAATCAGAAGGCCTTGGATCTTCATCAAATAATTGACAGGGTAAAGCTGCTGTCTTTTCAATGGTTAAAGGCTAGCCTGATTACTTTCGCCTACAATTACACTGACCGATGGTGACACCCTTTATCATGTATGGGTGCTTAATCGGTTGTGTTTCTTCTTTCTATTTCGTGTTGTTTATTGATGAGGTATCCGTAATTTAACTTTGTATAAACTTTTGGGTGGTTCTCTTTTACACACCTTGTGCGAGATGAATCACTCACTTTGATATATCATATTCCATTTTGCCTTGTTCAACAAAAAATTAAATTCACATTTTTGTTATGTCATTTCATATTTATAAGTTACTTTAACCACTAATTTTACCAAACAATCAATCAACTATTTTATCCATTATCAGTTATAAACTAGCTTATAAATCATCCGTTATAAGCTAACTTATCATATATCCACTATTTTTTACCGAAGTGAATCTTTATCTTTTTGCTATAAAAACAATTTATGCATAAGCGCTTAACATATTAATTATAATCCAAATATAAGTTACACCAATCACCTACGTGTATTGGGCAACAACTTATACAATGATCCTTCTATCTATATGAGAGGACGTCGATGCTACTTGTCCATACCCTAACTAAAACACATTAACTTTCTATCAAGAAGAAAAAGAAAAGGGGGAAAAAAATTAACGGTTTATGCTAGTAATTAGTAAGAGAAATATAAGAAGGACTAAAATGCACATTTGATTTATTCCTCCTGAAAGTAAGGGCTATATGAATATTACATCCCCAAAAATAAATATTACAAAAAATGAGCAATTTTAATATAACCAAATTTTGCAATGATTAGTCCGGCAAGTTTAGCTAGCTCAATTGGTAGTGAAATTGCATGATATATGCAGGGGTCGGGGTTCGAACTCATGGCACCCCACTTCTCAAGTCACTAGACTACGTGAACAAAAATTTTGCAACATTAAAACAAAGTTTGCCCCCAAAGAAGGAGGGTGGATTAGGAGTGATGGATTTAGAGAGTTTTAACGTTGAATTGCTAAGTAGATAAAAATTGATATGCTTGTGAGATTGAGAAGTGTTATGGTCTGATAAATTGTGTTTAAGATATACAAACTTAATTAGAAAAGTTTTTAAACAGGGAAAGAAATGAAACACCAAAGATTTTGGGCAGCATTGGTTTGCATCTAATATTCATAATGTATTAAGAAATGGTACAGAAATTGATTTATGGAAGGATAAGTGGGTTAGGGACAGTTCTCAGGTGGCAATTAGGTCTGGTCACTACCATGGGATAATCGACCGAACAAGTCTGATAGGAATATTAGTCAGATAGCGAATTTGCAAGCAAAACTGGAGCGAGTACAGCTGTTGAGGAATGAGTCCGATAAGAGAGTATGATCCCAAACAATAGAAGTATACTATGAAATCTTGTAATGCTACTATCATTGCGGTTCTGATGCAATCTCCAAAAAACGTATATTTGCATTATGCTCTGAGTCGATTATGGAAGAGTGGAGTCCCGTCAAAAATAGAAGTGTTTTGCTGGAGGCTCCTACGGGATAGACTTCCTAGCTTCTAGAGAAACACTCTATAAGCGCATTATCCTCATCGATCCTCACTCTTGTTCGTGTGTTTTTTGCTTAATCGAAACCGAATCTGCGGAGGAATTATTCTTTTACTCTCAGACTTCTCAACAAATTTGGGCCAGCATACTCAATTGGACAAGTCTTGCAGCTGAGTAATTCTTGACAGGTACTCAACACTTTCTCAACTTCTGCGAACTGTTAAAGCGTAAGAATGTGAAAAAGGCGAGATACTTAACATGATTGGTGACTACTTGGAGCATTTGGAGAATAAAGAATTACATCTTTAGGAGTAGAGTCCCAGACATTGAAAAATGGTTGAAGGATACCAAAATGCAACTTGGATATGGTTACTCAGTGGATCATTGAACAACAAAATGATCTAAGGTTAGTTTTTTGTTATCTTTCTTCCATTTATTTTGAATGTTAACTACAACATATATAGGGACAAGAATTACGATTTAAATGGTGCGCGGATTTGCATCTAGTTATTCTATTTCATTGAATGAGACGAGTTACAGGAGGAGGAAATAATATCCATACATATGATACTATTCTTCATACATACTTATACTTCTAGGAAATGTCTCTGGACTATGGAATTCAGATCCTATTGATGATTCTCATTTTCTAAATCCCTTGCTTCACTTTGAGTCTGTCTTTGTAGCACTTCACTATTCAAAAACCGACGAGCGAAGAACACGAAATACAACAAATTCAACACTCCGAGTGCAGCGATAGTGTAGTAATAATGCTCAAGCCTATTCTTATTCAAATCATTACCTCCTAACCAATGTGGTCCACCATTTCCTTTTGTTAAAGCCACAATAATCTTTATAAGACCATTGCTCAACCAACTTGCAATGCTTAAGCTTAGAAAAAACACTGCACCACCTAATGTCTTCATACTATCTGGCCAATATGATGTCAACAACTCCATCATAGGAATTGCGGCAAATGCTTCGACCAAACCAGATAAACCAAATTGTGGTATAAGCCACCAAATTCTTGTAGGTGATTGAAATGTTCCGTGTTTCAATGCATTGTCGCGGCGGCGCACTTCTACTAGTCCTGACACAACCATGCCAAGAATGGAAAAAATAATTCCTATTGTTATTCTTTGTTCAATTGACAATCTTTTACCTTTAGAAGTTGCTGTTTTAGTGCAAGGGATGTAGATTTTTTCATAAAGTACAATCCATAATGAAAGAAAAACCATTGGTACTAATCCCATCCAAGCTGGTGGAATAATGAATTTTTTTCCAATTGATCTGTCTAATTGTAATCCTTGTAAAATTCCATAGGAATTTGCTTGTCCCATTGAAATAAAACATCCAATTCCTGCAAGCCAAATTGGTAAAGTGGATACTATTGCTTTCAATTCTTCCACTTGTTGTAAACTGCATAATCTCCAATTATCAATTGATTTTCCATTGCTGTCAATTTCATTTTGGTTTGTGATCACCGCGGCTTTATCGAAATATCTGAACCTATTTGTATGAGCAAGTTTCACATTTCTTGATTCTTCTGACTCAGCTGATTGTGGTGGATCATAAAATGAGAGTTCAGAATCTTTCTTCATATCAATGTGATGTTTTCTAATTGCTGCAACAATTACTTTCACCAAGTCACATAAGACGCTTCCTTTCGGCTTCAACTTAATGTAAGTACATTGTCCCAACAAGAAGATAGTTAATGAGACTGCGAAACACCCCGTTGGAATGATGAAACCTAGAAACCAACTTACATTGGTTTGAATGTAGACAATGCCGGTCAAAGCTATCAAAAGTGCTACTGTGAATAAAAAATACCACCAATTGCAAAAGCTCTCTAATTGAGCTCTTCCTTTTGCGGTTTTTGTATCGAATTGATCAGCTCCAAAGGCAATATTGCATGGTCTTAGGCTTCCTGAACCTATTGCGAAAAATCCAAGTCCCAAATATAGGATACTGAGTTGCACACCTGTCGGTTTTATGCAATCCAAAAGAGTAGGGCAACTTGGAGGTCTTAATGATGGATGACCAGCACTTAGAGACATGAATCCCATACCCTGTCACATATTGAAGCTTATGACTTTAAATTTTCATTCATAATATGTAGGAGCATAGTTCTTAATCGCAGTCGGAAACCGCAACTGCAACCATGATATAAGAATTTTAGAGATTTCTTCAAAGACATCACTACGGAAAATTGTGATCACATTTGTCTGTATTTTACCGTAATATCAAGGTTATAAACAAAATTGTGACTGCAAAAGCATTTTAGAACCATGGTTAAGAGCAAATAAAATTTTCTCCATAGTTCTAAAATGCTCTTGAGGTCGCAATTTTTTAAAAAACCTTGATATTGCGGCAAAATATAAACAAATGCAATCATAATTTGTTGTTGTGATATCTTTGAAGAACCCTCTAAAATCCTTATATCTGACTTAAAATGTGATCACAATAATGCAGTCTTTTTTATTTATGTATATTGACTTAAAAATTTATGAGAAATGCTAACAAATGCCAAATAACAAAGTGGTAACTTTTGCATAAAAAGTTGAACAATTATTACCTTTAAACATGTTTGACTTATATTTTCAATATACAATTTCTTACAATGGATTCCTTAAACAATACTCTTAAGGCATTTGTGAGCATGACCCAAAATTTATATACAGGAGAATAAAATTTATTAAAATTTTGAATGTTCATTGATTGGATTTTAAGAAAATTTCATTTTGCAAGAACACATCATGAAATGGCAAAAAAACAAAAAATGAAATAAAGTATTATGATAATTTGTTTGTATTTACCAGAAGTGAAGCTATGCTGCCAAATATAAGCATATGAAACTTTCCAACATAAGCATCTGCAATGTAAGCAGCGACTAATGGAAGAAAATTTACTAAACCAGACCAAATGTTGAAAATCTCAACTGATAATGTTGTATCCATGTTGTATTGTGTATGCATGTACACAACTAAATTGGCTATCAAACTCATTGAAGCTAATTTCTCAAATGTCTCGTTTCCTATAATCAAAGAAACACATAATTTAGATTCATAAATTCTATAGAAAATATTGTAATAATTATATATCAAGAAAAGAATTAAAAAAATTATAATTGAAGGATTTATTTATTACCAAGAATGTATTTGACAGATTTCCATCCTCCTTTTTTATTTTTGGTGGAAGAGGAATGAGAAAAATTTGATAAAGGATCTTGCCTTTCATGAGAATCGTTCTCATTATTCATCTCTTCCACCTATATTTTTTTTAACCCACCTCACACTTGTAGAGCTATGAAGGTTTAATCTTTATAGGCCAAGAACAAGAAAGAACCAATGTGTTTGAATTTATAGAAGAAAAAATTGTAATAAATTGTTTCTTTTTTACTAAAAAATTGTAACAAATTGTGGTCATTGGATGGTAAACGTGTTTTCTTGAAACCAATGTAGAAAAGTGAAAAAAGAATTTCCAATTTATGATTTACTTTTAACATGTTTTGTTTTTTTCCCTTAAACTAACCTTTTTTTTATTAAATATTTGTTAGGGTTTTTATTAAAATAATAAATTTCTTACTATATAACCTTTTTTTTTTTTTGTAATATTTTTTCTATAATACATGGTTGATTTGTCTTTAAAGTGGCATATATGAAGGCCATTGAATGGACTATCTCTAAATAGGTAATAACTAACTTTGGAGGTTTTCATGCATGCATGATGCTTTTGCTGACAATGGTGCGGTTATAATTTTGAATTGAACCATTCATTTTTCACTATATTTGCGTAAGCCCTTTGCTATTTTTTCACAAATGTACAAATAAGTTATAAACAAGAAATCAGCTATACCAATCAACAACGTGTAGTGGGCAAGTTTTAGTTTTACAATGCTCCTCCTATGTGCTGGAACGTGGTATGCTACGTGGTCCATGCCCTAAAGTGAGTAGTGACTATAGAAAATAGATTAGTGACGTAGCCATTAATTTTTCTTAGAGAAATATAGCCCATTAGCCAGTAACTAAGTAACAATTATAAAGGAAATGTTAATTTGTGCCCTTAAGGTATAAGTTAATGAGGTAAATGTAGAATTTTTTATTGTAATTCGTGCATTTAATTAAATTTTTAACTTTTAATTGATTGAATGCACAAGTATCAAAAAATATTTCTATTCTTGTGTTGCTTAATGACCTTAATGACCCTAATTATAATGATTATCTTTTGGCAAATTCTTATTTACAATCAAATCGAAGTAATGACTTGAAACCGTTTTAAAAAGGTGAATTTGTTCATTACAATATCTGTCACTCAAGCTGTCAAAACATAATATTGGTTCCTCGTGAAGATGTTATGGAACCTTATTAATAAATAAGATGAGCTTTGGTGCAGAGTTCTTAGATGGTATGGTAAAAATAAGAGATAAATATGTATCTTTTTTATTCTTAAAAATATAGTGAATTTTGAATTTAATTTCCAAAAAAATATGTTTTCATCCTTCTAAAAAATGTTGTTTCATTTTTTATCTCTAATTGCAAGTTTATATTCATATTGGTGTTAAGGTTATCAGCATTTTATATTCAAAATATGTTCTAATTATGCCCATATATTATGACGCATTCAGGTATGTCCATGTTATATGCTTAAAAATGTGAAGAAACTGTTAAAATTGTGTTCAATAGGGACAAACTATGAAGAACAAAAATTGAGAAGACGAAAATAACATTTCTCGAAATATCATCCCAAATAATATAATTTCATACTTTGAAAAAACTCACTTTTTATAATTTTCAAAATTACTCCTTTAATTCCCTCAAAAAGAATATTACTCCTTTAATTATTTTGCACTATATAGTTGCAAAGTTTTCTTTGGAGGCAGGTAAACAATATGGATGATGGTAATCCTTGCTCTTCTACACGCCACTTCAAGATCTTCTGTTGGCAAAAGCTAATAGGTAACTCCTAAAGAATAGGCCGGCATAATTGAGATGGGTCAATTCGGCTAACCCATTTTTTAGGGGTGATTTGAAATTTAGGGTAATAATCATTTCGATTCATGAATGTGTAGTCAAAATAGTCTATAACAATAAAATATTCTGTTGATATTGTTATATTAATCCCTCGATATGATTACTTAGTATCATATCAGTCCATACAAATACTTACTTACTGACATACTATGTTCTTTATGAAAAGAATTGCCGTCATCATTGAGAGATTATTTTAATATCAAAAAACTATTTTGATTAACAAAGTGAACAATCAATAACTATTTTGAAATTTCGGTACATTAAAGGGCTATTGTGGCTACACATCTAAAGACCAAAATAATTATTATCTTGTTGAAATATTGAATCCCACCATTCAAGTTGGTTCATCTTGCTTAATTTCACTTCTACATAATTCAAAATTTATTCTAGAGGTGTAGAATTGATTTTAATTGGTTTAGTTGTTTTCAAAGACAATTGATTTTGTCTTTATAATTGACTCTACTTGAAGTTAGAAGTTGGAGCTTTTGATTTTAGAAAGATTTGTATCAATCTTGACTCCAATTTGGACTCTGATTTTTTTATATTTTAATTTTGTTGGATAATTAGAATATCTCTTGAGGTGTGCTTAAATGACATATACATCCTTTATTTTTCATTTAAAAAGACACTCTTATTTATTGAAACTCTGGTTTGTTGAAAAAGGTTGTACTCATCTTTTCTCTTATTAGATGGCACTCCTTTAATTTTATTAATCATAAAATTAAAATTAAGAAGATATTATAGCTTGCAAGATATCAGAGTTAGATGGCACTCCTTTATTACAACGTAGAGGAAGTTTGGGAATCATTTGAGTATAACTCAGGATCCGAGTAGTTTTCTTTTCTAAGTTGTGTAGCAACTAGCAAGAGCATTTTTAGCTTCTTTGTTGTTGAGTAGTTCACAAGTCACGAGTGATTTTTATAGGGTCAATTCTATGGTGTAATAATGCACGACTTAATTTTCATCATTGGATCAATAAATCTCACCATTAAATCAAATGATATATGATGAAATTTATTGATCCAACGGCCAACGCTGAAAAATATACTTTTGTATGGTGCAATATCGTTATTGACAAAGCCGTTTGATACTATATCACATGAAACATATTTACCATATTTTTTTACCTCAACTATTTCTATAGTCAACCCGATCACCTAAAGCTAAGAGGGTATAGCTGCTAAGTTAAAGTTTTAACTCAAGTAGCAAATAATAACCAGAATTGAGTTAAAACCATTTACGAAGGCTTGGACATAGGTTATAGCTATATAAACACGTTCACTGACCACTGAAATCCTTGCTGTCCACGGTAGAGAGCTACGTGTGTGTACAGCAAATGATTCTTAATACTAAGGCAGTAGGTTAAGCCTCAAGTGGTTAATGAATTCTTGAGTTCTAGAGCAAGATAAAGATAAATTGTTCGGGAGAATTCAATTTTGAATCCTAACTGGAACGATCATTGGTCAGATTTTACGTACCTCTCGGCTGAACTTTGTCATGGTTCTCTTCCCCGGCGAACCAGGG